>VTLG01004513.1_pt1 | contig 19286 bp, 26 predicted proteins | sample 4694571 | NCBI WGS metagenome assembly VTLG01 (sample SAMN12604809, study PRJNA352737) | marine metagenome | biome: ENVO:00000447; feature: ENVO:00000209|ENVO:00000569|ENVO:01000036; material: ENVO:00002151; isolation source: viral sequences binned using virsorter ...
TTCTCTGCAAGTCCTAATGTAAAGTTCCCTATCGTATTAGAAGCGCTACCTATAGGGATATAGTTGTCAGATAAAGAACCAGCAATAGTTCCTGTATACGCTGGGTCTGCCCAATCTAATGTCATACTAGTTGAAGCTACAGAAGCTACAGATAGAATCTGACCTGCTGTTCCTATGTCTGCTGGAAGTACCCATTTATTTTCATTGGTGATAGCATCTGGAGCTTTTAATGATATAGAAGCTGAACCGCCAGCTGCTAACTCTCTAAACATAAGTGCTTGTGTATTACCAGCACTTGTCCCTGTAGGCATTAAATATACACCGGGTCCTTTTAGAACTACACCAGAAGCACCACTAAGTATAGCTTCTGAAGCAGCTTCGATAGATAAAGAGCCTCCAAAAGTATCAACAGCTCCATATTGAGTACCAGCGTTTTTAAAGTATAAAGCATATCCTCCAGCATTATCTAAAGTAGTAGCTCCACCAGAAATATTAGTAGCTCCTATTACTTTTAATTGGTTAGTAGAGTCTACTGCTCCTCCGACAGATACATAACCTGCCTTAGCTATATCAAAAGCGTGTGACTTAGTATTAGTATCGAATCGTAATGCCTCATTTGCTGAAATACCATTAATAAACATCTCAGAATAATTACTGCCGCTAATTGCTTTTAAGCCTAATGTTGCGTAACCATAATCACCTGTTTTCTTAGCTCTTAAATAAAGGAGACCATTTGTAGCAGTAGAACCTCTTGTGTCTTCTAATATACTAAATTGGTCATATGTTCCACCATCACCAAATTGAAACATAGAACTGGCAGAGGACAAAGCATTTCTTACTAAAGATATTTTATTTAAATCTAATTGTAGATATCCAGTCGTGGTGTTACCTTGTAATCTATATGATTCTGTACTGTCCCACATGGATACACCAGAATCTCTGTATATAGTATTAGCAGTACTATTGTCTAAACTAAATCCTCCGTTGGCTCCTGAAGCAGTACTAACCTTTACAGGATTTCCTCCACTATCTGTTACATATAAACCATTAGTAGAGGTATTGCGTGCTAAGCGAGTGTATTCGTCAATAACAAGGCCGTCTGGATTGAATCTACCCATTTCTGTAATTACACCATCTATTGCTACATCAAAAGTTATTTGAGCATCTTGAGTACCAGCTGTACTAGTCCAGTCATTTAGTGTACCTACTGTTATTCTAGCTGCATCTGCAACAGCAGGTGTAGTTCCATCATAATACCATTGATTGAAAAGAATAGATGTTTCAGTTCCATCCATATCAGCTGCATTTACAGTATTTGTTAATGATAATATATCTAAATTAGCTTTTGCAGTACCAGTACTAACAACCGCTAGAACACTATCATCCCATTGTAAATTAGAAGTTCCTGTGACATTAGTAGCTGAGGTCCAATGAGTAATATAATTACTTGCGCCTCCTCCTGTTAATGTTCCAGTGGGTATTCCTGTAACACTAAATGATGGGAAACTTGTTGTACCGCTAAAAGCTATAGCTCCAGCAGAATAAGTTCCTCCTGTTACATAATAATTACCATCTTGATTCACTGCCCATGACATAACTCCAGCATCTGTAGATACTAACGCATAACCACTTGAAGCTGGATATGCTAAAGGAAGTGTATATGTCTGAGCTTCAGTATTAACTCCTACCTTTAAAGTAGTAGGGAAGTCTCCTGTATCATCTGTATCAGGATTGATTTTAATATAACCTGCTGCTGTTGCAGTTCCTCCTACAACAATACCTGTATCAAATGTAGCTTCAGCTACAAAGGTAGTTGCTGGAGTGAAAGTAGTCATTGCATTGCCAGTTACATTAGAGGTTCCATCCATAGAACCTGTAATTTTACTATCAGTACCAAATGTAAGCCCATCTAAAAAATAATTAGCACTTGTTGAAGCTGCCCATTTTAAGCCTGTGGCTTCGGAACTATCTGCTGTTAAAACATAACCATTTGTTCCTACACCTAATCTAGCATTAGTAGTGCTAAATGTATAGACATCTCCTTTTGTAGTTAGAGGTGAGGCTCCATTGGCTAATACCCAACGCTTCGTTGCGCCGTATGTATTACTGTCTGATAGAACTTTATTTATTTTTGCCATGGACCTTCTCCGAACTAATAAAAAATGTTGAGGGGATTAAGGTTCCCCTCGGACCTTCAGATAAATTAAATTAAACTTTAATGAATCTAAACGTTGATAATGACACAACCGACTTCTGGTCTTACGACCTTTAGTCCGTATCTCATAGACATGTAAGAACCAACAATTCCGAATCCCGGATTTGCTTCTTCTACAGTCAATGGTCTTCTTTCAACGTAAACCATTGGTTTGCTCTTCGAGTCATAAACCAAACATCTGTCAGGTGGACACCATGCATTCATTACAACGCTTAATCCGTAAAGGTTTCCTACCTTTCCAGTGGTTGCAGTGTTTGCGACAGGTGAGCCCGGCATCATAGCAGCAGTTGTTGGATTATTTCCATCAGCTCCTACTTCACCATCTCCTGCATTAAATGCGGTTACGAAGTCACCTAAGTCCAATAAGGACTTGTAGTGCCCGGGAGAGATAACAATTGTATCAGCAGAGTAACCGTGAACGGCTATTCTTTTGATTGCAGCTGTTATGTTCTTAAGGGCCAAGTGTCCAGCAGTGCTGGATGCAGCTTGAATGTAGTGACCTTGTTGAAGTTCAGAAGCAGATGCGTTACCATATGAATTAATACGGCCTTCATCTACTGTACCACCGGTTCCAAGGAAACCTGAATAGATATTACTTCCAAAGGTTGTAATTGCAGATTCTGCTGTATTATATGTAGTGCCTGAGGTTTGCAGAGTTGTATCTGCGATACCTAACAAAGCGTATACTACGTGTTTGGTTACGTGTCTGTCGACTGCTCTTCGGGCCTCATTCAAAGCCATTTCAACTTCGTTGAATCTTGAGTCTTCAATCATACGTCGGGTAACACCTAGTGCAAGACCCCATTCACGAACTGTAACTCGCTCGGAGCGTAAGTTTGTGTGTTGGTATTGCGGCGTGTTGCCTTCTTCTATCTCTTGCATACCCATTGAAGGTCTGCCAAATGTGACATCAATGTCACCTCCTGTGTCAGTGCTCATAGGTTCTGCGAACATACTCAATGCTGGAAGGTCAGTGACCTTGTAATCCATGATTGCGTCTTTATAATCTACAAGGACGCGCTCTCCTGCACCACCATCGGCGGCGCCGGTATTGAGTGTTGTCAACAAACCGGGTGCTGTATCAAAGTTAACCATAATTTAACTCCTTATTGTGTAACCACTTTTCTGAGTGCTGCTGCTCCACCAGTGTCATTATCAATCATGATAGCGACTCCAGCGTCTGCTGTGGTCCCTGCTTTTAAGTCTCCGCCTGCTTCGACTTGAAGTAGAGCACCGCTTGCGGCAGTACCTGATACTAGTGCGTTAATAACTACACCCTTTCCTGTGATAACTGAACAGTTGTTTCCGCTGGTTGCGTCTGTGAACATGAATCCAATGACGTTAGTAGCCGCAGCTCCTGCTGGGTCTAATTCTCCGTCTGCACTCATGATAACAGCTTCTCCACCGGATAATGTTGCGCCAGCTGTAAAAGGAAGAATCCTTGCTGGTGCACCACCATCATTAACTAAAATTTCTGTTGCCATGTTTAATTACCTCTAAACTTGCTTGGGTCAATCTTAAATCGACCGTTCTCTATCTTTACTGAAGATACTCGCTCTGAAGATGGTTCAGGGCTTGCTTCACCGTCTGGTGAAATTCCCTTTCCGAATTGTCTTTCGGTATCTACAGGAGCTGGTATCGCAGCTAGAGCTTCGCTGAAACCAGTCAGCTTCATCTCATCCCATGCAGAAAGTTCTTCGACGCGTGCATCTTTCTTATCTTCCTCGACAGTTCCCATAAGAACTTCGCGGGAAATAATTGCTTCTACGGTCTCAACTTTTCGAGCTTCTGCTTCTTTAGCGGTTCTCTCTTCCTCAGCTACTTTAAATGCTTCAATTTGTTTTAAAGCATCATTGTACTGGGATTCGATTTCCGTTTTTGAAGCTGACATCTCTTCAAGCTGGGTACGTAGAGAAGCGAACTCGCGTTCAACAATATTCTCTGCATCAGACTTTACATTGGTTTCTTCTGTCATAGTTTCGACCTCTGTTTTTATGTCTTCATTATCACAACTTTCACCATCTTTACAAGTATCGCAACAAGAGTCGCAATCCTCTTCTTTGGTGTCATTGTGTATTTCACACTCCGTTTCTATAGTACATTCCTTGCAGACCGGGTCCATTTTTTCATTATCAATGAAACTTAATTCCGTAGGACGTATCTTGGTGGCGTAAGCGTCACCCATCACGTCAACATCATTAGATAACCAATCAATTGATACGTGAGTCATGTCCCCATGTTTAACCTTGTCCATCACTTCTTGACCATGTCCTGTTTTATTATTAATGGTCGCTTTCATTTTCACTGCTGTCTTTCCATTTTCCATCTCAACCACCTCAGGCTCAGTAGCCATGCCGATTAAATCCTCAGGCGTTCTTTGATGGTTAATGTAAATCGGAAGCTCCTTAAAAGCTTCCATATTACCTTTTAAAACACTAGGCTCTATATAAACCTTTTCCTGTTTTTCGTCTTCTTCGTATTCGTGAAGACCTGAAGTAATAGCGATGACTGGAAAAGAAGCAGAGTCTATTCCATCATCACTGGTAAATGTTAAATCATTTTCTGAACCAAAAGATAAAGCAAATGACCTTTGTCTTGGTTCTTGTGATGTGCCCTCCACTGCAAATTCCCGCTCAACACCATTTTCATCAGCCCACATGTTACACATGCTAGCTGCTATCTCATCGTGGTTTGCATAACCACGTTTCTTTAGGTTTTTACCTACGGATAATATGCACTTTTCATAAGTCATTTTCTATCTCCTTTTGCGTTGGCGGAGGGTTTATTCCCCCTGTTCTGGGCTCTAGCGGATTCTTCTTTTTTATCCTGATTCTTTCCCCCAGATATATTTGCATTCTTGTCAGATTTTTCCTTTCGGATAGGTGAAGCCTTGATGTCTTCAGAAGTTTCCATGTCTAGTTCAGTTACTCCTTCAGGGTCAAGACCTCTTTCCTCTCTGACTTCACCGGGTGATAATACACCTTCAGATAAATAAATCATATCTGTCTTAGCTTTGGTGAATGCGTCTTCAACATTAATTTGCCTGAATTTAAATTTAGCTTCGCCGTTTTCTAATTGAGGCATCAATTGTGCGTTTATTGCACCTTCAACCATAGTTTGTAAATATCTAACATATGGTTCAAAAATAGGACGAGCTCTTTCAGGCTCAGTCCACATAGTCTTAGGAACTTTAAGAGCCATATGTATTTTATCTAATATATCATCTGTATATTTTCCATATTCAAATGCTCTCTGTGTTCCTTGTAATTCTTTAATTTGTATATCGTTACCATGAATAATATCTTCGCCCGGTTCTAACGAATTAAAGGCGTTAACCACTTCGTTAATTTTGTCAGGACCATAAGGCATATCGGGAAGTCCACAAGATATATCAAAGCGAGAAGAAGCGTACTTGTTGAGTGCGGCCCCGATATCTCGTTCTGCATAATCTTTGAGGTCAACCAAATACAAAATGGGATGGATGTCAGAAAGACCATAAGCGTAGTCATCGAAACAGTTGTTTTTAAGTTCGATAATTTCATCTTCTTCAAATCTAATGTTTTCATTATCATCTCCTATATCTTGGTAGTAGTATTCTATTTGTCCATGGTCGTTCCTTTTAACATACATGTTTTGGGAAGAACGAAGAACTAGATTATCACCAGTCCATTCTAAATAGGACGTACCGAAAATACGTGCATTTCTTAACCATCCATATAGAGTTTCTTCTATATTAATCTCTTTGAACATTTTTTCTACTCTTTCTCTAAGGTCATCGTCATCTGTAACGATGTCGAAGTTATCTTTGACTGCATAAAGGCAGGGCAGGTCAATTAATGTTCTTACAATTGGGTCTGCTAAATATACATTCATGTATGTTTGAGGCTTTCCCAGATGTGGTTCATACTTTTTGATATTGTAACCCGCATAATTATTTTGCAGTTTTAATCTTTTGATAACACCTGCACCAAAATTGAGGGGTTCGTTCTCCTTAAACGGAGGGTTACTACCTTGGGTAGCAAACACTCTGCGTACTCTGTCTAATAACGACATGGCTTATTCACAGAATATATATCCGGTAATAGTATATAAAGCTTTCTTCACAATCTATACCCTTTATTAAGCCTTACTTTACGCTGTCTTGTAGTAAATAATGAAGCATTACTGTAATTTCCAACACTTCTGTTAAATTGTCCGCTACTCCTTTTTGCTGAGTTACCTGCAACAGTAGCAGTGCCCGGTAGCATAGATAATGTAGCGTGGATAGCCATAACTGAACTATCACAATAGTCGTCGTGTTTATTAGATGGAGCTGCTATCTTTTCAGTCTTATTAGCTGTATCCATAGTATATTCTAAGTCTACGTGTTCTCTGAACCATTTATTCATTAACCTTTGCTGGTGTTGTGGTAAACTAGTAGGGATTGGTATCTTTACAAGTCCTTGTTGGATATAAGAAACATAATCTCTATATACTTGCGTTTTAGTACCTTTAGGTCCTCCTGTAAAAACGAACGGTAAAAAGTGTATTTGTGGATGGCTATTTATACAAGCCATTCTTAAGTCTTGTTCAATCGCCCCACCAATACCCGTACAATCCACAATAAGCCTATCAGCGCCCAAATTAATGGCAACATCCATAATACGTTCACGTTGGTATGGAATATCATGTCCACCAGTTCTAGGATTGATTTCTTCCACATATATAAGACGTGCGATATTACCGTCACCAATCTGTTCATCAGACTTCTCCCTTCTCCATCCGGTAATAACAGTAGAGTTAACAGATTTACCAACATCAACACCGACAGTAATTGGAGAACCAAAATCTCCTCGCGTGACAAGTTCGTCTCTGGTTGTAAGCTCATAGTCGTCGAAACACCTTTTTAATTTTTCAGGTGTGAAAACATTCGATACACTCTCTACAAATTCACATTCATATTCAGTCCTCCAATAGATAGAGTCTTCACCCCACTCTATCATTTTTTCTAACATTTCTTCTTCTGTATAAGGAGCTGTATATGCGTCCCCAGCTTTAATTGCGTCTCTCCACGTAAATACTAAACGAGTCCAGTTATCTGAATAAGCATCATCGTACAAATATCTATACATATGATTCTCTTTAGATTTTGGCGTACCTAGATTTATGAAAGGGGCCTTATTTGAAACTATCGCTGGTTCTACATTATCAACGAATAAATTATCGTCGATGAGTGGGGACTCATCAACTATACAGAATGTAGGATGTTGTCCACGTATAGCTTGTCCTTGATTAGTAGGCGCTAATGGAGCCCTACGCATCATTGTACCACCCTTCATGCGTATATGGGGCTTATTGTGAAATTTATAATTATCTACTAAACTATCTAAAAAACGATTATCTCTAAAATTTCTATATACATAATTGAAAATTAATGCTGCTTGGTCTTCAGAAGGAGCTAAAATGAAAATTAAGTCTCTAAATCTTTTAAAGAACATATATATAGTGACCGCAACTGCTAAAGCATATGATTTACCACTACCTCGAGGTGCTAGAATAGCTAACTTACGTTGTTTCCCATTATCACTATGTGTTAAAGATTTTACTATAATAGTTTCCTGAAGAGGTCTTAACTTCAAAGGTCGTTGTTTATTATCAATTAAATAAGTTTGACAAAACACTCTTACTAATTTGAGCATTTTTTCTTCATCGTGTCTACACTTTTCGAATATATTCTCTATTTCAATTGAATCTATAGCCCCTTTACTGTTCAGAACTGCTTTCAGATTCTTTGTCTCGTTTTTCACTGCTAGTGTCATCTGTTAAATCCTCCAAAAAAGAAGCAAACCCTGCTGTCTTCTGTTCAACGACAGAGGGTATCTCTATATTTAATGCTCTGAACTCTGTATGTATGTCACGAACGATTGAATTTCTTTGGCGCAAGAGCTCTGTTCGTAAGTTAACATCCCGAATATGTAAAGTAATTTCTTCCCACAGAATGTCTTCAAGAGACAGATTGCGAGCCAGCAAGCGTACAAGTTCTTTATGACGTTCATATTCTCCTTCTCCTACCCGCTGGCGTAACCGCTGCTCATATTCTACTTCGTTCAAAGCTTTTTAGCTTCTACCAAAGCATCTTTTGCTTCTGCTTTTACCACAGCGACGAATTTGTCATCGTTTTGGTCATATGCAGACATTATTACATTTCTGAGCATTGCATCTTTAACATGCTTTTGAGCTGCTTCATCCAGCTTCTCGTAAGCTTTAACCTGTGCTGCTGTTAGATTCTTATCTAAGATTTCGAGAATTTCTTCATCGTACTTCTTAAGATAAGGCATTACTAACGCTTTAACAGCTGGTTGAGTGTATGCAATATATGCAGCCATAGCTGCCATAACTGCCACCATGAGCATAAGCTCAGGTGAGTCTTGTAATGCATCCATTAGACCATCTAGCATTCCAGATTCGCTTACTTCATTAGCAGTGCCGTTACTGTCTGTCATGTTTGTGTCCAAAGCAGTATCGTTATTGCTAGTTTCGTTTGTTGTGTTATTTTCCATAGTTTTCTCCATGTTGTGGGGCTCTCACAAAAGCACTTGCGATAAGTATCCTGTGAAGCCATGGCCCTACAGCGAGAGCCTATACATAGTAGGTCAGACCTCTATATAAAGATTACTTCTTTAACCTACTTGTATTTGTTTTTAGAATGTTGTTTCTTACCTACGTGATGTCCGTGGTGTTCACGTCTAGCTATTTCTGATTCAGTTACATCTCTTACTTGTTTTAATGCTTCCTTTTTAGAAATTGCATGATGTTCTAGAGCATGAGTTTTACCACCTACGTGGCTATAAACCTTTTCTCCAGACCCACTCTTTCTCATTGTAAGTGTCTTATCTATATTATACTTCTTATTCTGATTAACCATCTATGGCTCCTGTAAGTCTTCCATCTGACCTTGCATCTTAACTTTCTTCGTCCATTGGACGTTATTAGGACCTAAGTCCTTCATAGCAGTTAATTCTTGTGATTCAAGTCCAGTTACTAACCTACCACTTCCATCTCCAGCAGTAAACATTTGTTGTTTCTCATTGCCGGGTGACTCTACGTCGTAATGGGAAGTTATAGGATAACCTCTACCCTTAGCTCGTGCCATATCGTTAATCTCTTCATAGCTAGGTTTTTCAAAGGTTATTTTCATATCAGGATTGTTTGTATCGTGATGTTCTCCTTTGAATAATCCTCCTGCTGAAGATTTAACTTGTTTATTTTCTTCGACCATATTTAGTCCTCCTTACCCTGCCAAACAGGGATTACCGCCTCTGCATCCTAGGCATTTGTATCCTTCTTTATCAGGACATGCTACCTTTTTGGCTGCTTTTGCTTTCTTTGATAATGCCATATATATCTCTCCTTATTTCTTACTTTCCATTTTATGTTCTTGTTCTTGAGCCTTAGATTCTATCATCTGAGCTTGTTTCTGCATACTGTCATTATAATCAATAACAGATTGTGCTTTGACTTTATAGAATGCAGTTTTCTCAGCTTGTTCTTGTTTCCAGACATCTAATGCATCTTTAATAATTAGAAGGGCTGGCCCACCTAATATAGCAATCAAAGTTGTATATGCTTCAATATTCTCAAGAACATCTGAGTTATTAAGTCCCGTATGTATAACGAAACCTGCAAACCCAACCCAGAGTAAAACTAATGGTACTGCAATCATAAACATAAAAATGTCATTGAAGGTGACTCCTTCGCCTTTTTCTTTAGCCATTTGTGTTTTCTCCTTTCTTATTTCTTTCTGTGGAATCAACTGTACAGGTTTTGTTCGTGGTAATAAGCGGCGCGCAAATGCCACGACTACTAGAAACAATAACCCTATCGCTAAAACAGCGAGTGCTACTGCCAAACCTGTTAATATGTCTATCCATCCTATCATTCCTCTTCACCTTCGTAGTATTCTTCAAAGCTTTTATTAACACTTTCTCTAATCATTGCTTTCAAGTCATCTACTTCTGATATAATTTTACTTAGCATATTTGTGAGTACGAGCATATCTTTGGCTTTCACCTTACTCTTCCTCCCCTATGCTTTCTAATAGTTTCTTATATCTTTTCATACTTCTATTACCCATCCATTTTCTACATCTTCGTAGTAGTTAGTTTCAAATCCTATATATTCTCCTTCGTCCCAATATTCACCGTTACCATTGTAGTCAGCATATATTGAGAGATAGAAAAACCAATAACCGTCATATATATCTACAAACCCTTCTTCTAAAGGTTCGTTATATATTTCTTCATAATCAAACCATAACTTATCTTCATCCCATCCTGATGCATTATAATATATTTCAGTATATCTATAATTATCATATTCCATAGTCTTGTTTCCATTTTCATCTTCACCAACAAACACATGCATTATATCATAATAAAACAACATAGGTAAAGGTTCATCTGGGTCATCACAATTAGTATCAACATCTACGTAGAAATTTATACTATTGTTTGATGGTCTAGAGTAATTACCATGAGATAGTCCACCCCATAAAAAGGCATCTGTGTGGTTACAATGATTTTCTTCTTCTTCATATTCACAAGAGCCATCATCGTCAGTGGCTTTATCATTATAGTTATTTGCATCTATATCCATACACCCATAAACTGTTTCGTTAGTTTGAGTTTCGTTAGTAGAGCCATTAGGATTTTGATTTAGAATATTACATCTCCCATTATCGTGTGTAGCTTGAGGGTCATAGTTAACCGCTTCAGGGTCTGTACAACCATATACTATTACAACAAAGTTACAGCTACCATCATCGAAAGTAGCTTGGGGGTTATAATTTGTGGCGTTTGATTCTAAGCAGCCCCCGATGGGACCTTCATCATCTCCATTCATAAACTCATGAATAATAGACATGTTGGCCCCCCCACTCAAGAGCGCTAATAGAATCACGGTGATTATAGTTCCTATTTTTCTACCTATTTGGGTTTCCCCAATCTTATCCGCAGCTTTGCCGATAGTTTCGAATAGTTTTTCCTCCTCTTCATCTTGAGGTTTTCTTGGACCATTAATCCCTAAAATCTCTCTTTCTTCTTCAGAGATTACAGAGATGGCTCCATAATCATCGCGCGCCATGTTATTTTTTACACAACGCGCCTATATAAAGATTACCCTAATCAAAGTCAGGAAATTGAGATTGTGACTCTACATCTAGGGTACCTTTTAATTTATTACTTACATCTGCGTAGTTTTCTTTTTTACGCTTAGAATATTTAGGTTTCCATTTAGGTAGTTCTACATCACAAGGTCCACCATTACCTTTATAGAATGAACACCACTTACAAAGGTTCTGAGGTTTCTGTTCGTATCTATCTTCGTACTCTTCTCTTTCTTTAATACAATCGTGTACAAATTTAATTAAGTCACGTGCTTCATCAAGTTCTGATTGAGTTATCTTTACAAAGAAGGTATCATCAAAACGTAAATAATTAACTCCTACAAAGTTAGGCATCTCACCCATCTCTAATGTGTATAGGAAAGCATAAATAATAAGTTGACGATAGTATTCTTCTGGTAAGTATGGTCCATATCTCTTTGAAGTCTTGTAATCTAATAGAGTAGTTCCACCATCAAAATCATTACATACAACATCTATAACTCCTACTATAGCATACTCTTGGGACTTAACCCACTTCTCAGCATACTTGGGTGCTACTGCATTCCATGCTTGTTGTTTATTCTTGAATATCTTCCACTCTACCATTTCTCCTAGCTTCTTATTAACAGAGTCTACGAAGTTCTGTAGTAATGCTTCTGTTTCTACATACATAGCATCCATTTCTTCTGTAGTGTGTACTTCCCATAACCATTTGTGTTTGGCTATCTTTTCTTCCCATAGACGCTCAAACTCACCTTGTACCCATATTTTTGGGACTCCCTTTTCCCATTGACTTAAAGTTCTAAACTTTTGTTTAAACAAGTCTTCTAATACCTTATGCACCAGTGTACCACGAAATAAATGTATGGTTTTCTTTTCGGGGAGCTTGGCTATATACTTGTAGTAGAATTCGCGGGGGCACTTCATATAAGTATTTATTTTAGAAGGACTAAGCCTCATATGGCTAGAGGTCCATGTATCTTCACTCATTGTCACACAACTCCGTATTCTTGGCAATAGGCTCCATTTCGTCTCCGGGGTCAGAAACGAACACCTTAACTTCTGCATCCTTTGGAAGCTCTAAGCTCCATGGAGGCACGTACCCTGTATCGCATGAACAGTTATGCATCCCATGTTCACAAGTACAGCTAGTCCATACTGTGGCTCTTGCTGTCGCATTGCTCCTCGCGATTTTGAGTAGAACTAAATAACCTATAAGGTCATCTAAGGTGTCCTCAGTTTTATCATCAAGCCCTTTGTTTTTAATACGGCTGAGCTTGTCATCAATACGTGCACAGATAGCCTGTGCATTATCGAGCTTACTAAAAATATTATCAGGTTCAATTGCTGAATCACCATAGTCTTGGTTCTTCCTAATTAGCAAATCCCTGATTTCATTACATGTCCATTTAATGGAGTTTTGCGTACTTTTTGTCATACAATTATTTTTACGCATCAACCCTATATAAAGGTTCCTGTGTCCTGAACTGAGGTGTGCTTTGTAGAGCTTAATATTGTTGTTAATAGTGGTACTCTACTATATCTATATATAGCTATAATAGGGATTCAAAAAATAGCTCGATTTGTTTAAGGGGGTAGTCAGAGAAACTACGGGATGCGGACTTTATTTTTAGACGGGAGGTATACACTGAGAAAGTGAGAAAATACTATAAGAGAAACTGAGAAAATAAAAGACATTAAGCAGAAATTAAAAAGCTCTACAAAACACAACCCTAAGCACGGATTAAGTTAAAATCTTTATATACTCGCTTCATACTGTCATGGTATGCAAAACGACTTTGAAGACCTTGATATCGAAAGATACCAAATAGCAAAAAATGACACATACATAAAATGTGTATGTTGTGACGACTCAGTTAAAGAGGACTACATCATAAATGTTGTAGGGGACTCTTATTGTGAAGACTGTTTAATAGATGCTGACTTAATAGGTTATAAATATGGTTAAGAATAATAATTCAGTAGGTTACATATACGCTTTAACTATGGGGTCAGAATCACAAATAGGTGATAACTCATTAAGAATTGAATATATGTCTTTCAGTGATTTATTAAATATGGGCTATCAATATATAGGATATATCGGTATGTCTTATTGTATGCCCTCTGACAGATTAAGCAAACATCAATCAAGTAATGAATGGGCTAAGGATGGTTGTAAAACTGAAATAGCAGAAGTTAAGCAATTACCTTATGCAGTATCTAATAAATTCCTACATATGACAGTTATAACAGACTGGCAATATACCGTTGAACAATGGCCCGAAATAGATGTTAAAGAAAAAGAATGTATATTAGCTGTAAAAGAAAAGTTCGGAGTAGAACCGGTATTCAATACCCCTGCCGGACTCGGATTTAAAAGAGCTGATTACATCAAACTAAAACAGGGGCAAAAGGCCCCTGTTGAAATTGATATATGTGAAGTATGCAAACAGGCAGAAGCTGAAATAGAAACCCGTTATGCTTTAGTTTGTAAAAACTGCCTTTGTGAAGTAGTGCCGGAGGGATACCCATGATAGGATTAATATTAGGGGTATTTATGGCAGTGTGGATAATCACAATAATTGAAGCGTTCGAATGGGCAAATAAAGGAGACTAAAAACATGGCATTAAAATTTAACAAAAAATGGAGAAGATTAGCAGAAGAATTTAAGAAGAATGGAAGACCATTCCATTATCAATACTTGATAAGAAAAGAAGAAGAAGAAGACAAAGGGGGTGAAGAAGAATGATGAAAGAACCAAACTGGCTAACACCTGAAAATATGAAAGCATATATTGAATATTTGGACATGGTAGATGAACACATCGAAAACCAAATACAAAGCTACATAGAAGATGGAGACCACTAAATGAGTAAAAAGTTTAAGGGATATACTGTAATACATGAAGGGGTTGACGCAAGAGGTCAGCCCTACCGATTAGTGTATTATAAAGGTGGTAGTAAATACCTATGGGGTGAGAATGGACAAGAGACCTGCTGGGAGAGATTCGATAACAGCTCTCTCAAACATGGAAAGTAGGTCCGCTTGTGTGGCCCGCTATGAGAGAAACCGTGAGCGGACTGAGACCCTTTATATACCCCAATATAGGATTTCAACCTTCACGACGATGTAGGCCACCCATAGTTATATATGTTGGTAGGCTATGGTATATTATGGACGAATACCAAACATACTTGTCTGAAGTAATGGTCATCATGAGCATTGCATCAAGGCAATACGCATAAGCAAACAAAAACACTTAAGGCTGGCTTTCAGGGGCCGAATCCCGAGCCAGCCCATGAGATTCAACATGAGTAGCTGAGTATTTAAAACGTGCGTTGAACACGGTTTATATGCTTTAGTTTGTTGTGTTATTTGCATTAACACGACGTGTCTAATAAACACACTATTAATAGCTACAATAGGTGATGCCTGACAAGAAGGGCGAAGGGAAAAATAATCCCCTTAGTGTAAAGATATCCTGTAAAAGTCCCCGATGCGAGTCGGGTCGGTTTCTAAGAAGGGACGCAGTTGTAAGTCTGTTGTTATCCTGAGGGGCTACCGAGGTCCCCGTCACCACCTTATAATACTTGTGGAGATGTAGTGTAGTGGTCCAGCATCGGAGGCTTTCGACCTCTGGACTCGGGTTCGAATCCCGACGTCTCTGCCAGTTCCCCCGCAGATGTGGGCCCAAAAAATGCGAGCGGGATTTTTCCCTTTATATACCCCTATATAGGATTTTGAGGTTATCGACGATAGGGGCCACCGAAAGTGGTATAAGTTAGCTCCCCTATACTATATTAGAGGTAAAATATGCGACAATTCAAATGTATAAATATAGCTTGTAAAACTATCATGTATAGTGATAGTGACCCTAAGGACATATGTTCTAAGTGTAATGATGTCATCAGTGGTGACATGGGACGTGACCTATGAGTTTCGAGTGTGAAGACTGCGGTCTGGAAGTTCGAGATTTGTATGGTGGACTTTGTGAAACCTGTGACGGTGAAATGTTTGCGACATTCTGGACAGGTGATGACGAATGAGACACAGCAAAAGAAGAGTAGGCCATGATGCTTACAGCTGTAAAGTATTAACTCATGTCATTAGATTATCTGATGGCCACGTCATGCCTGACTGGATAGAATGCAAACCATCAGAAGCTGAAGACGTAAGCCGAAGACTACGCAATAGAGAATTTGATACAGACAATTACTCTGTAAGAATTAGAAGAAGCCCTAAAAGCAGACACGCTATTGATGTGGAGCTATGGGAAAACTATGAAGGTCACCCCGTGAGGTTTTGGTAAATGTTAAGAAGTCAAGTGATTGCTGGCCTTCAGGCTATACGCCATGAGTTAGATAAACATAAAGGTTTCTGGCGTGATGAGAATACCGCAGATTGGTATGATGAGGTTCTTGCTGAGGCTCGTCTTGCTGTGTTGAAAAACGAGCAAGATGACCCTTACGCAAAGTATTAAATAGGGGCTCTCTATTGGTAAAGTATGACAAGAAAACATTTTGAAGCAATAGCCAACCTATTAAACAAACACGGAGCAGAGATGGATATGATTATGGACTTCGCTAATGAATGCGATAAACATAACGACCACTTTGACCTGCACAGATTTTTATCTGCCTCAGGATTTTACGATTAAGTCGTTTGTTGCATAAGGGGGCTTCGGCCCCCAACTCGCCCACGGAAGAGGACCCAACCTTTTATATAGCAGGACTCGTTGGTATAATATGACTAAAATCAATTCTGACAAAATGAGAAATGCTTTTCGATTTAGGAGAGCACCACGCAGAACCATACAAAAAAATCAAATAGATTCTGGAGTATTGGACCAACTTAAAGCCATCGAGCTTGGATTAGCGGAGGACGTGAGAAACTCTTAAATAGGGGGACTCTATTGGTAAGTATGGCAAAAGGTCACTGCGGGAGAATAACCCGAGAAGATTACGCAAAAGGCAAAGGAAAAAATCCATGTGGTAAAACTGTTAAAGTAGATAACCCCTATGAGATTTGGAGAAATGAATTATCAGGATTCGAATGGCGAGTGTTAAAGAAATATCAAACACCGGCCAAAGAAGACGAGAATTTCGCAAAAGCGAAAGAGGGTAAATTTAATTACACACGATGGTTTTGTGCAGTTAAATCACCTATGACATACGATTCTTGGGAATACGGCGACGTATACGCTCAGGATATCGTGACCTATGGGGAAAGGGTTTTATAGTCCTTCCCTATTGGTATTATAGTTCAAAGCTTGAACTCTCTTAAGAGACGGGCATGGATTAATCATTCGCAATTGAAATACTATGGATTAGAATATTACCTTGAACAACGCGCACATGTCCCTCTGGCACCCTGCGGGTAGTAACTTGTTTAGGTGGCGTCTTAAATACTCACTGAGAGCCTTCTCTAAAACTATCCTCAACCACGATACTTCCCTCCGTTATGTATCATGTAATCACTTCTAAAAACTGTGTTTAATTAGCTATCTGGTTAACACTCGCAAATCCTGACTGGAAACGGTTTGATTTGCGACATGCCCAAAAACCTCGCCCACGTTCGTGGTCGCTCCGGAATGACACCGCTTTATATACTACCACTTAGAAAAAATACCCCATCGTCGTGAGATACCACCGCAAATGATTTAAGTCGCTCTGACTATACTATATTATGAGCTTAGTAGAAACTAAGAGTGGATTGCCTTGGCAATCTGCCGGTAAGGATGTCGAATACTTCGTAGAAGTCGGCACGACTCCATACGGTAAGTATGGATTATACAAAGAAATGATACCAGTCGGCTCTGGTCGAAGAGGTAGACATTTGGAAATGGCAACTGAACTTCAGTTATCAAACCCAGAAGTATTTGAGAATCTCAAACTAAGACAAATTGTCAGCAGAGGGTAAACCTTAAATAGGCAAACCCTATTGGTATAGTATGAGCAAAGCAAACATGGATTACCTTTGGGCACCAAAGGATGAAAAGTTAGTCAGCGGTCTTTTAGACATGCTTGGCTTCGCTGGTGTAGGAAAATCTGGAAGATATCCTACTGGTGTAAAATATGACACCCTCGTCGCACTATGTGATGTTGTTTCTTCATCTGAAGAAATGGCATCAATGGTTGCTTCAAGGACTCATCACTTACAAAATAAGCGAAAGAAAAGCAGAAAAGCACCTTCTGTGGATTCTGTGGTATTAGCTCTCCAATCTGGAAAGATGTCGGAAGCAGACCTTAAAGAAGCCATGAAGAAAGCTGGGCTTTTGAAATAGATAACTAATAAGCACCTGAGTAAGTCAGAAAACTGCTCACCTTATGTTTATGGAAGTAGCTCTTCCGTAATCGGGTATAGCCTAATAAACTCAGCCACGAGTTAAGGCACACCAACGCAAACCAACGAGCAAGTGCTTGAGGAATGCGGGAGTGGTCGCAGTCCGTTAACTACAATGGTAGTGGCCGGAAGGCGTGGAGGTCACCAAAACCCTCCTACCCACCTTACATTATGAACGTCGATATGAAAAGGAGGGTGTTAAAGTGGGACGCCCAATCCTCAAATTGAGGACACCCTCCGAACTGACGTATGACATTGACGCCCCTTGACTTCCGTTATCGAATGCAAAAACATCGAGGAAGGAATGCTTTACCACCGGTGGTATATAAGTCAGGGGCTCATCTATTTTTTTTTTGGCCCACGTAGTTGGGCCGGCCTCAGTTCAGCTCTATAAACCTCTCAGTCTGCACGGTAGAGCTTAGATGAGAAACGTGGGCTCAGTTGGGCCCCCAGTGAGAAACAACATCGCTACCCTCAGTGAGAAACTTCTCAGTTCAGGTTCAAACCAGAACCAACTCGGGTAGGCGTGGTGAGAAACCAGTTCTCAGTTGGGCTAAGCCCGACTAAGCACGTCGTTTGCCTGTAATGAGAAAATGATTAGTAGAGCTTATTGCTTTAATTGTATTATATTCTCAGTTTAGCATGAAATGTGTTCGTGCTGAAACTGTATATATAATATGTGTATGCTCTATATTAAGAAGGCTCTACTAAGAATGCTATACTAAGACATTAAGCTCTACTCAGCATAGCTTTACTAATCTCTTTACTTACTGCTATATAATAGCATAATATAGCTATATCTTAATATAGTTAATATAGGGAACACGAACTATATAAGATTTTGCATGAAAAACCACCCCGTTTTTTTTCTCAGTATATGATTTGAGCATGGCTTCTCAGCCTATATAGGGAAACGCTTAAATAGGGCGTGAATGATGTAGTAGTGATGACTATGACCGACATAGATACAATAGCAAAAGCATTAGAGAGCATGACTGCCAAACAGCTACAAAGGTTGTTAATGGCAACACCGAACCGAGACGGTTCTACAATCCGAGCTAAGAGGAATGCCCACACTCAGGCTTACTTTGACCGAGTAAAGGCAGAAGGATTATACCCACATAAGTATGATACATTCACTCAGTTCAGAGAGGTATTAGAATGATAGTATTTACTGTCTCAATGGATTCGGGTTTACACCACGAATGGAGAATGAAGAGATGTGTCTGCGATAGAGTAGCAGACCGAGACATGACCTACGTCTGTAAAGACTGTGGTTATTGGATTCCAGTAGCAAAGGAGGTCTCAGCATGAAGGATGCAGTCTCTAAGTTTAATAACTATATGACTCAACACACAGACAAAGTTCCTTTGTTAAGTGTGGGTTCAATAGAAGATAAACGCTTTAACGTGTTGAGGGATTTCTTAGCTCATATCTACGATGGAGTAGAGGATAACGCATGGAGTGTTAGCCAACACCTCAGTAAATTCGTAGATTCCCTCAGCACACTTGAAGATTACGACATGAATAAGATTATTTATTGTCTAAAGAAATATGAAGTTAAAGGTGAGTCCGGTGGTATA
>VTLG01006232.1_pt1 | contig 19285 bp, 14 predicted proteins | sample 4694571 | NCBI WGS metagenome assembly VTLG01 (sample SAMN12604809, study PRJNA352737) | marine metagenome | biome: ENVO:00000447; feature: ENVO:00000209|ENVO:00000569|ENVO:01000036; material: ENVO:00002151; isolation source: viral sequences binned using virsorter ...
CCAATAGCTACATTACCACAACAAGGAGTTGTAGTTTATGGACAAAAAACATTACAAAAAGATGCTTCTGCATTAGATAGAGTAAATGTAAGAAGATTATTAATAGAATTAAAATCATTTATAGGTCAAATAGCTGAAACTATAGTATTTGAACAAAATACAATAGTAACAAGAGGATCTTTCCTTGCTAGAGTAAACCCATATTTAGAAAAAATTCAACAAAAACAAGGTTTATATGCCTTTAAAGTAATAATGGATGATTCAAATAATGGCCCTGATATTATTGATAAAAACCAATTAATAGGTCAAATTTATATACAACCAACTAGAACAGCTGAATTTATTGCTTTGGATTTTATATTACAACCAACTGGAGCTGAATTTCCAGGTTAAAAAATTAGAAAGTTAAATATTTATAATAAAACAAAAATAAAATAAAATGCCAATTTTAGACTTCAATGAAATGTTTTTCACCCCGTTTGAGCCCAAACAGAGTAATAGATTTTATATCTCTACTTTGGAAGGAGTTCCTGGATATTTAGTTAAGGGTGTATCGGCAATTTCACTATCTCAAACAGCGGTTGCTCTTAACCACATTAACATCCAACGATATGTAAAAGGAAAAACTATATGGCAACCTATTACCTTTACAATGTATGAAGCAATCACCCCATCTGGAGCACAATCAGTAATGGAGTGGGTACGTTTAGGACATGAATCTGTAACAGGTAGAGATGGTTATTCTGATTTCTATAAAAAAGATGTTACTTTCCATACTTTAGGACCTGTAGGTGATGTAGTTTCTGAATGGATTGTAAAAGGAGCAGTTATTACAAGTGTAAACTTTGGTGATTATAATTGGGATGATGATGGTACTCCTGTTAATATTACAGTTGAAGTACAACCAGATTACTGTGTATTGAATTACTAAGATCATTTTATTTTTAATATTGAAAGCTCCACATTTGTTGGAGCTTTTCTTTTTCCTTGGAAAAGCAAATTATTAATGTTATATTCGCATATATGAAATTTTTAAAAATATTAATTCTTATATTTTTATGTGGGTTTACTCACTCTCAAATATGTAACGGCACACAATCTTTTACTTTAACCCCTCCTCCCCCTGCAGGTGGGTATTTTCCTGGCACTGTTGTTAATGTTTGTTATACAATGGATGGATGGATTTTTAACCCTGCTGTAGCAGCAGAGTGGTTAGAAGGATTTGCTATAAATTTAGGACCTGGTTGGACAAATTTAACCCCAGGTACTCCACCTGCAGATTGTTTTATTACTACTTCTGGACAATGGCTTTGGATGACAACAACCACCTCAACCAATACAGGGATTACAGTAGGACCTGGTTGGTTTTATGAGTTTGGTGGTACTACTCCCCCATTTAATGGAAATCCAGGAGATGATTGGGGGGATTTTGGAGAAACATGTATATGGTCATTTTGCTTTGATGTTACAGTAGTAAACTCATGTAACCCTTTAGATTTAACAATACAAGTTACAGCTGGAGGTGATGGAAACTGGGGGAGTTTTACAAATATCTCTTGTACCCCAACACCTTTTAACATACACAACGGAAATATAAACCCAAATTTACCTTCAATAGGTTCAATAAATCATAATTAAATTATAAAACATGAAAAAGTTATTAACAATTATTCTATCACTTACAGCCTATACGGCTTTTTCCCAATTTACAACCTTTAATCCTGACACAGTTTGTTATCAAACTCCTGGGTCAATTTATCAAGTAACCAATAATCCTACGTTTGTATACAACTGGACAGTTGCAGCTCCAGGGGTTATTGTAGGAGGCCAAGGTACTAGCCAAATCGACGTTGATTGGTCAGCTGCTGCACCCGGTTTAATTCCTAATGCAGTACAAGTAGAAGCACAAAATATTATTTCAGGTTGTCCAAGTCTTCCTACTTTATTAGATGTTTTTATTTATGATGTAACACCAACTATTACAGCTGTAGGTCCTTTTTGTGACACAGACCCATGTGTAACCCTAGATGCTACCCCTTTAGGAGGAGTATTTTCAGGAGTAGGAGTTGTAGGTAATGATTTTTGTCCAAATACAGCAGGTAGTGGAGCTCATACTATTACTTATACTTACACTGATGGAGGTTGTACTTTTTCTTCAACTATTAATATTGGTGTTAGTGCTCAACCAACATTATCTCCTATCCAACATAACTAATGAAAAAGATTTTTACCATATTACTATTTTTATCAAGTTGGGGTTATTCTCAACAGGAAATAGAACTATGTGGTTATGCTAAAACCCACTCATATTGGGCTCCTTATGTAGGAGCAGGAACAACTGAGTGGGTATTATATGGAGATGGGATAAATGAAGTATACACTGGAAATGAAATTTCACTTACTTGGTCAGACATTGGAACCTATTTTTTATCAGCTGTAAGATATAGTGGCCCTTGTCCTAGTAATGAAGTAGTTTTAGTAATTAATGTTACACAATGTAAAGATTTAATTTATTATGTTCCTAATTCATTTACACCTAATGATGATGATCTTAATGAAGTATGGGGTCCAATGTTTAATTCTGGATATGATACTGAAGGGTATCGTTTAATTGTAGCAAACAGGTGGGGAGAGATTATATTTGAAACTAATGATATAAATGGAAAATGGGATGGAACTTTTGAAGGTATGCAATGTCAAAAAGGAGTATATTCATGGCTAATGGATTTTAAAGTAGCTGAAGGTCCTAAAAAATATCAAGTTAGTGGACATGTAAATCTAATTAAATAATAATATATTTATAACATATACTATATAATGAAATTAGAAATTTTACGTACGTTAGTAAAAGAAGAGCTTAAAAAAGCTATAAACGAGGATTACCAAGATAAATTTAAAATGGTAGGTACTTTAGTTACTAATATTAAAGAACGCCCCCAAACAGAAATTTATTCTGATATTAGAGCAATTTCAGGAATTACAGTAATATCATCAAAAGAACCACTTGAGTATAGTGAACAAGATAAAACTAAATTTAAAGCTATCTTAACAGTAAAAGTAGATGGTTATCCTTGGATCACAAAAGGTGGATTTGACAGATCAAAATTAAAAGAAATTGCAGACCAAATAAAAAAAGTACCTGGAGTTAAAGCATTTTTTACAGGAGAGGACAATATTTCTTCTCTTTAATATATGTATATAGGAATAATAAAGTTATTATAAATAAAAATTATGAGTGAATTCACTACCCCAACCGAAAAGGTTGAATTACCGTCTAAAGGACTAGTTTATCCAAAAGAAAGCCCCCTATCATCTGGAGTAATTGAAATGAAATATATGACTGCTAAAGAAGAAGATATTCTTATGAATCAATCATATATTAAAAAAGGAACAGCTATTGATAAATTATTAAAATCATTAATTGTAACTGAAATTGATTATGATGATATGATAGTAGGAGATAAAAATGCTGTAATGGTAGCAGCTCGTGTGTTAGGATATGGGCCTGATTATTCTTTTGATTATGAAGGTGAAGAACATACTGTTGATTTAGGTCAAATTGATAACAAACCCTTTGACGATAGTACTATTACTCCTGGACTAAATGAATTTACTTTTACTCTTCCACATTCAAAAATAGATGTTACTTATAAGTTATTAACAAATAAAGATGAAAAACTTATAACTCGTGAATTAGAAGGTTTAAAAAGATTAAATAAAAACAACTCCCCAGAAATGTCTACTAGAATGAAGTATATTATTACTTCTGTAGATGGAGATAGAGAAACTAAAACCATTCGAGAGTTCGTGGATAAAAGACTCTTAGCAAGGGATTCAAAATCCCTTAGAAACCACATTAAAAATTTCCAACCAGACGTAGATCTGACTTTTTTTCCCACCTCAGATTCGGATGGAGTCAATATCCCAATTAGGATTAGCTTTTTTTGGCCTGACAATTGATTTAGCAAAACGACAACAAATTACTTTATATAAACAAATCCACCAAATTTGTTTTTATGGAAAAGGAGGTTATGATTGGAATACAATCTATAACCTCCCTATTTATCTTCGTAAATTTATTTTTAATGAAATAAGAGAGTTTTATGAAGAAGAAAAAAGACAAACTGAAAAAGCTCAAGATCCTAATAAACAGGTATTAAAAAACCCATCTAATTTTAAAGATAATCCTAATAAAAAGATTATACCTCCTAACTTTAAAAACAATCCTGTTAAATACACGTAAAATTTTATTATTAAATATTTATAACAAAATACTGTTTTTATGGCTCTTAAAGACGATGCTGCTGAATTAAAAGGAATACTCGGGGATTTAAAAAACCAAATGGACCAGATTAACCAAAGTGGTGGTGGTGTAGCTGATGGTTTAAGAGAAAGTAAAGGAGCTATGGAAGAGCTATTAAGTGCTGCTCAAGAATATGCTAATACTTATGAAAAAGAAAAAAAATGGTATGAATCTAGAGGTAAACTTTCTACAGAAGAATTAAAAAATATTCAAGAAAAACTTAAAACTCAAAAAGATTTACTTTCTTCTGCTAATGAACAACTAAAAAAAGATAAACAAATATCTATTTCAGCAGCACAAAGAATTAAAGCTGAAAAAAATCTATTAAAAGCTAAACAGTTAAGCTCTACTCTTACAACTCAGGAACAGACAAAACTTAAAGAGTTAGAAAATGACCATCAAAATATCACTAAAACTATAGCAGAACAATCTCAACAATTACAAAGAAATAATGAACTATTAGAAGATGCTGATGGAAGTTTACAAGATATTGAAAAGGGAGTAAAAAAAGCAACTCAAGCGTCTAAAGGGCTTGATGGAATGAAAAAATTAGGTGGAGCTTTAGATGGAGTTCGAACCCCTTTAGATGGAATGTTAAGTCCTCTTAATCTAATAAACCAATTAATTGGATTTATTTTTGGAACTGCGCTTGAGGTTGATACAGCAGTAGGAGATATGTCTAAAAGTATGAATATGACATACAGTGAAACAGTAGAAACTACTAAAGCAATGAATAAAGTTGCAAGAGAATCAGGGGAGTTACTTGTTAATACAGAATCAATTACTAGAAATGTAGTTGCTTTAAATAAAGAAATGGGTACTAACGTTCCTTTTGAAAAAATGAGTAAATCCCTACAAAAGGACGTTGTGTTAATGGGAAAACTTCAAAATTCTGCAGGTTTAACAGCTGATGAAACTAATGCTATAATGAAATTTTCTGCTGCTACTGGAAAAACTGGTGAACAAACATTTAAACAATTTTCTGCAGGTTTTAAAATGCAGAAAATGAGAAGAGGTTTAGTTCTTAATGAAAAAGATGCTATGAAGGAAATTGGAAAACTTTCTTCATCAATTAAATTATCAATTTCTGGTGGAGCTGAAGGTTTAGGTAAAGCAATGGTAGCAGCAAAAGCACTAGGAACAGATTTAGGTAAAGTAGATGATATAGCAGGTAGTTTGTTAAATTTTGAAGAATCAATTGCAAACGAACTTGAAGCAGAGTTATTAACTGGAAAAGAATTAAATCTTGAAAAAGCAAGACAAGCAGCTTTAGATAATGATTTAGCAACATTAGCAGATGAAATAGCTAAAAATGTAGGTACAGCAGCAGACTTCAACGCAATGAATAGAATCCAACAAGAAGCAATAGCAAAATCAGTTGGAATGACTAGAGAAGAATTAGCTAGTAGTTTAATGGAACAAGAAAATTTAGCTAGACTTTCAGAAGTTGAAGGAGAAACTTTGAAAGCTAAATATGAAACTATGAGGCTTTCTGTTGAAAAAGGAGGAGAAGGATTAAGTGCTGCTGAGGCAGCTAAAAAGTTAGGTGATGAATCTTTAGCCACTCAACTTGAACAAGCATCTACCCAAGAAAAAACCCAATTAGCCCAGAAAAAAATGGCTGATGAAACAATGCCTGCAATACTTGGCTCTTTAAAAAGTCTAAATGAGAATTTTGATAGTGCATTTGAGAAAGTTAGAAATATTATAAAGTCATTAGGAGGAATGAAAACTATTTTAATAGGTATTTCATTAATAATAGGAGCTAAAATGGTTAAAGGAGTTATAGACTTTGCTTCAGGAACAGCAAAAGCTATTAAAGCAGCCAAAGCATTACAATCAACAGAAAAAGCAGGAGCTATAACATCAATTATAAAAGGTGCATGGTCTTCTTTAGGTCCTATCCCATTTGTTGGAGCAGCATTAGCTGTAGCAGCAATTGGAACAGGAATTGGTTATTTAATTTCACAAATAGCATCAGCAGATGATATGTTTTCTCCTGGTGGAAGTGGAGGTGGTTATGGAAATCGTACTTTATTAGGCCCTGAAGGTGCAATTGCTTTAAATAATAAAGATGACATTATTGCTGGAACAGATTTATTTAGTAAGGGTAATGATGTTTCTTCAGAAGGTGGTGGAGCTACTAAAACAGGAGCAGCAGGAACAATGTCTATAGGATCAGATATGTCTTCAGTTGTTGCAGCTATAAATGATTTAGGTGCTAAAGTAGAAGCAATGGCTAATCGACCTATTAATGTAGGTATGGATGGTCAAAAAGTAATTGAAGCTGGAACAGGTAATAATCCTAATACCTTTGGTGAAGAAGTTGGAAAAAATAGCTTTGACCTCCAGTAATTCACAATATTTATAATAAAAACATATAAATTATGGGACTTTTAGATAAATTACAAACAAACGGATCTACCTTATCAACAAATAATGGTGGAACAGTAGCATCAATTCCTGGTGGACCTGTAGGAAATAATCTTATAACAAATAATTCTGGATTACATGCAGATGCTGCAGGAAATGCAGGACATTCTTTAGATGGTACAAATGCTAGTAATGTTGTTCAAAATTATGCTAATTATAATGATGGAATTGTAAATCCTTTACCATTACCTTCAGCAATTGATTTAAATGGTCAAGCACCAACAATTGCAGGACATGGTAACAACACACCTGGAGCATCAACACAAGCTTTACCTTATTTGCAAAACGCACCAAACTAATAAAATATGGGTCTTCTCGATATATTAAATGGGGAGCAATCTTTACAATTCTATGGAGGAAGTGGACCCAATAACGTTTCTTCAGGAGTTTCCTTTGGACAAAAATCTATAGGATATCCTGGTGGTGCTTTATTAAAAAAAGAAGATACACCTATTATTCGTATCCCTTTACCTGACTCAGGTGTAACTTTTAAACAATTAAATCCTGGTCTTATTTCATCTCTTATTTCTTTAGGAGTAGAAGGTATTAATCCTGAGGAAATTGAAAATATTAAAGAAGAAGCGGGGTTAAATTTTCTTAGTGGTCTTAAAGAAAAAATTAGATATGAATCTAAATTTTGGGGCCCTGATGTATTAAATAGAGGAAATCTTTATGGTTTAGTACGTGCATCTGATGATGTAACAAGATTAGTAAGATATTTTACTAACACTAATACTGCAGAAGGTTTAATATTTTTAGCAAAACAAAATTTACTTTCAAGAGTAGCAACAGGATTTGGATCAGAAACTCCTGTATTAGATGCTGGTAATGCTCTTGGTTTATTAAAAGGAGGGGTATATCTCCCTACTTCAACCATAGCACAAGCTGCTGTAAATGGAGTAGGTGGACATTTACTAAAACAAGGAATAGACCCTACAGGTTTAATTCCTAAATTAAGATTACCTCAATATCAAAAAATTAATAGAGAAGGAAAGGATGGAAACAAAGAACATAAAAATAGATTAGTAAAAAAATTAAAAAGACTTTCCAAAGATAAGGGAAGAGATAGAATTATAGAAGCATACGGAGGTGGTCCTGGATCTGTTTTAGGCATTGGGAGAACTAGAATAAAATACGCTACTGATAGTAGTGATGAAAATCCAATGCAAACCCTAATTACACGTAAAAATTTAGGTATAGGTAAAAATAATACAAATTTTTCAACGTGGGATAATGAAGATTTTAATAAAGAAAAATCTCCAAAAGATGGAAAAGATTCAATAAAAGAAGACTTTAGAAAAAAAATATTACCTAAAAAAAGCAAAGCAGAAAAAGGAAAAGCTCCTGAAGTTAAATTTTTAAGTGCTTCTCCTAGTTATAATCCTGATAATAAAAAAACAGGAAATATTGAAACAAGATTAAATTACAGAGGAGGAGGAAGACCTGGTGATGTATCTAATTATGAACTTGGTAAAAGAATTATTGGAAAAACTGATTTAATTAAAGATCAAGACAATATTAATATGTCTTCTATATATAAATCTCAAACTGCAAATAAAGAAAAAGAATTAAAAGATATTATTGAATTTAGAATGGGTATTTTTGATAATAGTTCTATTGAAGGTGATATGGAAATTGGTAGTGTACTTAAAAATTGGTTACACTTTAGAGTTTTATTAGATAAATTTAGTGATGGATATAAAGCAGGATGGAAATCACAAGAGTATATGGGAAGAGCTGAAAAGTTTTATAGATATAACAGTTTTGATAGAAGTGTAAGTTTATCTTTTAAAATAGTAGCTTTTACTAAACAAGAATTAATGCCTCTTTATAGAAAATTAAATTATTTTGTTTCTCATTTAGCTCCTTTTTACTCTGAAGCAGGATACATGTCAGGTAATTTAGTTCAACTTACTGTAGGAGATTGGTTAAAAGAACAACCTGGATTTATAGATAATATAAAATTAGATATAGATAAAGAATCACCTTGGGAAGTTAATTTAGGTCTTGATGGTGAAACAGAAAAGGAAGGTCCTGTAGTAAAACAAGTTCCACATATGATAAATGTTTCTATTAACTTTACTCCAATACATAGATTTAACCCATCAATTCAAACATTAGGCAATGATGGTAAAGATATTACATTTGGAAATGCAGCTGAATTTGATTATGGAGACCAAAAATATATTTCTTTAGAAGATGATGAAGGAAATGATGGGTATAACCAATTAGATAAAACAAAACAACAATCTAATATAAGCCAAAATAATTCTGTAACTAATAAGGATAAATTCCCTGGATCGTATGGATTAGATGGTAATCCATCATACAATGATATAGAATTAGATCTTGGACTAGATCCTAAATCTAGTAATGCCATAACTAATACAACAACTGAAACTACTCGTACAGTAGAAGGTATGAAAGTACCACTTAAAGATAGAATTAGTGGTTATTTTGAACGACGTAAAGCTGCTAAAAACTATGTCCCACCCCTAACTAGAGCAAGTCACCCAAGATGGTTATAATTTTTTAAATTATGAATAGATATAGCAATTTACCTACCATAACAGACCCAGAAACTAGAAAAACTAGTTACATAAACATAAAATATCCGGGGATACCTAATTCTCCCTTGGATATTTATGTATTCGTAGCACAAGGTGACAGATATGATACTTTAGCACTTACATATTATAAAGATTCTAGTTTATGGTGGATTATTTCTAGAGCAAATTCAAACCAACCCTTTGATTCTTTATACCCAATTGTAGGTTCTCAAATTCGAATACCTGATTCATCTAATACTATTAGTATAGTAGCAACGTATGAATTAATGAATGGTATTTAAAAATGGCTATAATAGGAGAAAAATTAAAAAGTTATGTTGCTGATCAAATTAAAATTCGACAGGAAAAATTATCTCCTAATTACATAAAAACTGATCAAGATTTAATTTATTTTGATGCCAAAACAGCATGGGTAAAAATGGCTTCTGCTGTTTCTGTTGAAGAAAGTAAATTAAGAAACTTAGGTTATGACGACATTGATGTAAAAGTTTTAAAAGGTAAAGGTTTAGCCCAAAAACATATTTTATTTGGTGGTATTGCAGACATGGATCCAATTTATTATGGAGAACCATTAAAAACTAAACAAGGATTTGGTGCCCCATCACAAACTTTTACTAATAAAAAGGGTGAAATAATAAATTATCTTAACCCAAGCTCATACGATATTTCTAAAGAGTTTGGAATTGTCCCTAACCCAGGAATAAAAGATATGTCTGTAAAGTGTTTAAATAGAGGATCTTTAAAAAAAGCTAAATTAAAAATTAGAGTAGAAAATAAAATTCAACTTCAAATAATTGATTTACTCTATTTAAGATTGGGGTATACCGTATTGCTTGAGTGGGGAAATAGTCATTATTATGATAACGAAGGTAAATTAAAAAATACACCTATTACTTTAATAGAAAAATATTTTTTTGGAGGAAATAAAAACCAATCACTTCAAAAACTTTCAAATAATATTGAAAGATATAGAGATAGACTGAATGGTAACTATGATGGGTTTATAGGAAAAGTTTCAAACTTTAATTGGAACTTCAATGAAGATGGTTCTTATGATATTAATTTAGAGTTAATAAGTTTAGGAGATGTTATAGAATCACTTAAATCAAATGTAACATTAGATACTAAGTCTAATGATTATATCCTTAATTCAACCTCAGGTAGTACTAATGTTACTATAACAAGTACTGATGACCCTATTAATGCCAATAGGACTTTAAATTCACTATTTTCAATTTTATACTTATGGAAAGATCAATATAAAACTTTAGTAGATTTTACTTCCCCAACTGATAGAGTAGTAAATGGAAAAGATTTAAGTATTAAATATAAAAATGGGGGTGATGTACATGAAAAATTTATTGGAGATGTACTAGACCCTATTACAAATGATGATTTAACTTTTACAACAGGAGAGTATACATTAACAATGGAATTAGGGTTTTTAAAAACAGCAACAGCAACTCCTGGTGATTTTAATACATATGAGTTTGCAACAAAAAACAACACTCTTCCAAGTTATACTACCCAATATAATAATGGAGAATATGGTTATTATAATTATCAAGATACAGACACAATAAAACTCACATACGATGGAACTTTTACAGGAACAGACAAACAAGAAATATTAAATAATATAATAGGGGCAAGTGATGTAATTCCAGGTGATACTTTTTCTTCAAATACTCCTGGTATAGAGTTTATAGATTTAAAATCCTGGTTAAAATATTTTAATTTTAATGCTAATACTTTACTCCCCTCTACTGATCCCTCATCTACAGTTAATTTAATGGTTGATGATACAAGTGAAAATACTGCATATAAAAATTTTTTAAATAATAGAGATGTTAGAATATTAAGCTTTCAAGGAGATTCAAAAACAGTAGTAGTTCATACCTCTCAACTTGGTGAAACAATGACAATAGGTGGTAGTACAATGTTAACAGTTGTTCCTAAAAACAAACAACAAGCGGTTTTATATTCTAATTTAAGAAATGATACTTGGCTTTATCCTCCTGGTGATACAAGTGCATATGTGTATTATGATGGGAAAGCTGCTAATCCTAATTCATCAACAGGAAACCCTTTTGGTGGATTTAAATTTAATAGATTTAATCCATCTTCAACTATTGTAGGATATAATAGCAAAATTTTTAGTAAACCAGGCGTAAATAATAAGGGAAGATTTGTTCCATTTAAAGCTAGAGTTGATATTCCATTAGTTAAAATTAAACTTACTAAACGAGTATTAACTACTACTACAGCAGCTAATCCTCTTAAAAAATTTCAAAAAGGAGACGTATTTAGACTATATCAAACAAATGATGGAGTTAACACTCACTTGTTTTACATGAGATTTGGTGCTTTACTTCAAACTTTAAAAAATGAAGTAATAAGTAGAATTGATATTGGAGAAAATGATAATTCTAAAAACCCTAATATTGTATCAATAAATAATAATAATAGGCCTTTTATAACAAATCCTACAAATGGAAAAAGAGAAATAAATCCTGAATTTAAATCTTATATGTCAAATAAACCTAATTTAGCTTCATTTGATGTATCTAAATGTATAGTTAGAACCCCAATTAATTTTGCTGCTAGTGGTACTAATCCTGCATATAGTTATTATATATTTCCAACTTCTAAAATACGAAGATGGTGGATTAATAATAGTGATATTGAAGAGGGAGGTAATTCAATGAATATTTATTTAAGTTTTAAATTTATAGGAGATGTTTTATTATCTAATACTGATAAAGAAGGCAATATTTCTGTTTATAAATTTATAAAAGGTTTATGTGATGGTATAAACAGATCTTTTGCTAATGTTCCTAATTTAGAGCCTGTAATAGATGAAACAACTAATGAATTAAGTATAGTAGATTCTTCATTAAATAAATCTGAAAAAAAAGGTGATTATCAATTAAATCCATTTTCATTTATAGGTGGTAAGGGGTGTTTTGTAAGAAAAGTTGATTTAAAAACCGCCATAACCCCGGAGTATGCCACAATGGTAACAGTAGGAGCAACAGCAGGTGGGTATGTAAAAGGAGTAGAAGCAACAGCTTTTGCAAATTGGAATAGAGGACTTAATGATAGATTTAAAGTTAACCTAAGACCTGCTAGCGATACTAATTCTGTAACAAGACAAGGTCAAATTAAAGACGCTATATTATCTTTTCAAAAAGTTTGGTTAACAGAACCAAACAGTTCTCTTACTTCATTAGGTATTAGTACTAATGAAAATGAATTTGGGTTAACCCCATCTTTACAACAAGTAGGTCCTGTTACTTTTAATTCAGAATTAATAGAAACTAATAACCAAATAGCAGATGAATATTTTAAAGCTTATCAATCTAGAGAAGGAGATGGCTCATCTTTAGGATTTATTCCTTTTAGTGTTACATTAAAAATGGATGGAATCTCAGGTGTAAAAATATATAATGAAATACTTTTATCAACTAAATTTTTACCATCTAATTATTCTGCTAATTTAAGTTTTATAGTTACAGCAGTAGATCATGCTTTAAAAAATAATGACTGGGAAACAACATTAAAATTAACACTAATCCCAACTCCTAAAAAAGGATATGAAGAAGTTGAAGTTCAAGATTTTACCAAAAGAAGTTATACATTTGTAAAACCTGCTGTTGTAACCCCTACCCCAGGACCTACTCCTACTCCTACCCCTTCTATAACAGGTGGACCAGGATTAGACCCTATAAAAAACCTAATTAAAAAGGTAGAAAGTGGAAACAATTATGATAGATATAATTATTATAATTCTAGTGGTGGTCTTAAAGATTCTAAAAACATTAGTGGAGGAAGGGCAAATAAGGTATTTAATGGAGTTACTGAAGGAGTTAATTTTGGAAAAGGATATACAGGTGCAGATACTCAACTTACTTCTATGACAATTACTCAAGTTCTCAAATTCCAAAAGAAATCTTCATCCAATCCAACTGGAACAGATTATGCAGGGAGTGCAGGTCCTTTTGCTGCAGGTGCATTCCAACTTATTCCAGGAGTTTTAGCTTCAGCAGTTACAAAAGGAGTAGTTCTTAGTACTAATTTATATGATAAAACTACTCAAGATGTATTAGGAAATTGGTTAATTGGTGTTGGACCTAAAAAGAAAAGAAAAAAATTAGGCAAATATTTAGAAGGAACTAATGGAGGTTCTCAATCTGACTTAGAAGCTGCCGTGCAGGATTTATCTTATGAATTTGCTTCTTTCCCAACTATGTTTAGAACTAAAAATGGAGCTATAGGCCCTACTAATAACCCAGGTAGACAAGGAAATGTAGTAACAGGAGCAGGAGATTTAGGATATTATCAAGGTACAGTAAATAGTTCAACTACTAAAATTAAAGTAGCAGATGTTGTTCAAGCTATAATAAAATCAAGGATTCAATATACTAGTAATAATCCTTCCTTTATTCCATCATATTATGTACCTTAATAACATTCCATATTTATAATATATACTGTTAATAATGGCTATAGTAGGAGAAAAATTAAAAGATTACGTTACGAAACAAATTGAAGTTCGACAGGAAAAATTATCTCCTAATTACATAAAAACTGATCAAGATTTAATTTATTTTGATGCCAAAACAGCATGGGTAAAAATGGCCTCTGGTGTTTCTATTGATTTAGATAAGTTAAAAGAAATAGTTAAAATAAATGATCCATCAGATTTAACTCAAAATGAAAAAGATCTTTTGGGAATGGGTTTAGCTAAAAGACACATTTTATTTGGTGGTATAGCAGATTTTAATGGAAAAGAAAAACCTTTATTAACTAAACAAGGTTTTGGTACTCCTTTTGATACATCTAAATCTATTAATCCAAGCTCATATGATATTACTAAACAATTTGGAATTGTTCCTAATCCTGGAATAAAAGACTTTTCTTTAAAATGTTTAAATAGAGGATCCTTAAAAAAAGCTAAATTAAAAATTAGAGTAGAAAATAAATTTCAACTCCAGATAATTGATGTTCTTTATTTAAGATTAGGATACACTATGTTACTTGAGTGGGGAAATAGTCATTATTATGGCAATGATAAAAAATTAAAAAACACCCCTGTTACTTTAATAGAAAAAAAATTTTTTGATAGTGAACAAATGGATTTTCGTTCTTTTTTAGGTGATATTGAAGATTTAAGAAAAACAACTAATGGTAACTATGATGGGTTTATAGGAAAAGTTTCAAATTTTGATTGGAGCTTTAATGAAGATGGTTCTTATGATATTAATTTAGAGTTAATAAGTTTAGGAGATGTTATAGAATCACTTAAATCAAATGTTACTCTTGATAACGAAACTTCTGATTATATCCTTACTTCAACTGCTGGTAGTACTAATATTACTATAACAAATACTGATGATCCTATTAACTCTAATAGAACTCTAAATTCATTATTTTCAATTTTATACTTATGGAAAGATCAAAATAAACAACCACAAGAACAACTTGTTAATCAGGGAAATGGGTCATATGATGAAAATAAAGGAATAAAAATAGATTATACAAGTGGTACAGATCAAACTATAGCTTACATAGGTGATTGTTTATCCCCTAATACATCAGATGAATTAGAATTTACTACAGGAAAATATACACTAACAATAAAGTTAGGATATTTAGATACTTTAAAAGCAACAAAAGGAGATTATAATACATATAAACTAAAAGGAAAATCTACAAAATATTTAGGACAAAATCGCCAAGATAATGCTGATGGAACTTATACATCAATTGATCCCTTTGGTCAATATGGTTATTATTATAATTTTACTGAACCAACTACTTTAACTTTAAAAGGATCTACAGTTGAAACAACTAAAAAAGGATTAATAACTAATATTATTAATGCTGAAACCTCAGCTAGTTTATTAGCTGCAGATGGAACACCAGTAGAATTTTCAGGAAATGAAGAAGATTTTAAAGCTCTTCAATTTTATTTAAAATATGGAAAATGGAATGAAGATTTAACCCCAGGAGTAGACTTTGCAGACACAAAACCTTTAATGACTGGTGGTGGTGGATTAGATAGAGATACTTGTCAAAAATATTATAAATATGTATGTGATAATAATATAGTTTACGCTTTAAGATGGTCATTTTATGATACAGATTATACTGATGATGGAGTAGTAGGCACTTATATGGTTGCATACAAAACATTTAAAGATACAGACAACCATCGAATTAAATCATCTGGTACATATTTTAAAGGTTCAGATATAGGAACAATATTATATTCCTTATATTATGAGAGTAGCAATAAATATCTTTTTGCAGATAGCAATGCTCAATTTTATGGTGGTAGTTATGGCACAGAGTACATTTATGAATACCCTGATGCACCAGGAGGACCAAGACGAAATTTTGGAGGAATGAAGTTTAATAGATTTCATATGTCTGATGGAAGACAAGATAATGAGTTTGGATATTATGATGTTTTTTCTGGTTTACCTGCAGATGCAGCAATAAATCCCGAAAAACTTGATTATAGATTAAGGGTTGATGTCCCCTTTGCTGAACTTAGTATTACTAAAGCTGGTGAAACTACTATTACAGTAGATAACCCTCTTAAAAAATTTGGAGAAAAAGATGTAGTTAGACTATACAACATAAGTAAAGAAGGTCAAAATACTTATTTCTTTTACATGAGATTTGGTGCTTTGCTTCAAACTTTAAAAAATGAAGTATTAAGTAGAATTGATGTTGGAGAAGCAGATAATTCTAAAAATCCTAGCATAGTTGGAATAAATAATGATAATGACCCTGGCACTCCAGAAGACCCAAATCCTAATTTTAAATCATACATGATAAATAAACCAAATTTAACTTCATTTGATACATCTAAGTGTTTTGTTAAATCTAGTTTAAGTTTTAAGGGAGATGGCACAACAGAAGATAATAGTTATAAACTTTTTCATAATAACAATAATTGTATACAATCTTGGTCAATTGATAAAAAAGAAGCTAATTCAATGAATATTTATTTAAGTTTTAGATTTATAGGAGAAACTCTAGAATCAAATACTGATAATCAAGGTAATATTTCCATTTATAGTTTTATAAAAGGTTTATGTGATGGTATAAACAGATCTTTTGCTAATGTTCCTAATTTAGAGCCTGTAATAAGTGAAATATCTAATGAATTAAGTATAGTAGATTCTTCTAAAAATAAAGCAAAAAATGATAGAAGTGATGAAAAGAAAATACTTAACCCCTTTTCCTTTGCAGGTGGTAAAGGATGTTTTGTAAGAAAAGTTGATTTAAAAACTGCTATTACTCCTGCTTACGCTACAATGGTAACAGTAGGAGCAACAGCAGGTGGATATGTAAAAGGAGTAGAAGCAACCGCTTTTGCAAATTGGAATAGAGGACTTAATGATAGATATAAAACAGAATTAAGACCTGCTAGCGATACTAATTCTGTAACAAGACAAGGTCAAATTAAAGACGCTATAGAATCTTTTCAAAAAGTTTGGCTAACTGATAAAAGTAGTATGTTAACTCCTTTAGGATATCAAAATGATCCTTTACAAGGAGTAAAGGATACGAGTTCTGGTGGTTACATAACTAATATTTCTCCTAACGAGGAATTAATAAAATCTAATAACCAAATAGCAGATGAATATTTTAGAGCTTATAACTCAGACCAAGGAGATGGTTCATCTTTAGGATTTATTCCTTTTAATGTTACATTAAAAATGGATGGTATTTCGGGAATTAAAATATACAATGAAGTTTTACTAAATACTCAATTTCTTCCTGATAATTATTCTACTAATTTAAGTTTTATAGTTACAGGTATAGATCATGCTTTAAGAAATAATGATTGGGAAACAACATTAAAATTAACTTTAATTCCTCTTTCTAAAAAAGAAAAATACACCGTTCCTAATACACTTTCATTTGCTAAAAGAAAATATAATTTTATAACCCCAACAATTGTTTCTAATAATACACCACTTCCTCCAGCTGGTACACCATCTGAAGAAGATGTAGGTCCTCAGTCTACATGGCCTATGATAAAAGAAGTTGTTCCTTCTAAATATACTTTTATAAAATACAAAGATGGAGCAGTAGGAACTAGTAAACCTGGAGATGATAGAGTTAATCCAAATCTTTTAGCTGATTTAAATACTGCTGGGGCTGCATCAGGAGTTACTGTAATAATTACAACAGCTATTTCAGGACATGCTGCTGGATCAAGACATAATCCAAGAGGAGAAGGAATAGACATTGCTATAATAAATGGAAATGGTGCAGGTGGAGCTACTAATGCTACAAATGGTAATGCTACTTTTAGAGAAGATGGGAATAAATTTAAAGATGCTATAGTTTCTTTAGGTTATAAATGGAATGTAGGAGAAAGTGGAAATAAAAAAGTAATTTTATGGCAAATTGGAGGAAATTTTGGGAATCATTATAATCATATTCATGTTTCTAACACTGTAAAATAATAAAAAATGCCGTATTACCCAAAATCTCAAATATTAACAAATCTTTACACTAATGGAGATGAATATGTACTATCTACAAATCAAGAAGAATATGTAGGTGATTACTATGAACTATCAAATGGAAAAAAATATACTGGAAAAAACCCTACTCAAAAACCAAATATTCTTCTAGAACCTATACCCGAAGGGTTTCTTGATCAAAGTGGAGAAGAAAGCAATCTTCCCTCTCAAGTTTTAACAGAAGTATCCTCATACCAAACTGAACTCCCAGTTAATACTTTTTTACCTCAATTTAATACACCTTTACCTACTAAAAGTGATTATATTAGTGGAAATTTTACAAGATATTTTTGCAAAAAAACAACCGAATTAAGATATTTAGAAATTACTCAAGAAACTTACACTAAATTAATAGGTAAAAGTAATGATATATTATGGTCTTTATATGAACCTTTTAAAATTCCTTGGAAAATTACTGAAAATGAATCTTTTAATTACCAATCAAATCTTGTAAATACTCAAGAAGTAGTTCGTAAATTAAATTTAGATAGATTTGAAGAAGCTTTAAAAATAAGTTATTCTCAATATTCTCCATCTTTAACTCCAACAGATTCAACCTCATCACCTTCAATTAGAGGTAATAGAGGAACAAGTGGTGGAGGAGTAAGTGGTGGAGGAACAAGTGGTGGAGGAGGATACTAAAGTATTTGTCTTTTTAAATATTTTTTAGTATTTTTATCTTATGTATTGGCTTATAGAAAACCAAAGTAAGATAGACCATCTTTGTAAAATTAAATATAAAGAAGCATACGTTGAAATTATTCCAACTTCACATTGTTTACATCCTATAGAAAATAGTGTATGTGCTATCTATATTAGACCATTAATCGATACAAAAGGATATATAATTCCAATAAATCATAGTGAAACAATAAATTTTAATTTAAAAGAAGGAGAAAAAGTATTAAATAGTATAGAAAAAATATATGTAAGAGATAAAAAAGAATTTCTACATTACTTTCCTTTAAAGTTGCTTTTACAACCCACACCATCCCCTACTACGTATATACCAGAATTAACACAAGCTCACACACATCTATATAATAGAAATCAAAAAATCACCCACTTAAATACTATCATACCAATAGTTAAACACTATGAAGTATGCGAACAAAACTATAAAGAATTTAGTATAGAAAATCTAAATCCTTTTTACAATAATAGAGCATCAATTGTATTTAATATGTTAGAACGAACGGGTATTAAAGTAGATACAACGTTATTTGAGCAATACTTTGATAAGGATGTAGATGGTTATGTACACACAAAATATAATTTAAATACAACGACAACAAGACCATCTAATGCATTTGGTGGTATTAATTTTTCGGCATTAAATAAAGACAATGGAGAAAGAAAATGTTTTATACCGCGCAATGATTTATTTTACGAAATGGACATTAGCGCTTACCATCCTACTTTGCTTG
>VTLG01008673.1_pt1 | contig 19284 bp, 14 predicted proteins | sample 4694571 | NCBI WGS metagenome assembly VTLG01 (sample SAMN12604809, study PRJNA352737) | marine metagenome | biome: ENVO:00000447; feature: ENVO:00000209|ENVO:00000569|ENVO:01000036; material: ENVO:00002151; isolation source: viral sequences binned using virsorter ...
TTCTTTAAGCTGCTGAAGATGCATCAGCGGAGTATACCGCTTACCAGCCAAGGGCTGGCCAGACGCTCGGTGTGCAGCGAGTGTTTCGGGTGTCCAAGGTTTGAAATCTTCTGGCGCGAAATTCGCCTCCTCGTCAATTCTGTCAATTCTGAACCTATTCAAGGAGGGAAGCAAAATCTCATCTTCATATTCGTCCAGTTCTCTTAAATCGGCGCCCTCAAAGGTTGGCTTTGTATTAATTCTTAAAAGCCCACTTCCAGCTTTACCGCGTGAGAAAAATGATTCTGTCGCGTGCCTATTAGTAGAAGTGGACAAAAATCCCTTAAGAGAAAACTCCCTTCCAATTAGGTTTTCCCAATTAGATTTATCGTGAAGTCCCCCCGGCTGAAGACCAAGAGCGGCTTCAATTTGTTCTCCTCTGCTAGGCATAAATCCAGACCAAAGCGTTGTAGTTTCGGGCTGTATTCCGCCAGCTTTTAAAGCCTCTTCAGATGTTATCCCTTCAATCTCTCGCCCTTTCAAAGTTTTCATAGACCTGTCTATCAAGATTTTTAATTCAGCTGCTTTTAAGACAGACTCTATGTAGCTTGAAGCGGTATCGCCGCGCTGCTCGTTTGGCATCGTGCCAATCCAATCAGCATTGGCTCCGAACTCTTGTTCTATAAGATTATTAACATTTCTAGAATTGTAGTAATACTGGTCTAAAGCCTTATTAGCCCCTCTATAATCGCGCTTATCTAAGTCTTCCCAGATATAATCATCGCTATTCATAAAGTTACGAGCCGCGTCCGCTATCTTTTTATTCGTAGCAATGTTCTTTACCATTGCCATTATTTTGTCTGATTGCTCAGGAAGTACGTCAATCATATCCGGGGTTGGAGAACCAAGCGGAAGGGTTCGTCCAACTCCTCCCAACGTTTTTTGTAGAGGCTCTATCTTTGGTTCCTGCGTTGTTTTAATGCCCTTCAAAGCAGTATTAACGCCTAGGGATTCCATCAGTTTGTCGGCTTCATCATGATACCACATCCCTGTTCTATAGGAAGATGGTCGGCTTTCAAACTCTTCGGGGGCGAGGTCAGGTTCCCAGTCGAGGTTCCCGGCGGTCGGGGGGAACTGACCAATTTTCCCACCGGCCATTAGTTTTTGAACCACGCCGCCCATCGCCTTTTTTCTCATATGAGCCTGAACTGGAACTTTTGCACCAGACGCTAAGGTTCTAGAGTGTGCCCTGACAGGAGTTCCGGCGCGCGGGTCGCCTTCCTTAAACTGCAATGCGTTTAAATGATTCTCCTCAACGTGTTTCCAAGCTGCATCAACTGCCCCCTGAAAAGTGCCGTCCATTGGCAGGTTTTGATTAAACGCCTTCCCAACAACCGATTTCTTCTCCTCGTCTCCTAAATTTGGCTTGGCATCACTAAAAGCTTCTTTGCTCCCAGTTAAAACATGACCGGGAGTCTGTACCATTGGCTTAAGAATCTTTTGATGGTCTGTGCTAAGTTTAAAGTCAAAAAAATCAGAGTCTTCTTGCCCTTCAAACAAGCTCTTCAATGATTCATAATCTTTTCCAAGTGCAAGCGTGATTAAATTTTCTAAAGCGGCTCCCATTGCCTCAGAAACTACTGTGTTCATTTGTCCTGTCGTTGTTTCCGTTTTTTGACTTTTAGTCAATAGCGCTTTTACTCTGTTTCTGTTCGCAAAGTCATCAGCCAACAGATTAAGACCTGTTTTTCCAAATGCTTTTCCTATTCCTCCACCTTCCTTAATACCGGCCAGAAACTTGTTTCTAATCTTATCTCTAGTATCTGTTTCGTCTTTTCCTATAGGACTGCCATCGGAATAAAATTGATTCGTTACACTGTCTAGTAACCTAGAAGTTGGTATTTCTTCTGGCCCCATTAGCCTATCGGCATCGATGCGTGCCCTTAATCCTATATGAGATGCTACCACTCCAGAGTTAGCCGCGCTGTCTACTGGTTTTTTCTCTTTTCCTCGATATCGCTGAAGCTTATCTCCCCGGAAGTCGATGTCGCCGAGCTTCTCCGAAGAGCCGGGTTTTCGGTCTCGAACTTTTAAGTTTTCTTTGCTGAATAAATTTTTTATAGCTTTTCCCAATGCCGCCATTCTTCCACCCACCGGGATTTCTTGAAATCCACCACCCTCGCTCTGCGGCATCTTCAGCGAGAGCGTACTTTCTCCCGTTTTAAAACTGAAACCTTCTTCCATACCTTCTGAAGACGTACCGCTGGGAGCCAACATTCCAACCGCATCTCTTATTGTTAGGTCTGCACCGGGTACTTTACCTCCCCCGTGCAACCCTTTGAGGTCAGCACCAAATACAGGGTCTCCGTAATAACCGGCCATCCCTTTAAATTTTCCCTCGCGTACCGCAGCAGTCTGACCTCTAGCTTTTTCTTCTCTTATACCCTTCAATCTATCAAGACTATCAGGATTAAGTAGTTCTATTCCGTTGGGGAATATGTCGGGATAGTGTTTCGCAAGGTTGTCCCATACCATGCTTGCTTCAGGACTGGTGCTTCCGTCGCTATAAAATCCGGGGAATCCTCTAGCGGACATCATCTGGGCCAATGTTGCATACCCAGCACTTCCCCAGCCCTGACCCCTATACTGTTGTTTAATGGCGTCAGTCTTCCTAATATGAAACCCCTTATATGGGTCTTGTGTCTGTACAATCCCTCTTATTTTCAGGAACTCCTCGCCAATCTCAGGCCAATTAGCTGGACGTTCAGTCATGCCCCTAGGCATCACTCCGTTGGCCCTAAAGAAGGCCGTTATGCCATGAACATCCGGGGGCGGCTCGCCCTGCCGCAACCTCTCAGACTCTTCCGCCGCTGAGAGAGCAGCCGCAGCCGTCTTTACAAGCTTAGTGCTAATATACGGTCTCTTATCCTTTGGAATAGAGGACATTTCCCCGCGCGGAACCGTTGATTGTGGTAGGCCTTGCCCCGCCTCACCACCATCCTTCAATAGCTCCACGTCTGCGCTGGGAGATTTTTGAAGTTTTGGAAATGCGGCCTCCAACTGGGCTAATAGCCCGACAGTTTTGGGGTCGCTAGGCAACACGGCGCGCTTGGAAGCCCCCTTCATTTGTCCAAGAGGTCTAGCATCTCTTGCGCTTGGCTCGTGTGCCGCTAACCTGCCCGCTCTTTGTGATTGAACTGTTTCGTCTGTTGCTTCTATCCAGTAACCCTCACCCCCGCTAAATTGTGCTTGTCTTACAAGGTCGGCTATATTTTCAAATTTGCTTCCACCAAACTCAAAAGTAAATGCGTCAGCGTTTTTAGCTGCGTCTGCCCTATTTGTAATCGTAGACAAGCCGCGTGTTGCAAAACTCTTACCAGAGCCAGACGGTCCAGCAACGAAGTTTATCTTAGGTCTGTTGCCGCTAGCTTTAATTTCCTGAATAAAAGATTGTACGTCTGTCCACGACTTAAATGCTGCGGAGTCTGAAGAAACAGCGTAATGCCCTCCCTTAACTCCACCGCCGTCTTGAAGCCTCTGAATCTTGCCCCCTCTTTTCATATATGTAAAACCAGCATTGATTCCCTTTGCAAGAATACTAGCCATTGTATCTTTGTTGCGATTATCCTTAATATCAATATACTTTGTATTATAAAATTTGGATAGCAATCCATCTTCTATTACCCTTGACCATTTTTTGTTACCCTTATGTTCTCCAGTAAATTCAAATTTTCCACCAGTTTCTTTTCTTGGCTGGCCAGCAATAGCTCTCATTGCAGCCTCGCCCATTACACCCGATGTAACATTCGCCCCTTCTTGCATAGCTAATTCAACATCAGCATCTACATTTCCCTGCGCCCCTTGCTCTCTAGCAAATTCTGCAATATTTTGTTTATTACGTGCAATTACCTGTTGCTTAAAAGCATCCCTACCGGACTTTTTCCAATTAAAAGAGCGGGCTTCCCCTACAACAGAAACGTTGCCCTTGGGATATATCCATTTGCTATATTCGTCCAAAGCCTTTGCTTTTTTGCCAGCACCTTGTACAACCTTAGACAAGCCTCCTTTATACTGATGTGGTTCCCCGGTCGCATCGGAGGTCTCATTAATGTATAAACCGCCTACATTTCCTCCGGTTTCTACTTTTATTATTTGCTCTGTCTGTTTTTTCTTCGGACCCGCCGCCTTAAGAGCCTTCTCATACGACCTCTTTCTAAACTGCGCAGTAGATTGCTTAACAACCTTTTGCGCTCTTTGTTCTCCTATGCTTGGCTTTAGCTGCGCAACAGTTACGTTATCCCAATCAAAACCTGTTTCGCCACCATCTTCATATCTTCTTCTGCCCATTCCGCCGCCACGACCCCTTCTGATGGGACCACCGCGACCACGTTTGTTCATCTTGTGAAGCCTATCGGACCCAATACTCTTTACCGAGCTTTTCTTTATTACGAATTCTCCCGGCGTCAACATCGCCGGTACGGTATCGGTATTTCCAGTACCGGGAACAACCCCGCCTCTGGCGAATTGTTTAACCATTCCTCCCTTTTGGAATTCTGGAATGCCCATTCTAAAGCCCTTGGCAAAACCGGCCAAAGCACCGCCGAGCTTAATTGCTCCAAGGGTTGCAATCAGGGGAATAAGAGGAGTTAAAGAATCTACAACCTTTATGAATGCAGACGATAACTTAAGAGCTATGTCAACCATTGTTCTGAAAGACCTACTGTCTGCAATCTTACGAGTTAGCTCACCAAACTCTTCTCTAACCTTGGCTATTTGAACAGCCATGGTTCTTTGAGCCTTGGCCGCATCTGAGGTAAGAGAGTTTGTTCCGGTCATTGCCTTTCCCAAGGCACGCTCGCTAGTTTCAAATTGTTGCAGAAGCGGAATAACCTTACCAATTTGTCTGAAGCCACCCAGCTGTTCTGCTATTGCAGCAAAAAGAACGCTGGTCTTGGGTAGGCCAGAGAGGGCTGTACTCAACCTCTTCACAGCTTCAAATGGACCTACAAAGTTTCCTGATAGGTCTTGTAGCTCAACGCCAAACTGTTTTAGAAACTCAATAGTTTGAGGTCTTTGAATTCTGGTGAAAATAGTTCTCAATCCAGTGGCGATGGTTTCGGCGGTTTCTCTGGTGGTTGCTCTAACGCTTGTGAAAAGGGCTATGAACTCGTTTAAATCGCCGCCCGCAGCTTGGAATACTCCACCAGTACGTCTGACGGCCTTGATGATATCTTCTGACTCTACAGCAAAAGACTTAGATACTGCGTTGATAGCAGAAAGCTGGCCCTCTAGTGCTTCAACGCCTCTTCCAAACTGTCTTAAGATTGCGATGGCGCCTTCTGCGGTGGTAGCAATATTACCAAACGTAGAAGCTAGTTCAGTCTTGGTTAGCGCCCTCATCGCAGTCGTCACTTCTCCGGCTGACAAGCCAGCCTGAGCCAAGACTCTAGAGACCTGCAAAATTTCACCGGCAGCAACGCCAAATTCTTTTGACAAGCTAGTAACTTCAGAAGATAGTTCTTTAAGACCGCCAACACTCTTTCCCGTAATTTGGCTTATCTTTACCATTTCCTTTTCAAAAGATATAGCTTCTACAACGCCTGTTTTCATAGCTCTAACGAAGGCTATGAATACGCTCGTGGCTAGGGTGAAGCCAGCGAATCTTTTAGCGGCAAGGGCTGCGGCCTTACCAAAAGACTGCATTCCAGTTGTGGCAGTTTGGGCCTGTCCAGTGACGCCGCTAAGGCTTTTTGAAACTGCGGCAATTCTGGTTGACGCGCTTGCGGGAACGGTCACATTCACGGGAACAGATACGCCAGCCAACTGGCTTCTAATCTGGTTAACAACCGTACTTAGGTTTTTCGGAGCCTGTAGCTGAATTTGCGCAGTTAATACAAAACCTGCCATCACTTACCCCATATAAAAAAACGGGTATACCGGTAGTGTAAAAAACACTGACCGGTAACCCGCTATCCGTTTTATAATAAAATCACGCTTCTACTTCTTCTGTGTCAGATTCTTCTTCTTCCTTAGCCTTTTTAGTAGCCCTCTTCTTTTTGGCTTTAGGCTCTTCTTCAGCAGAAGCTTCTTCGTCAGAATCTTCTTCGTCTTCTTCTTCCGTCTCGGCAACAACGGGGTTTCCGTCATCATCCAAGAATGGCTTAGAATCTACTATATATTCACCTTCTTCATCGACGGCGTTTCCTTCGATATCTACTAGGTTGCCATCTTTATCAACAAAGTTTCCGTTTTCGTTGACTAGCCTACCCTCTTCATCAATAGGATGCCCATCACTATTGAGTAGTCTGAGGTCAGAGTCGGCAAACTTATAACTGGTTAGAAACTTGTTTTCTGGAAGGTTCTTTTCATAACTTGGGTCAAGACCATACATCATGTTTGCTAGTTGTCCAGCAGCCTCAACGACGAATGGATTAGCAGCACCGTTTTCGTATTCATCCATATCCGAAAAGTAGGTTGAATTCGTGCCTTCTTTAACGATACAAACCGAAGCAAGGTGATTGAACCTTGCGTTGTCGGCCTGTCCTTCTGCCGTATTACCATCCATAGAACTTCGCTCTGAAATTAGTTCACGAAATTCCATTCTCTTTGTTCTCATTTCCATGGCAACTTCTCTTGCCTCACGGAGCTTAATGCCCCCAGCCTTGAGCTTTCTCTCGGCTCCAAGGATGTCCTTGTTGATTTGTTCATAACGTTTTTGCTTTTCGTCATCCCAAATCTTTTGACGCCTCATCTCGTCTTCCAGCTTCTGACGAAGAAGAGCGCCCGACTCTAGGGCATCACGAAATGCTCGGTTATAAGCCAACTGAGCATCTCTTAGATGCTGCGCTGTTGGTCTTACGACCTCTACGATTATCTTTTTTTCATTTTCATCAGTTGAATTAATAACAACTCTCTTGTCTTCAGGCATCTTCATCCTCCTTAGTATCTTGAGTAGCTACAGGTAAAGTTACGTGATATCTATTCCAGTTGATATCGTAGTGTCCAAATTCAGTTTCCATATTTCTTATTTGATGATTGCCACGGTCAAGAATTTCTGACCTCACCTTGTCATAAAGTTCTCTTAGATGCTCCTGCTCTGGAGTAAGGTCTTCTTCAGAACCATGGCCCCACATAAAGCCTAGATGGGCTTCGATGGAACTTAGCGCCCCAATCATAGTTGTTTGAATTTTCTTGCTCGATATTTTATATAATCTTTGTCTAGAGCTTTCCTTAAATCTATCCTCCTTCTCTTGTTTATAGCTTTTCGATAACTGTACTAACTTCAGATATTCCTCGTCCATTGTTTTGTTCCCCTTGGTTAACGTCTTGTCTTTGCAGCCTCCATCGCCGCCCTATTTCTTTGCATCTGTAAGTCCAAGGCAACATCCGGCAAGTCTTCTTGCTTTGTTTTTTCTTCGGAAAGCAATGCCTGTTCTCTTGCGTGTTTTATTGCTGTTGCCTGTGGGTCATTAAGTGATTTAATCTTTTGTATGTCTTCTTCACTCTTGGCTACAATAAAGACCTCGTCAGAATTTGCAATTTTCTCATTGCTAATTATGTCTTCTGCCGCCTTTTGTTTTGTTCTTAGCTCTCTTTCTCTTCTTTGGATAATTAACCAACCATCCAACATGTCGTCATCTAAAATTATTTCATCCGATGGAGCATCTGGAGATTCTGCAATAGAATCGTACATTGAAGACCAGAGAATTAAGTTTTTTTGTTCATTTGTATAACAGGAAGCCGAGGTTTCGAAAAGTGTTCCTCCCGCCTTCTTAAATGAAGACCACATTCCTCTCCAAGGGTCTGTTTTTGCTAGGTTTCTTATCTCCTTGTCCGATAAACCGTAATCATGATACCTTGACAGTACCGCAGAAACACTTATATTAGCAAAATCGTACTTCTTTCCGTCTTTGTAAGTGCAATTTTCTATTAACCAACACGACCTTGAGTAGTTAGCCACTCCGTGACAGGACATAGCATCGTAAGAGTGTTTTCTGCCTAGCAGTTTTACTAGCACTGACTCCGCTCTTCTAATTGAGCCTCTTGTTTTTCTTTGAGCTTTAATATTAAAAGACTGGTTGTAGAGGTCTACTTTCAAGTTTTCAATTGTTGTCTCTGTGTTTTTGATATCGGATTCATATTGGTTGGTCCAAAGACCTTGTTCCAACATCATCTCTTTAATTTCTTCTTCTACCATAATTCCTTGGAGGAATGCCATTTCGTATATTTCTTGATAATACTCTTGGGCATCATAATTTTCCTCTACCGTAGGGGCATGCACTAATAGAACCAAATCGTCCCTTATTTTTAATTTGGCATGTCCTCTTAGTATCCTTGATACAAAATATTCCCGTTGATGAAACTCCATTTAGAGCCTCACTAACGAGAATGGGTTGTTGTTCTGACCATCTGTCCCTCCTAAATCCAAAAAAAAAGTCAGGTTGCTACTCGCCAAAAAATCTATCCTATCAAACGACAATCGTCGCAGGCTATCGCAACAACTCTGACTTAGGCCGGGGGGCTTGAGCGAACCCAAACCCCCCTTATACCTAAGTTAAATCAAATCTTACGGATTGTTGGCGTTAGCGTTAGTAACAACCAAATCGTTAAAGTTTGAGTATGAGTAGGTAATCGTAGCGTTTCCACCACCAGTATCTGCACCAGCGTAAGATACACTCTGTAGCTTATTCTGAAGACCTAGGTCCAACTTAGTTGAATCACCATGCACTAGTGCGATATAATGATTGGTCAAGTTGCTAGCGTTTGTACCCAAGTTACCAGAGGCACTTACCATGTCACCAGAAACCGCAATGCATTCGAACTCTGACGAAACTTCTACGGGGAAGGTAACGTATCTGTGATAAGGCTCGAAAGCGCCTAGTTCGAGAATTTCTTCACGACCTAGGTCAACACTAACGGTAATGTTCTGGAGGTGACAGGTAGAACTCCAACCACCACTGGCGTTTGCAGTAACGCCATCGATGTCGAGAGGTAGAACCTGACTCGCCTTGATAAGGTTTTCTCGTCTCTGAACACCTGACGGGGGAGTATCTGTAGCAAAACCAAGAGCGCCAGCCATGTTGGCCCCGCCCCAAACCTTGTCGTTACCAACGAGGGTAACAGACTCGGTAGAACTTCCGTCAACAGGAATGGTGTAACTTACTGAAGATACATACATGCCTGAGCAGAATACTGTACCTTGAGGAGTAGCACCACCAGCGTTATCGGCAGTATCAGCATAGATGCCCAAGTAGACATCGCACCGGTCGTTCTGACCGTAAGAAAGACTGCCAGTACCCTTGGGTGAAGCCATCAAGTAGATTAGGCTATGACCATCGATAACCTTTTCTAGTGTAACTTCTACGTCGGGAATGGTTTCGATGTTTTCATAAATGGACAACTGGCCCATTTCGAAGACTTGCTCTAGTTCAAAGTTGGTAGTAATGCCAGCACTTTGAAGACCCTTAATTACATGAGCCTCCGTGAGCGTGCTCGCGGGGTCGTTCATCGGAACGATGCAGACGGCCTGAACCGCCCAAAATACTCTATTGTTAGCCATTTTAGGACTCTCCTTTTAGATTCTCTTTGGGAAGAGGACTATTATATTATACACCAAAATACTATATTGATGACAAAATCACTTCTGTTCTCGCCCTGACTATTCCAGTATACAGAGAGGAATGAATCATGTTTAAGTCTTGAACAGACATATTGTCAAAATATAGTCGAATATCCCTATATCCACCATCGGCATTTGTCTTAACCATGTCTGGATAAGTCAAAGCACCAGAAGCAACCGACTTGTCAGTCAGCATGCCTTTGTGGTCTAATGGGAACCTGCCAGAAGTTGCAACCTTATCAATATCATACATCCATATAGTTTTTTCATTTTGCAAAGATACTACATCTACGAGTTTGTCTCTCGTATATTCATCGTCAGCTACTACATGAAACAAAACATCAGTGTTCACGAATTGGCCACCGCCTAATTGATATCCCCTAAAAGTTCTTCTAGGAACCATCTCTACAGCGATGGCGGGCAACTGAAGTCTAGTTTGTCCTAGCTGTCCCCAGTTACCGGAACTTGAATAAGTAAAGAAACCATCATCTAACTTTTCTGGGTCTTCATGAAGTTCTCTAAACCAAGGAAAACCATTGGCGTAGTTCACATCAACCCACTTGTGTGTAAAAGCTGCGGTGACAGTGCTTGTAGCACTTATTGCATTAGTAAAGACTATTCTACCGTTAGAATAATCAATATAGTGGTCGTAAGTAGAACTATAATCTGAGTGAGAACTATTCAACGCCCTAAATGTGCCATCTACAAAAACGCCAGAAATGGCTATAGGCGCTGGCGATGTTGAGACACCGCTTTCCCAAACCCAGTTCCTTTTAAATCCTTCCCATATTTGTCCATTTGTAAAGTTTGGGTCGTCTACTAGGCGAAGCTTATGCATGTCGCCACCGTAAACTCCCGTGGAGGTTATATCTACATTAAGGTATCCACCCTTATCCATCAGCCCCCAATCGAAAAACGCGATTAGGTTTAATTGAATTTTAGCAGAAAGAGTCGTATCCCCTAAATTATCAAATCCTTTTAGCTGAGTATAATCAGGCATTTCCTTACCTTAAACCTTTATTTATTGCTGCGGCTATTTGCTTATCTTTTTTCTCAAATGCTCTAGTAATAAAATTATTGTCTTCAGTACCCGAGTAAGAAGGGGGCACTCTGAAAACTCCACGCGGAAGCATCGTCCCTAATCCGCTACGGCCTTTGTTGCTAGCTTCAAAACGATAGTCACCTATTAAGACTCTATCACCTAAAGTAAGCAGCCATTCAAGCCAAGGAATACTGTTTGCTCCCCCCGGACCATAAAAAGTATTCCCTTGGGAAAGAGACAGTAGGTTCTGAAAATCAGTTGGCTGAACATATATTTTTATTCCGCCCCTAATAAGGCCAAGAGTGCTTCTTGGAGCGGCAACCGGTATGGTTTCAACAACGACCGATTCTGTTACCGCTCTAATAATAGAATCAACTGCACCCTGCTCCTCGCCTTGTCTAATTCCAAAAGCTCCCTGTAATTCTCCACCCTGTAGAGATTGTATTTCGGGAGATGTATTCATCAATGTTTCAGTTAGTGTTCTAATTTCTTTAGTAATACTACTTTTAGACCTCGCAAAGACATTGTTCAACTCTTGAACCATTGCCCTCATAATTCGGCCTTTAATAATAGAATTACTTTCTAATATTTTGATTGAAATTGTCATTATGACCTCTTCCAAAACATTGCAAAGTATCTATTCTGTTTAAAACCGAAGGGGTAGTACTCGCCCTCTTTCTCAAAATCTAGAGGACCATGCCCTTTGATTTGGTCGTGCACAATTAGCTTAGTGGCTTTTGCCACCTTCGCATAGTCTGACAGATATCCTATGACCTGAATAGTATTTTCTGGAACCTTGGTTTGAAAGCCAAAGTTAACCCACTCCTTTGGGTTCCAGTATACTCTTAAAGTTATTGACTCAATAACTTCAGTAAGCTTATACTGAGCGTCTCCAAGAGGCATACTTGTGGAATAGGACTGCGGACCACCAGACCTGTATATACTAGACCCCCTTCTGGGTAATCCGGCAGAAGGTCTTCCGGTTATGGTTTCTCTCTTTGGCGGATATACCAACGTACAAGTGACGCCAAAATTATCAATCATGGCGTCTGCAAATTCATTATATTTAGTGAAAACACTATTGGGTATATTAATTGCCATGCCAAACCCCTATGCCAACATATGTTATAGTATGCCGGAATCGTCAAACCGCTCGTCAATAATTGCGTTTAGGAACGCCATTCCACCAGCATTATTTATAGCTGGAACTATAGTATGATTGGTATCAAAAGCCGTCGAATCACTATGCCCCAATCCCTTCGGGGCTAACACAACAACAGAGCCATTATTTTCTGTTGTATATGAACCCTTAACATTTCGCATTATAGCCATTGATTAATCTCCGAAATAACTTTGTCTTGTTGATGTTCCATGCCTACCTATTGATTCGCTGCCGGGAGAGTATGGAGAAAAGATTGCCTGACCAGCCCTGCTTCCCCCTGCCTTGTATTGCATGACAGCATGGTCAAACTTCTCGCACAAAACACCGTATAAATTATTAAGACCAGCAGTAACCCCTCTCATATCTATACTAGATGGGCCATCTCTTAGCACAAGCGAGTTGAGGGCGTTAGTTCTGACCTCGCTGCCTATAATTACACAAGATGTCTTTAAGCAAACAAGATTTATAAAAGCGTTATCTTTTTCCCCAGAGGTTGGGTCTGGAGTAAGGGAAAGACCATCTACGTCTACAACGTAGGTATTGTTTGGGGGGTCGTCGAAATCAATTTCGTTTAATAGAAGTTGGGCGCTTACTAGTACAGTACCTTCCAATCTTTCGTCACTAAAAGACTGATTGGAATCATCTAGGTCATTTATTAAATGTCTAACTATCAATACCATTTCATTTTGCCAACTCATAATTATTCTCCTAGGAAAGGTTTCTATAAACCTTAAAGGATGTTATGTCTGTACTAAAAGTATTTCCACCTATTATGACTTTGCCCTGCATTTTCCAAACTCCGTCATCACTCAAATCGCCATCTACAGAAACATATTGCATTTTCCCATCGGTTCCATCGGTAACAAATGACGTGCTCTTTGTTAGGATTGTTCCTCCGGGCTTCTTAAAATGAAGCTGCTTCGTGCTGGCTGTGGATATGTCTACGACAGTAGTGCCGTCTTGAACGGTAACCGTGAACTGCGTGCCAATATCACCCTTGTGAATTTCGTTAGCAGCCATTCTATCTCTCCAGTGTGAACTCTACTTCTCTATCTACATACAGTTGCTTTGCTCTTTCCCTGTCAACATTGAGAGTTACCGCAAGCTGCTGGTCTATGTAGGACGTGAAATCAGGAGTTCTGCTAATATAATTAGTGTTTTCAAGGGACTGTTGTATGTAAAGCGTAAACAGTACTATGTCATTAGATTTTATATTTAACAGCGCGGCAATGCTTGCAGAAGAAGACAGGCTTCCAGTATGAAGCAATACCATGGCTCCATGTGGAGACAATACGCCTTCTGAAGTTATTGCCAACTTTCCTGAAAGTGTCTTTAGTACATTGTTACCGGCAAGCGTACCAGAACCCTGTAATGAGACCGGTCCTCTAATAGATAATACACCATTTCCAGCCATATTTGCTGTTGAACCATGCGCAGTCTTCGCCTCTACAAATTTACCTATGCTAGCTGCTAATGCAGAATCTGCATAGAATAGATTGCTTAGTACTGCCTGTCCTCGCATCGTAGACTTTGTCGGTATATCTAAGGCGCCGCTCGCACTGAACGATGCTGGTCCGGTTGATAAAACTATCCCTGATTTGCTATGGCCGCTGGACTCTGCTGCAACTGTTGAAGAACAAGAGATACTTACTTCTGCGAGATGGAGTATGCTTCCTGTAGCTCTTAAGTTTGCTAGAGTAGGCTCTCTTCTGATATTTCTTGGTGTATAAATATCGTATGGGTTTATATATAACTCTCTTATGTCCCTATCAGGTAATGCTCTGTTATAGACCTTTACATCAAATATTCTTCCGTTAAAAGTATATGAACCTTTTTCTGAAGCAATATACGAAGAGCCAGTTCCTATTCCCAGCGTTTCAGTTGACACTCCTGATGTTTTCTTTTCTCCGTTGACATAAAGACCATATGAACTTTTTCCGTAAGAAACTGCTATATGCGTCCATTCATCACTATTGATTATATCAGCAGTAGCAGAAAGCTTCTTCCACGTTCCATTTAGAACCATCCAAGATTCTAATCTTCCTCCATTCAAAAGCAATTGGTAGGATTGGTCTGGACCGTGAAATATTACCTGAGTTCCGCCGGTTGTTTTTGGTTTAATCCAAGCTGATAGGGTTACTTCATCTGTATCAAAACAAGAATCATATGGTACTTCTAACCACTCTCCACCATCAAAATCTATGCACCTTCCCTTATCCCCATCTGTCACCCAGTCATCTGTAAGACTTACGGAAGAGAACTCTGCATTATTTCTGTTGGGTCCAACGTCTCTAACTATGCTTCCAGCGCCTTCATAGAATAGCCACGCTGAAACCAAGTCCTGAGAAAGCCTATGTCCAATATCTATTCTTGGTAGTTCTGGTCTAGATTTAGGTCTAACAAATGGATATGCGCTTCCAGCCCCCATGCTTACCACATGATGCTGTACTACAGTTCCGGCAGCCGACATGCTGGATATAGAGTCAATAATTACGGGCGTAGTAACGTGGTATATTCTTCTTGGAGCCGTGTAAGGACCAAACGGGTTATTCTTTAACTCGTTTACCTCAGACGAAATAAGCTCTCTGTTGAATAATATAGCGTTAGTAATTGTAGCGTCTAAGTATTCTCCATCATAACTTCCCGGCCTACCCAACCCTCTAAAATATAACGTTCCTGATTTAACCGGCTGATTACTATCCTTTACTCCGTTTACATAGAGGCGTATTACATTATCAACATCTCTTGTTAAGACAACATGCTGCCATGAGCCATACTGTACCCTTGTAGCTAGGTCTGTAAAAGCACCGTCTCCTTCTAGGTAGTAGTACGGCGAGTGCTTCTTAATGTAAAAGGAGTGGTTGTTGTCTGTTAGACCGACTATCGCTTGCCAGTCATAATTTATTTTATTCGGCTTAATCCATATGGAGAAACTAAACGCGCCGGAAAGCTCTATATCTTCTGAGCTTAAATACTCGTTAGTTCCATCTAGAGTTAGAGCGATACCCTTTTCTGTAACCTCCCAGTCTGTGGAGGCATCCATATTGTTAAACGAAAGGTGGCGCCCTATCCCAGATGTGTCTCTAACTGTAGAACTGTACCGTTCATAGAAAGGCCAAGCAGCTATTATGCTGTCTGAAAAGGCGTGACCTCTGGCCACAATTGGTAGGGCGGGCTTTGTCTCAAGCTTTGGCTTGGACTGGAATATAATTCTGTTTAACCCCTTCGTGGTCGCGTATCCGTCTACGCTGAAGGACGAAGAGCCTGTTAAAGAGCACGCCCCTAAGCCGCTCTTCCTTAAAATAGCGGATAAAGACGCCGGTCCTGTTGATAAAGATATTCCTGAAATCTTTAGCTGGCCGTTGGCAGAAAGTGAAGCAGAGGCGCTTATTACAGAGGCACCTATTTTTGGGGTTTTTCCTTCTCCAGCGAGTGTTGCTTGACCCGAAAGACTACAAGCAATGCGAACAATTATTAACCCTTTGACACCTAGAGTAGCTGGTCCTGTAGTAAGAGAAATTCCAGCAACGTCTTCGGCTCCCTTGGTAGATAAGGAACCGCTTGCAGACATGGCGCTCGCTGCAACAATGCTTATAACCTCGTCGGCAGCAAGGGTTGCAGAACCTGAAATTGTAGACGTTCCAACAGAAACCCTTCTTGCGACAGAAGCCAAGGATGCTTGTCCAGACACGGCGCTTTTTGCGTAAACGTCTAGTCTTCCTGTTACGCCAAGAGTAGCTGGTCCTGTAGTAAGAGAAATTCCAGCGACATCTTCGGCTCCCTTTGTAGACAAAGTGCCGCTTACAGACATGGTGGTCGCTGCGACAATACTTATAACTTCGTCAGCAGCTAGGGTTGCAGAGCCTGAAATCGCAGAGGCTCCAACAGAAACCTTTCTTGCGACAGAAGACAAGGACGCCTGTGCAGACACAGAACTTTTTGCTAGAACGCTTAGTCTTCCCGTTGCGCTAAGAGTGGCCGGTCCAGATACGGCACCTTTTGCTGAAACGCTCAGCCTTGCTGTTACGCTAAGAGTAGCTGGCCCAGTGGTTAGAGAAGCACCGGAAACATCTTCCTTCCCTGCTGTTGATAATGAGGCTTGGGCAGAAAAAGAGGCTGCGGCCAAGGATGTTTTAGCTGCTATAGCACTAAGCGCACCGCTAGCGCTAACAGAAACAGACCCTAAATGGGCCTGTCCTGCGCTGGGTGTTGATAGAGGAGTTTCACTTAGTGAACTGAACCCTAACATATATTACGATGCCTTGGTTTCGTATACTTCTGCACTTATGGTAATTGCATTCGAAGAAGAGTTATTTACAGCATATACCTTAAACCCTTTAGCACTAACTGGAATTTCTACAGTCTTTCTAGCTGGGTCTTCCGAATTGGTATCCAAAGTCGTAACATGCATTGCGTGACCAACAGTATCATACTCGTCGGTGGCGGCGCCGTCCGGGTCTCCTGTTGTATACAATATATAGAAATCTACTGTATCTCCAGTAGAAGGAGTGCTACCGTTATCACACTTTGTGGTAATCATTGCTGAGACAGAAGTGGAATCAAACGTGTGCGCATCGCTTGTAGCATTGCTGCTAGCAGAAACGCTTACAGAGCTTGCCCCGCTCCATTCGACCTGTCTATTAACTTTGGTAACAGCCATTATGGCCTCGCTTTCTGAATGTCATCTTGCTGAAACCTAAAGCCTAACCCCAACTCCTCGGCCCTGCTTGCTTGCTTGCTTGCTAAAGAAACAAGGTCATCTTTATCCGAGGAATCTATTACTCCTTCAGAAACCAACAAGTCAAGCATTGCCTCCCTATCGGGGAGGTTGAGGTCTAGGTCAGTCCTGTCTCTCTCTACCATGGTTCTAGCAGCCCAAGCAACCGAACGAAGTTCGTCGGACTTAGTTTCATCTTCTGCTATTCTGGTAATTTTTACAAATCTTCCATTCATTCCAGCCCACGCTAGAAGGTCATCCGAAAGGATGGATGTAAGAACGCTGCGATTGACCTCTAAGAGAGATTGTATTACCTCTAAGTCACTCATAGAGGAATACCCTCTCCCAAGCGGGTCATTGAGCAGTTCATCTTTAAGAACTGTCATATTCATTGTGACCAACCTTTAGGCTAGGGTTATATCGATATCACCGGCATTAAACTTAAAAGTATCGCCGCTGAGAACAATTCTTGGCGTTGTGAGAGAACCGTGGAAAAGAATGTTTCCGGCAGCTAGAGCGTCTACAATAGCCACTCCAGAAACATATCCCCAATCCGCACTGGCTGCGGTAAACTCGATGGCGGCTGTGTTCTCGGTATCTCCAGCAGTTGTTGGAGCATCCCACTTACTGTCGCCGTTGCTGCTGGGGACACACCCAGAAGCTCTGGCGTAACCAGCGCCAGATATTTCGTTTAGCGTACCACCAGTTGTAGCGTCTGTGGGTACACCACTTGTCAAAGCGATATAAATACCTGCCGGTTGTGAAAACGCTGTTCCTCTAAAAATGTGGTTAATTAGAGCGGCCTCTAAATAATCGGACATTGCTGACATTTTGTATCTCCTTTAGTTTTTTTAAACATAAAATCCATTATACTAAATTATACACCTCAAGTTATTGTTGTCATGGTGTTTTCCATAACTTCTCTGTGTTTTCTATTCCTGTAAGGTATTTGCAGATAGTCAAAAAGCTTAATCTGATACTCAAAAGAGTTCAGATTCTTGACATCTATCTCAAACATTCTGTCTTTGTATTTTTCTGTTTTGGATATATACTCATCGTAGTAACGAGATATCCCTTCTCGCTTGCTGTCGACTTCATACTGTGGATAACATGGGGTCCATATCTTGTCTGCTATATTGGAGCCTTTGGTCCAGTTGTCGTAATCCTTTGGGCCAAGTTCAGAGGATGTTTTGGCAAGATAGGACTTAACCACCTCTTCCTTGTCTCTATGTATGTGGACTATTTTTAAGTTGGGGTATTCCTCTAGAAAGAAATCCAAGTAATTCAGATAGTAGAAAGCCACGTCTCCAAAAAGGGAATTGACAGATTCTCGTTTTTTCATGTTCTTTATTCTTAATGACGCTTGGTCCTCATCAAAAACCCAAGGCAGGGGAGTATTGTGCTTGTGTTGTTTATGTTCCCAGTTTGCCTCGTGGAATACTTCACAGTTGTCACAACCCCCTATAAGCTTAGCTAATGAAGCTGTTCCACATCTCCCCGTGCCTATTCCTAAAAACATGGGAGACTGCCAAGATTGCTTCTCTCGTCCTCCCCTAATTATCCTATGCGCCCAGTCTCTATGCGAAAAAACAACATCCTTAATTCCATGCTTATCTTTTGACATCTTAAAAAAGTGCTTGCTTCTTAATCTATGTTCCTGATAGTGGTCTTCTTCCCTGCTGTCATTTTTGTGGTGAGCCTTTACATCTGGTGTAAAAGCAACCCTGCGTTCATACCCGGATGGCATGTTCTTTAATCTCAGAAAAAAGTCGAAGTGCTCAGCGAGCTTTAAGTTGTTATCCCACCGGATATCTTTGAAGAGTTTTGTCCTAGCGAGAAAGAAGTTTATAACATAATCTACGTATTTATAATTAATCCCGTGTTTGGTTTTTTTTAGATTATCTGGACTTGGGTACTTAAAAAGGGTGTCTCCAACTATTTCCAAGTCTATGTCACACTGAGCTATCAAATTTTCCTGACCCGGAATTTTATGGGTGGCTGGTAATTTGTTATTGTCCTCATCCCACAACAAGCCTCCAACTATATCTATGTGTCGGTCTTCGTATAAAACGGACAGAAAATTTTCTATCTTTGTTGTCTCGGTAAAAATAACATCATCATCTATAATAAAAACATACTCAGTTTTTACATGTTCAATCGCCATATTGCGACACGCGGACAAACCGGCGTCTTTTTTAATCCTGAAAACTTTTACATGGCTATTAAACAACTTTGGGATATTATATTCAACAATACCGTTGTCAACTACTATGATTGGCACATTAGGATAATATTGTACTATTGACTGTATTAATTTATCAAGGCAGTCTGGCCTGTCAAATGTACTAATGGCAATGGTTGTGTCTAGCATGGCTACTTTTAACACGCAGTCTCTCGAAGGAGCTAAAGGTTTGGGTGTTGATTCTACATTGGGTTGAGCTTTTGATATAAAAGAAGTCGTTTTTGTTTCTACGTGAAATTTATTTATTGTCGGTTTCCAGCTTTCTTTTTGTAACGGGATTTTATCCACACACATTCTATCCAAAAGCTTTAACAGGTTTTCTTTGTCTATCTCGTATCCTATATTGAGAAATCTTTTTAGTCTGTTTGGTCTATTATAAGCTCGGGAGGTGGTTGTATCATTACCTATGTACTGTAAGCGTTTTGCAATACAATCCTTAATGAAATCTGGATGATAATATATGTTACCGTAACAATCAATGGCGCCAGCCGCTATGGTATAGTCAGACCAGATTACACAATCT
>VTLG01014984.1_pt1 | contig 19279 bp, 36 predicted proteins | sample 4694571 | NCBI WGS metagenome assembly VTLG01 (sample SAMN12604809, study PRJNA352737) | marine metagenome | biome: ENVO:00000447; feature: ENVO:00000209|ENVO:00000569|ENVO:01000036; material: ENVO:00002151; isolation source: viral sequences binned using virsorter ...
TTATTCTCTTTTACTAAGTAGTGTAAACACTTATCTTGATCCACAAATTCTTCACCCTTATACTCTATTACACTAACAATACCACCAATTAATATGGTAGCATATATTACAAACGCACTCATCACTAACTCCCTATATCTACTATTTCACACGCATCGCCTGAGCAAGCAAACGTCTGAGAGGAGTGTGTGTTATCCTCCTTCTCATAACTCTGAAACTTACTCCAATCTATATGACTGAATTTACTGCTAAACTCATTGTATATATCTTCTGTACACTCCTGATAGGGTGCTTGTTGGTAGGTGTGGTCGGAGTGTGGTAAGAAAGAAACACCTGACATCTCGTCAAAGTGTTTGAATACAAATGCACCCACTTCCATCCACTCATCATCTCGCACAGAAATGGTCACTGACGGCTTGTGTTCACACCAATGCCTCTGATACGTGAGCCACGTTTGTAGCTGTTCTATGGCCGTCATATCGTCCCTCATAACTGATTTTCTAGGTGACTTCATGGGAAAGCTAAACACCGTTTGTGTGTCAGGCTTCATAACGTCCGGCTCACTAGGTATGCCACTATCTACCATGAAGTTAGTAAGAGGATCTTTATTATCGCCCCTAACAGTACGGATATAATAATGGCTATGACGAGGGTGGATACCACTGCTTGAGTCAACAAGCTGTGATACTGTCCCACTTGGTTTGACACAGGTGATAGCCGTGCTTTGTGGGATTCCAAAGATTGCTGACCATTCTTTGTTCGTTTCAACAGCGATCTGCCGTAGTGCCTCAAGTGTTTTATCAAGTCCATGTTTCTTTCCACTAGTTAATTCGTTATCCATTATACCTGTAAGGCTAACACCAAGAAGTCTTTCCTCTTCAGTGTTGGTCTTCCACACCTTACGTAGATAAGGGAACTTAGTTAAGGTAGCTTGTGCTGTACCAAGTATAGTCGCAAGCATTACCTTTCTCTTCAGATCTTCAAACTTATCCTTCTCTCTAATAACCACTTCTGTTAAGTTACAAAACTGATAGGGTCTAAGTATTATTTCACTGCAAGGATTAGTGCCAAACTCGTAGTCTGCATCCCTCCTGCCAAACTTCTTTGCTTGTTCCTTTGCAGATATTCGATTAAATATACCACGCTCTCCTGACTTTGATTCCACAAGAGATGTCCACTCTCGTAAGAATGTCTCACCATCCGGCTTGTCCGTGTAGCACACAGAGTTATTAGCAAGTGCCATCTGTGGTGCTGTCTCCCACCATTGCCCTGACTTAGCGTGACGCATACGTCCATCTGAGAGGTTAGATAAACTAATCATAGCAGAACGTCTTACACCTCCGGATACAACAACCTCCCCAACCTTACACATTAAGTTGTGGCAATCATAACTAGACAACTTGCGTCCTGCATTATGCTTAAACAAGGCTGTAGTAAAGTTAAATAAGTCAAGTAAAGGAGCAGGACCTGATGCTCTACCACCAAATATCTTTAACCTAGCACCTGCCGGTCTAACCTTTGACACATCCCAATGTGGAGACTCCCCCATATAGAGATGACCTATTAGCTTTCGTAGTGCTTTTGCCCAACCTTCTTTACTGTCCTGTACATCTATAACAGTATCAACTTGTTCTATGGTCTGTGGGATCTCAGGCAATTGACTAACATACTGTCTTTCTACAGAAAACCCAACACCTGTGCCACACAGCAGTATGTACATTGCTTCATCAAAAGATTTAGGATCATCAACAGGCAGATAGCTACAGTTATATCCTGCTGTATTATCTCTTTCCAAGGCAAGACCTGCTGTCATCAACGCTCTCATAGAAGGCATGACTTCTAATTTAGTTATGGAGTCTTTTAACTGAGCAATAGGCAAATTGCCCTTCACCTTTAACGACATAAAATCAACATATCTGCTGACAGTTTCTTCCCATGTTTCTCTTCTATTTTCGTTTGGTAGCCATCTAGCATACCTAGATACAGCTATAAATTTTTGATAATCGTTCATATGTTTGTTACCTTTATGTTTTTAACGTGTATTTCATCCATGTCGTAAAGCAAATCTTTTACAATGTCTCTTACAACGGCTTCCCCTTCTCGCTTTTTATCCTCTTCAGCGTATACCACAGGCATTAGATTAGAGTCCTCGTCTATCTCCACCTCAGCTAGTATTTTAAACTTCATTCTATTATACTCCTACTGTCTAAATGTCTAATCATAGCTTTTAAATACCACTCTGCTTTTCTTAAATCCTCAACACCGTTTTTATATCGCCATCTGTGCAGATATTTTATCACATTACCCTGGCAATAGGAAGAAAAGTGTTCACCTAATTGTTGCTGAATATAGTCAATACACTCCATACCACCGTTGTTGTAGTGTGGAGGACTATTCACTGTATCTACTTCCACTTGCTCAGTGTTCCTAGTTGTATTCGCTTCTTCTTTTCTGTCAACCATTTTTTAGGTATCTCCTTATCTGTCCATTTAAATCCATATTTATCACACCAATCACAGTACCTAGTCTTTGATCCCTTGTTAATAAAGTTGTATGCGTTCTGAAACAAAAAGCGTATATCTAATTCAGGGTATTGTTCTTGTATAAGTAAATGCTTTATTCTGTCTCTAGGCCTAAACCATCCTTTCGCCTCAATAATAATACCATTGTTAAGAACAAAATCAGGCTTGTAGATCCTGAACATTTGCACTGCGTATTTGATTGACATTTTTTCATATCGAATCCTCTGTTTAAGGAGGCGCAACTCTTTGGCTACGCTCTCCTCAAATTTACTCCTGTACTGTATCTTGGGCATCAGCTAGTTTTACATAGTTTACCAACGGTGGTGTTGCAGATTTAGAAACCTTTGATGGTAAGACTTGAAGATTGTCCCAACACTTTTCCCTGTAAGAACACAAGCTACATTCAATACCTAATTTTAAGTTACCACTAGGTTTGCCGTAGTATGTCTCCTCTACCGGCTCGTAGCATCTTTCAAAAGGCTCATCGTTATTTATGTAGTCAACCGTGCTTTGTATCTTCTCCATCTCTTCATCTACGTTTACTGCGTCAGCACTAACGTATTTAAAGTTTCCGTTTGCTTTGTTTACAACCCACCATCCACCAACAGGAACACCTTTCGCTTTTGCGTAGCCAACGAGTTGTGACACATACCCAAAGCTGTCTTTGCTCTGCAGTGTTTGAAAGTCTGTAAATTTATTTTCGTATGCCCAAGGAGAAGATGATTTAACGTCATCAACCTTTCCATTTAGTACAAGATCATACGTCCCATCAATATTAATACTCTTTGTTTTTAAAGATACCTGTTCACTATCTTCAAACTTAACTTTTGCCGCCCTTAAAAGCCCCTTAAAGACAGCCTCAGTTATATCTCCAAGCATCATATTGATGAGAAAGAAAGGGGAGTCAGAGAGTTTTTCCTCCGGATGGTTTTTGTCAAACCACAACTGACACTTCTTACGTCCAATGTTTGACATACGAAGTTTAAACTTTCTCTTCTCCCCTGAGAATTGACGACTCAGGGCATCCTTAACATCCTTAACCACAATGTTAATAATGGCCTTGCTCATGCGAGACTCACCTTGCATAGCCTTCTGTAAGAAAGAATGAATCGCCACTTCTGCAGGATGGTTCATGTCTACTCCTCAATCTCAACGATGTTAGAAGCAATAGCATCTTCCTGATCTGATAACTCCTCAGGCCTACGATGCTCCTCCCACTTACTCATCGTTATTGAGTTCATAGACTCAACCCACTCAACAAAGTTATTCAACACTTCCTGATCGTCAGTGGTGATCTCTACTACTTTACCTAGTGTAGGCTTTAGAACTGCGTAGGTTGCCCCACTAGGAATACTCTTTACTTCTGACCCAAGGTGCAGTAGGTGTTGAATGGGAAGCCTATTCTTTCTTTGAATCTGACCAAACATATCCGTCATAGCCTTAAAACTATCTCTGTTTTTGATCCTCATCAAGAAAGGGAACTCTTTAACATTCACAGGTTTACCGTCAGCGTCCTTGGCTTTGTCAAGTGTACACAGACCAAATATGATTTTGAACCTATCCGTTGCTCTCATAAGGTCTTGTGTCTCTTGTGGCAACGAACTAAAGTCTTTTACATAACCTGAAGGTCTACCACAGTTGAAGCCTCCATAGTTATCCTTTAGATCTCCATTCAGAGATGTTGCCATCACAGTTCGTAACATTCTGCCCTCGCCTCCGTCAGGTCTTTGATATGACTTATCATACCTTTGAAATTGAAAGCGTTGCATAAAAGGACGAACCGTTATCTTATCACTATAATATATAGTGTCGTCCGGAAAGGTAACAGAGAAAGCTCCGGCTTTTACAATGGCAACTTCCATTGACTCACCGTCCACTTCTTTTGTACCCATCACGTTCTGATGAACTTGCTTTATCTCTGCCAAAGCTGATGTGCTTTTTGCAGGAACATTTGACATACCCATCAACTCAGCTAAGTCAGTGGATGATTTACCTATTATCTCTAATGCGTTTTCCATATATTTTACTCCTGTTTAGAAATGGAATTGTATCAGTTGACATCTTTAACGTCAAGCCAATTATCACCTATTTTAGCCTCTAGTAATAATGGAACATTAACATCGATATCAAAGTGGGACTCAACAATACTCTTTAAATTTTTATTCACTTCATCTATGATTCTAAGAACGGTTGCCTCCTCTAGTGGATGCACATCTAAAACCACGGAATCGTGTACACTATTAACCAACATACTCTTATAATCCTCTAGTCTTTTCTCTATCTCCAACAAGACTATTGGAACTATGTCACCTGTAGCAAACCCTTGTACAGGATAGTTTTTAATCATGGTAAAGTGGGTTGGAGTTCCACTTGCCCTTCTCTCCACATCAGGAAAAGCATACTGCCTACCTGAGGGTATCTTTATTCTGCCAAGGTTTATAGCCTCGTCACCTAACTTTTTGTGCCACTTGGCTATGCCTTTATACTTGTCCATAAAGTGTGTATAATACTCAGCCTCAGCTTTCGTTCTACCGTACCCTGTAGCTCCGTAGAGAGGCGCAAAGGTATGTGCCTTAGCTTCTTGCCTAGACGTAGGCTGTCCGGCCTCAGTGATGATCTTTGCCGTGTAGGAGTGAACATCAAATCCGGTTGACACCTCTTGCATGGCAACTCTGTCTTGCGATAAAAGTGCGGCAACTCTAAATTCTAGCTGTGCAAAGTCGGCCTCTAGTATTTTACCTTTCATACCAAACTCAGGACTATTCCAACGAGATATAAATACTCTCTTCACCGGAAACGTACCACCTCTAGGCATATTCTGCATGTTAGGATTGCGTCCACTGAAGCGTCCTGTAGCTGTGACATGCTGTGTAAGGCTAACATGAAGCATACCATCTTCCTTTGTGTAATGCTCTATGCCATCTACAAAAGCAGAGAGGTAACTTGATATAGCACTCTGCCTCTTGAGATCCGTGAGGAAAGTCTCTGCCACTTTCATCTCTTTTGTTTTAGCTATTGTTATGAGATGCTCTAAGTTTCCCTTGCTTGTAGAAAACCCATTGGCACTAACCCACTCTTTAGAGGGAGGAAAGAAACCTAGACCTGCCATCTGTTTAATCTTGGTCAGAGTATACCCTCTCGTATCACACTCCGGACATCTGTTTGGCTTGGCAAAAGGTGTACCGTCCTTCTTTTTCTTGTGTATCTTGCCCTTACCGTTGCAAGTTTTACATATACTAGCCTTAGTCTTTACCATCATGGCACTATTATCTTTGACAGCTTGTTTAAAATCGTCCTTTGAGGCTACATTATCAAACGCAACTGCCCATCTCTTCTTGTCGTATAGTATTCGTGAGTAAATAACCTGACTAACTTGCTCCGGAGAGTTGAGATTTATGGGTGTATCCCCCATTAACTCCTTAACCTGAGCGTTTAGACGCTGTTCAATACCAATTAATTCACTCTCAAAGTCCTCTCGCACCTCTTGCAAAGCTTTTTTGTCAATATTAAACCCATTCATGTACATTCTAGTCAAAGTTTTGCACACTTTGTTGGTCACATCCCTGACATTTGTGAGAGAATTAGCCTCAGGCTTGTCATATTCCTCTAACAATCGCCAATACAATGCTTTTGTGACCATAAGATCTTGTCTGAGATACTTTGATAGCTCCTCAAGTGGGATCTCATCCGTTTGATACCCTCTTCTGAAGTAATCTTTGAGTGTATCAGACTTTTTCATGTCAAGATTGTATCGAATCGCACAGTTTTCCAGGCTAACAGATCCTTTTTGGCCTCGCTGTAGTATATAATCGCCCAACATGGTGTCAAATATGTCTCCATCGTAGTGGAAACCACATGACCAAAGCCATTGTAAGTCATGTTGTAGGTTATGTCCTACCAAAAGCGTGGTCTTACTTAGTATATCTTTGAGTTCTCCGTAGGCAGAGTCATCCGTTATCTCCTTTTCAAGGTGATTAAATACAAATACCTTGCTATCATCACATAAGTGATCTTGCACACCAACAAGCGTCAAAGAATTGTCAGGCTCAAAAGGATCAAGGTGTAGCTTTCCGTCCCTTTTGGTTGTCGTGTTTTCTACATCAAGTATTATCTTCATGCTGAATACCTTCCTGTCTCTACGTCTAGTTCAACATGTACAGTACCATGCCAACCTGTAAGTTTATTTTTAGCCAACCGGATGTGTCGTTGAGGATCGTTACTGTCCTGACCCTCAATGTCAGGATTTCTGCTAATCAATAACATCAAATCAGCCTCTGCCGCCTTGCCGGTTTTACTGCCCTCAAGCATAGATTGATTAACATTTATCTTACCCTCTGCCTCTGCTGATAGTTGTGACATCCAAATGATTACGCAGTTATATTTCTTTGCAATGTTTCTTGCGTGAATTGCCGCCTCCTTCAAATAAATGTCAGATCTTTCAGATCCGGCTGTAGCAAACTTGTCTCCCATATCAAGAATGATTATATCAGGATGCACACTTTTTGCAAGCTGTTCTACATAATCCATATTCTTATCTGTTGCATCCTTTATGGACAGCAGATTCCTTATGGGATTGTATCTATCAAGTGCAAGCTTCCTATTCTCCAATACCTGATCGCTAGACATCTTTGACTTACAGTAGAGATATCTGAGGCCTACCCTTTTGTAAGCCTCTTCATTACACAGAACCACACACTTTGCTCCTTGGTCTATAAAACCACCCTCAGAGGCGATAAGACTAGCATGGAAAGAAGTCTTTCCGGTGTTAGGCCTAGCACCCACTATAACAAAGTGTCCACCACTTAGTCCCTCCACTCGTCTGCGTAGTGAAGGGATGTTAAACTTCCATTGAAACTTTAAGTTAAGGTGATCGACTAAAGTGTCAAAGCTTATATCGTCACCTTCAAACTTAAAGCTTGGTGTGAAGTCATCCTGATAGTTGTCTAGTATGTTTCGTAAAGGTTCAAGATTATTCTTTGTACCATTCACATAGTCAAAGCCAAGGTTAGCTACCTCCTCTCCAACCATCTGTTGAAACAATTTAGACAATACTTCCTTGGCTATCTCGTTGTTCATGGCCTCTTCTTTTGCTATCTTATCAAACAGCACTTCAAAAGAGGCCTTGTTAGCCGTGGTCAAGGTAGCATTGTTAGCAAAGAATAAAGCTTGCAACTCCGTGAGAGTTACATCCCTCTCATACTTACCCATAGTTTCGTCAAGCGTATTCTTAATCTTACGCACATCCTTACTAAATATTTTATCAGGACATTTGCTACCCTTGTGATCCTCGTAAAAGTCTCTCTGCATAAGACTCCTAATTAGAGCTAGTTCTATCATTCGCTATCTTCTCCTCTATCATTTCATCAATTAAGTTTAGCATCTTATCAAAGTTTTTCTTCTCAAAGTTTTTTATGTAGAACCATTCGTGTGTTCTGTCTCTGCAAAGGCCTTCAGCTAGAGAGTGTGCCATCCTCTCTGCGACTCCTCTGTTCTTTACTATCTTACTAGTTATTAGCACATAGTCTCTATGAGGACTACTTGTCTGATAGCTGTTTAATCTATCTCTAGCATCCACAGCTTTACCTATCTTGTACCAATCTTTCCAAGCAGGATTAGTAATAACGTAGACTTCTCCCTCCGTAGACGTTTCATAATTTGCCAAAGATGCAAATGCCGCATCGTTGAATGTTTTATATTTTCCAGGTTTATACAAAGGATGTGACATGGGTATGTACCTTCCGTTGACGTACATCCTTCTCTCCATCCTTTTATACACGGCCTCTTTGTTATCTTTGTAGTATGGTTTCTTTCCGGTCTTTGGATTAATCTTAGTCATTTATAAGCTCCTTTAGTTTGTTAAAATCTGCTGTTCTCTTATACTTCAAGTCATCTTCGATATACAAAGCGTACACCTCAGATGGATCACAGTAACTCTTTAACTCTTTTTGGTACTCAAGAGTCTTCCCTACAACGTCAGGGTCAAGAGCTACTATAATTTTGTCAAAGCCGTCTAGGTATTCCTTGTGTTCTCGCATCAAGTTAGTTCCAAGAAGGGCAACACCTGTTATGCCTAGTAATGTTTCTCCTATCACGGTAGCTGATATACAATCCTCAACAACAACAGCTACACTTTTACATGGTGTTAGACGGTGATAATAATATTTGGCCTCACCACCATATCTATACCACTTTGGAGTTGAATCATACAATGCTCTGCCTATTGCGTCAATAACTCTTCCATTTTTATAGATAGGAAACACGGCTCGTTTGTCTTTACAATCGTATTGGAGATCCATACGGAGATCCCATCGTCTGCGAAACCTTTGGACATAAGCGTTGTCACCATCCGTTACAAACTCCGGCATGATAAACTTCTCTTGTGACTTACTCTCCTCTTGGCCTCTCAGTTTCTTCTTGATCGTATCAGCTAACATATTTGTCATGTACGATCCCTTAACATCACAAGAGGCTCTGTAACAGTTGTACAGCAACAAGCCGTCTTGATTACTAATAGAAAACTTTTTTACTCCATTACACTTAGGGCAATCTAGTGTGAGCGACTCCCCCTCTTTTACGTTTATACCCTCTAAGAAATTTTGTGATGGTATGCTAGGCATTTTTGTACTCCTCTCTCTTATTCAATGCGTTGCTTGCTGAATTAAATGTGTGTTTAATGTAGGGTGACATAGAGCTAGGACTATTGTGTCCGGATACAGCCATGATCTGCGTAGTATCCACTCCGGCCTCCACCATCTCTGTAATAGCTGTCCTTCTCATATCCATAGCCGTAATGTCTGCCGGTAAGTTCGCCTTTTTCTTTATAGCGTTTACGATAGGACTTATCTCTACATCTCTATATATTACATATGATCCACTTCTAGGAAACGGATGTGGTGCAACATAAGGTTGAAACCCAAAGTCCTCGTATTGATCTTGCAACATCTTATACATATTGTCACCTATAGGTAAATGCACCTCTGCTCTTTTCTTTGATTGTTCTAGATCTAGCCTACGTTCATCAAAGTTTATGTTATCCCATTTAAGAGATCGCATATCGCCAACCCTCTGAGCAAATGTGTAGGCCATGTGAACTATTAATCCTATACTCCTCCACTTGTAATCTGAATAGGCCACATCCAAGAATGTTTTAACTTGGTCTGTAGTCCACATCGTTTTTCTTTGTTGTGTCTTCATCTTTTTTACTAGACGCATCGGATTCCGGTTGATTAGCTCTAGTTCCTCAGCCATCTTCAATGCCACAGATAGCACGGTGGCCATAAGATTCGCTGTTCGTACACCTCTCTTCAGCCATGATTGATATGCAATCTTACAAAGGGAAACATTCAAACTAGACAATCGATAATCCCCAAGTGTCCTATCATTTGTGATCTGTGTTTGTGTTGCCTCCATTAGCCGGTAAGCATAGCTGTGTTGCGTCTTGCCTCTGAGTGCTAAAAACTGAGGACTTGATAGGTAGTAATCTACTATATCTCTAACATACTTCATCTTGATCCTCGTCCATAGAAAGTTCAATGTAGCTGTACACCCAAAAGAATATGAATAGTGCGAACCATGTGGCACAGCACATAAGTAATATTGGTTTTAACATTATTTCTCCCATCTGTAAAAAATGTGTTTATTTATTCTAACTATCTTAGTCTTTGTTTTTGCCCATGCAGGTCTAACATATGTTGCGTGGTAATGCGTTGAACCCTCCGTAACATCCAAGGTAATCTTATCTGTTATTACCATAGAGGCTACCCTCAAAGAGTCTCTCCACTTTGGATCTGCTCTGTTTATATCATCAGAACGTCCATCACAATACCAGGAAAACATACAGCGTCCAATCACCACTTTACCATTCTTGTATGTTAACCCTTGCTTAACTACCTCGCACACCGTGTCAGGGTATCTCTTGTCTTCTACTCTGTTCATCACTACTTGTGCCACAGCAATCCTACCCACTAGAGGCTCGTGCTTTGCCTCGTGATAGATGTTCGTTGCCATGCACATCAACGCTGTTTCTAATAGCATCCTATTTCTCCTTGCTTAATGTAACACCTCGTAGTCAAACTCCGGATCATGTTCAACATAACCCACTATCTTTGCGTCAATAATAGTTTCATGGTCTATGTCCCAATCACATTCCCTTGCCACTATCTCTGTATTTGGTGCATCATGTTCTACTTTGATTATTATGTATGCCCATTTGCTTTTACTCATAGTATAGTCCAAACTAATGCGTTCAGACCCACCGTCATTGTAACCAATAAGAATATAGTCATTATCAAAGCAATGCCCTCATCATCATTATTCTTCTTCATGGCAAAAGTTCCTCCAAAATTTACAGTTGTTATCCCCCTTACAGACTCGTTCATGCTTGGCTGTTTCCCAACACTCAGATTGCCAAGGCGAGAAATACTTTGTTACGAATCTATCCGTCCAATCTTGTCCATCGTTTAGCCACAAAGCAAAGATGGGTAAGGGTACAAGCAATAGGAACACTACAAAGAAAGCTTTGCCAAATCCCTCGTTATGGTATGGTTTCATATTATATTCCCTTCTTTTTGTTAAGACCTTGTGGGTCATACTGATCGTCTACGATTTCGTCCGGCATAAATCGACTACCTGTTCCATCGTCAAACCAATTGTTCATAAACATTAAAATAATTAACGCAATCATAACATAACTAAACCATTTTACAAACCAAATAAATAATCCATATGCTTGTTGTGCTTGTTCTAATGCTTGTTGTTTTACATCTTCATCATTCATTTTTTAACTCACATTCCATTATAACGTAATCATCATTAAGCATTTCCACTACTTGAGCAATACTATAGGCTCTAATGTAAATACGAAAAGTTTTTTTACTGTGTATTTCTTTCTTTAATTCTACCATATATCTATTCATACTGTTCTCCTATCCATCGTACTATCTCTCCGGTCTTCCACTTGGCACATTCTTTTTGTGCCTCCTCGTAAGTATCAAATACCTTTACCGGACTATCTTGCGTCCATATAGAACCACATCCTTCCTTTACATACTCCGTTCCCTCTTCCTCAAAGGGTGTGAATAGGATCGCCCACTTAACTAGTCTGTTCATTGTTCTACCTCCACCATCTCCAAACCATAGTCTTCTAACCACCATTCAAGTTCGTTCCAAGCAATTTCATTACAAGAGTCCCAACCTACTCCCATATCACGATCTCTGTGTTCTTCTTGAATCTCTTTTGTCCAAGTGTTAACTATAAACTCTATACTTTTAGTATGGTCTAATGGTAGTTCATTCTTGAATAGTAACATCTTTAAGTTCCTCTTCTAGTTTCTCTTTAAGTTTCTGTTTTAGATCGTCAGCTTTCTTTTTATCTTCTTTATTATTGAAGTCTCCAAAGTCTACAATAATATGCTTATCAAACCAATCTTCATTCTTCATTTTTTAAATCCTTCCTTAAAAGTTTTGCTTGAAACATTTCATGTTGATGCCTACGCTTGGCAACCTTTTCCCTCTTGTCTTTGATGGTCATGGTTGCCTTGCGTACAAACATTGGGTTACGAGGCTTAGGCTGTTTAACTTTCTTAGCCACTAGCCATACTCCACGCTTTTGGTATTCCCCATGTTATGCGACTTCTGATATCTTCTACAGTAGAAACACAATCCTTACTGTTACCCTCGTCATCGCATCCAATGACAAGACTCCGGTTTACTAACATCATATCTTGATCGTTATACTTTATGTTATACCAATGCTTGTCCTCTGCCGGAGCATATAATCCTTCATCATCAACATAGATGCCATCTCCTCCGGTTGGTGTACGAACCACATCAAAGGCTCGTACCTTATGTGAGTTACCAAAAGAGTTAATGAAACTTAGATGCTCATAGATGTGCTTGTAGTCTCCACTGTAATCTATCTGCATAACTTGTTTCGCCTTTGGGTCTATTAGTATGGCCTTCATTATGCTACCTCCTTCCCAAAGTATTTCTTAGCTGTATCTGTGGTAATGATATATTCACCACCGGTTTTAAGATCCTGAATCAGGTATGGTTTAGTCCTCGCCTTACGTCTGAATCCGGATAAGCTAAAGTCTTTACCGTCAAGCTTGGCTATCTTACTGAGATCCAAACCGTCTATCTCTGCAAAATTTTCCAGGTCTTTTTCGCTTTGTGACTTAGCACCTTTCATCCTCAGATTAACTTTAAATGTTACCTCCGTATCATTGAAGGATGCGTTGCCTACATTGACATCAAAATCAGATTGATCTTGAAAGCTTTCTAGAGTTGCTTGTAGTTTATCTCTAAGGTCTTTTACTATTTTTCTATTTAACATCATTAGTGAATACTCCCTTTTGTGTCTTGGATTAAATACTTAACGAGATCGTTTAAATGCTCGTCTACTGTTCGTTGTTTCGCCCTCATGGATTCAAACATATCCAAACCATCGTCCGGCTCGTCCATGATGGACATGTCATTCCATTGGCTATCAACACTATTAAAATCGTTAATAATACTAAGGTCTTTCTTTTTCATTTTCTCCTCCTTAAAAATACCATCTTACTAGTTGATCTAAAATATAGCAAGCTGAAACAAGTAATATAAATATGGATAGTCCGTGTCCACTTTCTTTATACATTTTTCATACCCTCCAATATGTGAGCGATAACTTGAATAGTCCACCCATTGCCTAACATCTTGTATTGCTGAGACTTAGATATAGGCTTAACCACTCCATCAAAGTTGCCCATAGTACAATAGTCATCCGGAACAGTTTGTAGTCTAGCACACTCTTTTGGTGTTAGCTTTCTCCACCGTAGGCCGTCCGTTAAATGATTGTTGTGTTCCCAAGAACTAGTTGTGAGCGATGGAGTCTTTCCATCCTTAGCTTTGAGGCCACCCTTGTTCCATCCTCTAGGCTGTTGATAGATTAAGACGTTATCTTTTTGTACAGTGGTAAGACAATTACTTTTATCATCCTCTCTACTCTCCAAATATGGCCGTAGAGGTAGGTCTAGTTGATTGTCTTTACGCACACCGTCAAGCTTGCGTCTATTAACTATACGGCCTCCTTTAGGATCATTGGTAGCAACCTTAGGTTCACGGTGTCCACCTTGCATAGTGGTAAGTGTAGGAGCTTTACCTTCCGGAGAGTAAACACGTTTAATAATATCATAACCTTTAATCTCTGCTGTCTCTCCTACTTGAATACACCCATTAGATATTGCATAGAGGCCATCCGTGGATTGCTTGTGTTGATTAGATAACAATGCTCCGGCCTTCTCTTGATCCGGTGTAAATGCTCTACTCCTTGGATTATTCTTTGCTCTATCTTGTGCTTTATCTGATAGATCCCAACTATCATCTAGGCCTTGTTCTAGTATATCAGCTAATACAATGCCTCTATCTTCCGGTTGTTGAATGGGTATAGCTTTATATGTATCTCCATCCCTAACACCAAACCAATACAGCCTATATCTATTCTGTGCTGATACCAAAGAACTATTGATAGCTACCGGATCAAAACCAAGTGTTGAAGATATTAAATCTTTCCATTCTTGTTTCATCCTAACATTCTCTAATAGAATAAACTTAGGCTTTAGTTCTTGTACTAGATCCCACCAAACAAAGAATAAATTACTCTGCTTTCCTTCTACTAATCCCTTCTGCTTTCCGGCAAAGGATAGATCAGTACAAGGCGATCCGGCAAGCATTAGATCAATCTTTGGTAGTATGCTTGTGTCTATATTCCTAACATCCCCTAAGTGGATCATGTTTGGATAGTTATATCTAGCAACAGCAATTGGATATGGATCTACCTCACTTGCGTAGTATTTGTTTACTTTGATGCCGGCCACATCAAGAGCAATCTGTCCTCCGGAGTGGCCGTCAAAACAACTTAGGGCATTTAGACCGTTAATCATTTTGCATCCCTTCTTCTTTTGTTATATGTGGACACCGGAATGAATTGGCCGGTTATCTCGCATCTTGGAATGTTTCCGTTACATGCAATGATCTGTTTTCTTATAGCCACATTCTCTTTACTAGTTGATCCTACTTTGCCTCGTCTTTCCCTCTTGTCAGATCTTACAAGTGAAAAATGCTTTACGTTTATGTGATCTAAGTTTTCGTATTGTCTAGCCATCGTTAATCTCCTTTTTCTGCTAGTGTTAAAATTGTTATACTCTTTAAATAGTTCATACAGTTTAAAAGTCAAGAGAGAGCATCAATTTTTTTAATAAATTTTTCATACTTACTCTCGTTGTTTTGGTAACGTATCCCTAAACCTTGGCCTTTTTCTATAAATAGTTTTAGGTTTTGAGGCCGGTCATCCACCAATAAATTAGGCCTATTGTTAGTTGTTGCATATTTCCACTTATCTTTAGTAAATAGCTTATCCAATGGTTTAACCTTGGCCTTTTTAAATACGTCATTTAGCCATCTATTTTTATGATAGACACTGTTTGTAAAATCCCCCTCCAATGGTGTACTCAATATATTCCATTGGCCTTTTGTCTTCTCGTCAATCATCCTTAACAGATCCAAACTGTTAGGAAACAATGGGATCTTATAAAAAAAGTCTGTTCCTTTTAGAGTGTTTAATATTAACTCTCTACTCTCTATTTCCTTCCAATGTTTAACCTTAAACCACTCCTCCAATAGTGTGTAAAAGTCAGCAAAAACGCCGTCCATATCTAATTGTAGAAATTTATACTGTTTCATTTTATTATTCCTTCCGTTTTGTATTCTCTTTTTTCTCTTCCCATAGATCCCAAAACCTCCTATTATATTCCTCTTTAGATATAAAAGGTTTATCCTCTAAAAGCTTTTTGGCCTTGTCAAAATTAATTGTCATTTTCATTTTGTTTATCCTTCTATTGTTTATTTAATATAATAAATAGTTCACTTTATAAAAAGGTCAAGAAAAAATTTTCCAGGTTTTGTGTTTTCAAAATTTTTTCAAGCCTATTATAAGATCCCAAACTGATAAGGTTATTATTCCGACCAAGGCCGTTATTAAAATACAAACTAATATTACCATTTTTTAAAATCCTTTTTTAATTGTTCTTTAAACTTATTAACTGAATTTAAAACGTTTAATTTTAACTTTAATTTTTGCTCAAAAACTTTTTCATTTAATTGTTTTAGTTCCTCAATTCTATTTTGTTTTAATTTTAGTTCTTGTCTTAATTCAAAAATATTATCTTTTAATTTTTCAATTAGTTGTTGTTGTTCTTGTTTAGTCATTTATTTTTCCTCCTATTAATTTAATTCTCTAACAAAACCGGTTTGATCTTTAACGGTGTCTTTACCTTTAGGATTTAACAAAACAAATTTGTTGTTACCGTCTATTGGTCTAAAGTCGTGTGCGTCACCGTCAACGGCATCCTTGGTAATTGTAAGGCCATTCCCTAAGTCTAGTGTATAAGTTTTTGGTTTTGGTAGCCATTCTTTACCATTCTTTTTATTCCTAATAACCACGGTTACATTCATATTCTTTTTAAATGCAAGGCCTACAAGTAAACCGTTTTTCTCATTCAAGCTAAAAGTTAAATGGTAGTTTGGTATTGTTGATATATCTCTATTAATATCTTTTGTGTAGTCATACCAATATATAGAAGGATATAGAGCGAAAATAGTTTTGTTATCTCTAACAATTATTTTTTCAAATTTAATATCGCTCATAGTGTTTAAACGTAGGCCGGTTTTGTAACCTTGTCTTTTGGCCTTCTTGTCAAAATTAATTATCTCTCTTTCAAGCTTTTCAAAAAATAATTCTCTATATTCAAAAAATAAAATAGTTCTAATCATTCTTGCAATATGCACCGTATGAACACCGTTAGATTGCATATGCCTTTCGCCGTGGCCACTCTCAACTAAACAGTTAACACCACAACCAAAGCTTGCATTGCTACAAGTATTGTATTCACTCCAATTGGTAGGAGCAAACATAAGGCCATTAGTTAAAACGTCAATTTTTTCATTCTTAATTAGCTTAGGATTGTTAGAGAGTAATGACGGTAGCATAGACCATTTAAACCGGTTAGTAGTTTTATTGTAGGCCTTGTTTATTCTCTCTCTTGCAAGCTTGCGAATGTTTAAAACAAAAGTGTCATTATTAAAATATTCTTTTAATGATTTATTGTCTTGTCTTAATGTTTCAAGATAAGGTTTAAAATCTTTTTTAAAGTTATTTATCATTGTTTTGTATTCCTATTTTTTATTGCTGTTACACTATAAATAGATCATTCAAATAAATAGTCAAGCTTTATGCAAAATTATTTTTTAAAACGTGCATCCACTCTACAAAATTACATTGGCCAAAATAAAGATAGGGATATGTTTTTTTGGATATGGTTGTAAGTGATAAAATAACACTTATAGAATTGTTTAATTACAAGGCCTTAACATTTACTTTTTAGTTTAAAATAATTTAATAACTTAAAAGAGGCCGGAAAACATTGGAATAACTACCAAAAAACTTAATAAATAATAAAAAATATAGCCCCACCGGCCACAGCCACCGGCCTGGTATCCGTTAGCGTATACACAGAAATACACAGAAGGGGTATTTTGAGTGTAAACCACAATAATTTGACACTTTACCCTTTGAGGTAGTATTGTTCTTGACATACCCTAAAAAAGTTGGTATAACATAGTTAGGGACGTTTAGTTAAAACTTTAAAGTTATAACTATTAAATAAATAACTTAAAAAACATTAAGACATATAGTTATAACTACTTCCTTTATTAATCAGTAAATAGAGTAAAAATTATGTTGACAAGAAAAAAGAACAAAGTACAACTATATCCATCTGAAAATGTTATAGAAGACTTCTACAAAGCCCTAGTGGCCAAGGATGAAAGAAAACTAAAACAGGTACATATTCCTAAATCAGATGTTTTTTATGTACGCAAAGCTATCTACATGGATACAGGAACTCTCTATTCCCTAGATCACGTAGAACGTGCTATGTACCTCGAGGGACATTTACGTGCTGACGAGGTGCTAGAACCAAAAAGGCCAAGGGGCTATTGTTCCTATGACACCAATGATGCTAGATAGATGGAAGATACTACCACGACTAATGATGTTGACTATGACAGGCGTTTACATTCGCTGCGTAGAATGGGCTTTGAGTGTTGGACCAGACCTGACGACACAACAGGCCTCCCTAATATCCGTGATTACCGGAGCGATGACAGGCAGTTTCGCCATATGGATGAACGCAGAACGCTCAAACGAGAAAGAGGTAGACAGATGATTTCATATATGTTAAAATACTTAAAACGTATTTGGTGTGCAGTTCTAAACAAGAAGTGTCATGATGAGTGTGACTGCACTGTAAAGAAAGATTAATATGCTTGGAACGCTACTTAGTTCTGTATCAAGTTTAGCATCGTCCTACATTGAAGGTAAAACAGCCATACAAAAAGCTGAGGCCACGATTAGGATGAAAGAGGCAACAGGTGAGATAGATTGGGACTTAGCTGCTATGAGGGCATCCCAAAGCTCCTGGAAGGACGAATGGCTGACATTGCTATTCAGTATTCCTCTGGTTTTGAGCTTCATGGGTGAGTGGGGCAGGGGCATAGTAGCAGATGGATTCACTGCGTTGGCAGGTATGCCGCAGTGGTATCAGATAGCCTTAGGAGCTATCGTTAGCGCAAGCTTTGCCACCCGGTCTGCGAGTAAATTGTTTAACATGAGGAAAAAATGAGATTAGGTTGGTTGTTAAATAGTATGATGGCTATCCTAGTCTTGGTGACGTTTATAATAGTAATATTTTAAAATGGCAAAATGGAGTATCCCAATGTATAAATTATCAAGTAGAAGTCTAGGAAAGCTAGAGGGTGTAAATCCTGTATTGGTGGATACTGTAAAACGTGCTATTGAACTGACCAAAGTGGACTTTGGAGTTATTTTTGGAGTACGTTCCCTAGAAACTCAGAAGAAGCTTTTTGAATCTGGCCGCTCACAGACCATGAAGTCTAAACATCTTATACAACCTGATGGTACAGCACACGCTATTGACTTAATGGCTTATGACGGCAGTGACCCAAGTTGGGAAATCGTGATGTACGATGACATCGCAGACGCAATGAAAGCCGCAGCAAAGGAAACTGACGCTAAAATACGTTGGGGCGCAGCATGGAACATAGATAGTATAACAGATTGGGATAGACCAATGGAAGATGCTATGAATAATTATATAGACGTAAGAAGAAAGCAAGGGCGAAGACCCTTTATTGACGGACCTCATTTTGAATTGAACTAATATGAAAAGTGGCGCACCAAAAACAGTTAAGATTCCTGCTAAAAGACCTGCCTTTATGTCCGAAGACAAGACGACAGGCAAGGTAGAGAAGAGTAATAAGTTCTTAAACTTTGTAGATGGTGTAAAAAAGTCTTTTGCAGGGGGTATAAAAGACCCACACTTCAAAGTTGGTGGTGGAAGATTAGATGCCGACAAGGATATGATTAAGAAAGGTGGGTTCGGACTTAAATTTACCTACGAGTTTCCTAAGAAATGACCAAAAGAGATCCACGATTAGCTAGAGCAGGGGTGTCAGGGTTCAATAAAGCCAAGAGAACGCCAGGACATCCTACAAAATCGCACATTGTGGTGGCTAAATCAGGGGATAAGATCAAAACTATACGCTTTGGTCAGCAGGGTAAGAAGGTTGGTACGGTAAAAGGCACAGCAGGTGCGCCAAAAAAGGGTGAGTCACGCACAATGAAGATGAAACGTAAGAGT
>VTLG01000185.1_pt1 | contig 19278 bp, 31 predicted proteins | sample 4694571 | NCBI WGS metagenome assembly VTLG01 (sample SAMN12604809, study PRJNA352737) | marine metagenome | biome: ENVO:00000447; feature: ENVO:00000209|ENVO:00000569|ENVO:01000036; material: ENVO:00002151; isolation source: viral sequences binned using virsorter ...
CACCTTTAAAACCAAGTTGACTATATTTTTTTAAATGTTCCATTTTCCATTTTACCTTTTCTATCTTTTATTTCCTCATATGCGTGTTCTATGCAATCTTCAATCTTATAATCTGCAAGCCATGCTAAATTTGTTAAAACAACAACTATATCACCTATAGCATCTTGTATTTCTATTTCATCTTTATTTAATAATGCTTCAGCAAGCTCACCTATTTCTTCTTGTAATTTTAAAAACTGTGTTTTTACATCTCCTTTTTTATATAAATCTCTTTTTTTTGCCCAAGATCTAATTTTTTTAAATTTATTTTTCATATTTTTTTATCTAAATAATTGTTATATATATGCATATTATGAGCATGATGATAATACCAACCCATAGGTAATTTTAATTCATTACATATCATTTTTTGTAATTCACTAAAACAATATTGATCATTACAAAAACCAAACCACAAATCATTTGATCTCATATAAACTGACATATTTAATTTATTTTGTATAATTGTAAATTGTATTGCGTAAGTACAAGGAGTGTCATAGTTATAATTTAAAATTTCTTTTCCATCATAAATTGTTATAGCAGCATGTCTTGTGTTTTTTTTATTTTTTAATTTTTGTAATACATTAAATAATTGTCCATTTCTTTCCCATTGCCAACCATAATTAGAATTTACATTTCCTTTATTATCAGCCATTTTTTTCCATATTTTAGGAATTTTACCGTATATTTCTCCTAACTTATTTATGTTTCTATTCCCTGTTAAATACCAATTATATTCTGATTTAGCATAATCTAACCTCCAATTTCTAATGACATTATCTATTTTATTTTTCCATGGTTTTTTTATATAAAAACCACAATTAAATATAGCTTTAGTATCATCAAAATTTATACCATTTTCATTTATACCTTTATATAAATGTTCAAAAGCCTTATTTGCAGTTTTAAAATTCATTATTTTTTTTTAATACCCATAAAGTGTTTCTTGATTTATCTGGAAAAAACGGTGCCATTAAAACACTTAAAATATTTGTATCATAATATTCTTTTAAATGATTGAACATTTTTTCTTGCCAATCATTCATGTCATTTTTATAATCTTTTATACTTGCAAACGTTCCATATTTTTTTACAATGTCAAAACCTGCTTTTATAAAATTATCTTTTAATTCTTGATGTGTAAATTCTTGAACAGATATACCTCTACCATCACCAGAATCATAAGTGTGGTTGCCAGCTGCTCCTACTTTTTCATCATAATTAGGAGTTGATATATAAAATTTAGCATTTTCTTTACCACAGTCTTTAAAGTTTTTAAGAAAAGTTTGAGCGTTTTGTTTACCTACATGTTCTAAAACTTCAAAAGAACATACTTTATCAGCTTCTATATTTTTAAAATCAAGATTATTTTGAGGGTTTACTAAATCTTCTACATAAAAATCACACCAATCAAGTTTTTTAAGATCTTTTTTAAAATTATCTCTTATATCAATACCTATATATTTAGCTTGTTTAAATCTATTTCTATATAATACTTCTAATAAATTACCATTACCACAACCAAAATCACAGATAACCTCTCCTATTCTAGATTCTTTTAATATATGTGTCCATCTTAAGTAATGTGCAAACTGATCTCTATGAAAAACATGTCTTTTAAAAGTTGTTTCTGGGTTTAAGTCAGTTGTATTATAATTTTTAGTATTTAGTTTCATAATTTTTATAATTTATTTTCTGGGTATCCATGTGACGAATAAATAATTTCATCATCTAAAATTTCTTTTGCTGCTTCTATGTATAATAATGCGTCCATAATTTCTTCTTGAACATCTATTAAAAAATCTTTTAGATTTTTTTTTCCTGTTATAATTTCATCATGCATAGTTTGTCCATATTTTTTTTGGCCAATTAAACTTCTTTTATCAATTTTTTTAATTACTTGTCTTACTATTTTATCTTTTGTTTTAATTTTCATATTTATAATATTAAACTTCCATCTTTATTAAAATTTTCCCAATAAAAACCTGATATTGTATTATTTTCTATATATTTTTTCCACTGACTAAATGCTATTCTCCAAGCTATTTTACCTTTTTCTATAACATCTTCAGATAAAGAATATACACAAACATCATAAGGATATTTATTTTCTATTGCTATAAATCTAAATTTATAAGGATCATATCCTAACATTTCACTATAGAAACAACATTGAAGGTGATATGCATACTTATAAATCGCGTTTCTAAATGATTTAGGTGAGGCGTCTTGACACGTTTTAATATCAATGATATATTTACCTTTTTTTATTCCATCAGGCCTTATACGGCATGGTATTGATTCATATTCACCATAATATGAATGCTCTATTTCATCTAATGTAAATAATAATTTATTTGCCAATTTATTATTTATTGCATTTTGTATAATTTGATTTAATGATTCTTTTTCTTCTGATGTTACGATAATTTTATCTTTATTGTCTTTTATAAGTTGACTTTTATATTCTCTATCTTTTTTTGTTCTTAAGTTTAACTTGCTTGGTAAAGTTAAAATTTCTTTTTTTTCTGGTTCTAATAATACACTATGAACTGCACTACCAAAATTCATTGCAGGTGTAGATATAAACTTTTCTTTATTAAGATAATGATAAACAGATTTTTTATATATCATTTTAAGACCACTAGCAGAGATGCTGTTGTGAGAATGGTACTCTAAGTTGCTATCTTTCTTTTTAATCATATAGTTCGTTTATTTTATTTTTTAAATAATAGATTCCATATAATATTATAGGACTAAAAGCCAACATGTTCCAAATATTAGGATGCCAAAACTCACCGCATAAAGCAAAAAAATGTCTAAAAAATTCTATCATAATTAAAAAGTACCACCTTCATCACCGATTATTAACCACTTAAAATAGAAATGAATCAGGTGGTACATAATAAAACTAAACTAATTGTATGAAAAACTAAAACGGTAAACCATCATCGTCATTTGACTTAATGTGTTCTTCCGTTTTTTTCTTTATTTTGCTAGGATCATTCCATATAACTAAAACATTTTTGCCATACTCATCAACCTTATCTTTTTTAGATATTCTTAACCTAACAAATTTATTTCCTTTATAATCCTCTACAACTTGAGGATTTTTCTTAATTTTATCTATGTTGATAGTAACATTATAAAATTCTCCATATTGACTAGTTACAGTCTTACCACTACCCAAGTAAATTGTTTCACTCATATAATTTATTTTAAAAGTTTATTATTTGTATTTTGTGCAACTTTACCGTTTGCACACCAATAACCAAATTGTGATGCAGTTTTAATTATATCACCTTCAGTTATATCTTCGCAGTTACCACCAGTCTTTAAATTCCAAAAGTCAATAGATGCTTTTAATGATGACTGTCTTATTATTTGTGTTTGTGTATCATTCATAATTCGCATATTAAAGATTTTATAAAACCGATTTTAACCATAGATTGTAATTCACTAACCTTGAATGAATTAGGATTATTAAACTTATTATGCAATGTCATAGGCGTAACACCCATTTTTTTAGCTAAAGTTAGCTTTGTCATACCAAGCTCTTTTAATCTATATTCTAAATGCAATCTTTGTAACATATATGTAAAGTAATAATTATTTTATAAAAATAAAAAATAATTATATAAATTTAAATTTAATTTACTAAATTACAATATCAAAACATTGCTTTTTGGTAATATATATATATATTATTTAAATCTCTTATTATATAATAAGAGATTTAATAATTAATATATTAATTAATCTTATATATGTATTAATAATAAAATACTAATTTTTTTTTAAATAATTCCGCAAATGAATAATAAAAAACAAAAAATAATACAACAATCTAAAGTCTCAAAAATAGTTAAGCAAATTTTAATTGATTTTGAAACAGCAGAACAAACTTTTAGGTTTGCAGATGTATCAAGTAATAGAAGTAAATATAATAGAGATATAGATAAAGCATTTTATAATCATGCTAAAAGTTATGTAGAAAAATTATGCAAGTTGTTGGTATTAGTTAATGCAGGAGAAATGTATCACCTTCACATGTTTAAGCAAGATATTTTAAAACATAAAAAGGAAATAAGTAGTATTTATCAAAAAATAGAAGATATAAAATTATGAAAGGTAAACTTCAGATCTTAGATTTTGATGATGTATTAAAGAGAGATGAAAACGCAAATGAATGTAAAGAAGTTTATGTAAATGACGTTAGAAATGAATTAGATAAATTTTATAATGATGGTTTTGAATTAGGTAAAACATCTTATATTAAAAAAATAGATGGTATATTTTCTTGGAGAAAAGGATTCTTATATTGTTTTAGTGGCTACCCTCAATCAGGTAAATCAGAATTTATTAATTATTGTATGTTATTACGTGCAAAGTTTTATAGTGATAAAATTGTAATGTATTCACCTGAAACAAATACTTATGAACTTATTACAAATTTAGCTAGAGCTTATATAGGAAAAAATGTAAATCCTGAATTTGATAATATTTGTAGCAAAGAAGAATATGATAAAAGTCTTGATTTTATAAATGATCATTTTGTTTTTTTAGAAAATCAAGAAGAGTTGCCATCAGTAGCAGGTTTATTAAATACATTTGAAAGATTATCTAAAAAAGGTTTTGGTGCTTATGTCATAGATCCCATGAATTGGTTAGTAGAATCAAATGTTGGTGAAACAAATTTATATAATTATCTAAAAGTATCTCTTACAAATTTAAAAATGTTTGCAAAAAATTTTAATACAATAGTATGTTATATAGAGCACCCTAAAACACCATCACCAGTGCGTGGTAAAATACCAAAAGCTTCTGCTTTTAGTTTAGCTGGTGGAACTATGCACTTTAATAAATGTGATGTAATGTGTATTTTACATAGAATGACAGAAGAAGAATTAGAAGAAAAATTAAGTAAAGGAGATCTTTTAGCAAAAACTTTAGATAATTTAAAAAATAACATTAATTTTGTAGAATTTGAAACAGTTAAAATGAAATCACAAAGGTTGAACGGTAAATTAGGTAGTCAGCTTTTAGAGTATGATTTTATTACTGGTAGGTTTAAATAAATAATTAATTATGACAAAAGAACAAGCATTACAATTAATAGTTCAAGTATGTGAAAAAGGAAATAAATCAGGCCTCTTTACATTATCTGAATCAAGTCTTGTGTTACAAGCATTAGAACAATTTGGTGTTCAACCTCCAAAAGTAGAAGAATTAGAAAAAGATGAAGTTTCAGAGGAGGTTACAGAAACAAAAGAAATCAAAGACTAAATATCTTTTTATTTCAGGTGAAGATAATATACTAGGTGAATCATTTAATATTTGCGATACAGTTAGAAAACTGTGGACTTACTATAAATGTGATTCACAAAGTATATTTATTGCTTTAGATAATAAAACAAAAACACATCAAATAAGAGAAAAATCATTATCACTTACCGATATAAATAACAAGAAAACATATAAATATTTGAATAAAGTTATTACAAGAGATGAATTTATTTTACATTTAGAATGTGATAAATACAAGTAAAAAAAAAATAATAAAACAAATACAAATTTTTATTATAAAATATAAACATAAAGCAAATAAACATGATTATCATCATTTTGACGATGTAAAATGTTTTAAACGTATTTATGCATTAGCTCATTTTTTTCCTGTAAATAAAAAATATCAAAGAAATATACCAGAAATAGAATCATTAATTCAACAACTTTGGTTACTGTATTTTTATTTTAAACATAGAATAGATGGTAAAAATTATAGTTATAAACAAATAGTTAACAAATATTGTTAATTTTGTTAAATGGCTAACAAAACTTTACATAATAAAAAAAGATTACTTGTTGCTTTAAAAAAACATTTAGGTGTAGTTTCATCTGCTTGTGATGAGGTTGGAATATCAAGAACTGCATATTATAAATATTTAAAAACTGATAAAAAATTTAAAGCTGAAGTTGATGATTTGCAAAATGTAGCATTAGATTTTGTAGAATCTAAATTATTTCAACAAATACAAAATGATAACGCTACATCAACAATATTTTATCTTAAAACAAAAGGGAAAGCACGTGGTTACATTGAACAAAATATTATCGAGCATAAAGGTGGTATACAAAGTAAATTGATTGAATGGAAGCCAGCAGACAAGAAACAATAGAGTGCAATAAACAATTTTACCAAACTTTAAATTCTGATAAAAGAATTATATGTCATCAAGGTGGAAGTAGATCAGGTAAGACTTATTCTATATGTCAATACTTAATTTATTTATTGACTACAAGAAAAAAAAAGTTAATAATTACTATTGCAAGAAAAACATTACCAGCATTAAAAGGTAGTGTTTATAGAGACTTCATAGAAATAGCAGATCAAGTAGGTGTTTTACAATTTTCAATCATTAATAAAGCAGAGATGACAATAAAATATAAAAATCATCTTGTTGAATTTATCTCATTAGATAATGAAATGAAAGTAAGAGGAAGAAAACGTACACATTGTTTTTTAAATGAAGCAAATGAATTTTTTTTAGAAGATTTCAATCAATTATCATTAAGAACAACTGAAAAGATGATTCTTGATTTTAATCCATCAGACGTTATACATTGGATTTACTCAGATATTTGTACAAGAGATGATTGCGATACGTTTATTACTACATTTGAAGATAACGCTTTTCTTGATTTAGAAATAAAAAAAGAAATATTAAGAATGAAAGAAAGAGATGCAGATAGGTGGAGAGTTTATGGATTAGGTGAACGCGCTACATTCAAACAGGGTCAGATATTTGATAGATGGAAGTGGATAGATTATAAAGAATTTATCAATAAAGAGGACTGTGAATTAGTTTTTGGCTTAGATTGGGGGTATAGTAATGATCCTACAGGTATTGTAGAAGTAAGAAGAAAAAATGACAAATTGTATGTACACGAACTTTTATATAAAAAAGGTTTGACTAACCAAGATATTTATAATGAAATTAAAAATTTAAGACTTGAAGAAGAATTATTTATTTGTGATAGCGCAGAACCTAAATCACTTGAAGATATGAAAAGATTAGGGTTATATTGTAAACCATCTATCAAAGGTTCAGGATCAGTTATGAATGGTATTCAGACCATAAAAGAATATGATGTTTTTGCATCAAAGCAAAGCAAAAACTTATTGCAGGAGTATCAGTATTATACATGGGAAACAAATAAAGATTCGCAAACAATAAATAAAATAAAACAAAATGGTATGGATCATTTAATGGATGCTTTTAGATATGCAGTTACAACAGGTCTTGCTAGGAATAGTAATCTTATCATTGTTTAATAATTTTTAGTATTTTTGAAAATAAATTCTATATATGGCAAGTTTTCTTCAAAGAATCAGAAATGGTATAAAGGCTTTTAATAGTCAACAAACTAATGAACAATATAATAGATTTATATATGATGTATTAGGCACAAATCCAATATCAAATAATCAATATAATCAAGATTATATTGATAAAGGTTATAAATTTAATCCAACAATATATTCACTCATACAATTAATAAGTAAATCTGCTATAACAGTACCATATAAAATATATCAAAAATTAGATGAAAGCGCAGTAAAAGAATATAAAGGTTTGTTATCTGATGGTTTAAATGAAGAATCAGTATTTAAATCAAAGCTTATGAGAAAACATATCTTTGAAGAAGTAGATCATTCAGCGCTTGGTAAATTACTTGATAGACCAAACCCTGCACAATCATTTTCAGTATTTTTGCAAGAGCTTATATCTTTTGGTAAACTTACTGGTAATAGATATGTTTATGGTATATCGCCTGAAAATGGTGAAAATGCTGGTATTTATTCTCAATTATATAATTTACCTGCACATTTAATAGAAATTAAATCTGATGGCATATTTAAACCAGTATCTAAATATACAATGGTATATAATAAAAATAAATATAATTTAAAAGCAGAAGAAGTTTTACATATTGCTGATTTCAATCCAGATTATCAAGGTGATGGTTCTCATTTATATGGACAATCACCAATAGAAGCAGGTATGAGAGTATTAACTACAGCTAATGAAGCTGTAGAAACTAATTTAAAATTTTTACATAATCAATCTGCTAGAGGAATGCTTACACCTGACGATGACCAACTTACACCAACCCAAGCACAACAACTTAAAGATGCATTAAGAAGAAACTATCAAGGAAGCAAGTCTGCAAACGATATTATGATTACTGGTAAGAAGTTCTCGTGGATAAACTTTGGTTTATCTACTTCTGACTTGCAACTATTAGAATCATATAACGCAACAATTAAAGATTTGTGTAATCTATACGGTGTACCAGTACAATTATTAAACAATACAGAATCAACAACTTACGATAATTACAGAATAGCAAGGAAGGTATTATTTACTAATGCAATTATCCCAGAACTAAATAAAATTAGAGATGAGTTTAATAGATGGCTAGTGCCGCAGTATGGTGAAAATTTATATTTTGATTTTGATTATAGTGCTATTCCAGAGTTAATGCCAGAACAAAAGCAATTAGTTGATAACCTTTCTAAAAGTTATTGGCTAACATCAAATGAAAAAAGAGAAGCAGCAGGTTATGGTGTTGATGAAAAAATTCCAATTATGAATGAGTATTTAGTACCCAATCAATTTATGCCAATATCTGATCTTGATTTAGGTATATCAGAAGAAGTAAGTTTTCCAGTACAAGAAAGCCAAGGTGAAGAAAATAATGTAATAGATGAAGAAGTAATTGATGAAATAAGAGAAAATGAAGAAGAAGAAAAACAACAGATAAATGCTAAATTAAAAAAATCATTAGAAAAAAAAGTAAAAGAACATAATGAAAAAGTTGGTAATGTTAAATCTAAAAGAACTAATGTCAGAACATTATTTGCTGTTTATAAAAGAGGTATTGGCGCATATAGAACAAGCCCTGGTTCTGTAAGGCCAACAGTTACTTCAGAACAACAATGGGCAATGGGTAGGGTTAATTCTTTTTTATATGCGTTAAGAAATGGTAGATTTAGAAGTGGTAAACATGATCAAGACTTATTACCTTCTGGTCATCCAATGTCAACTAAAAAATCATTAAAAGGATCTCATGATGAAGTTTACGATAATAGAGTAGATGCTCAAGAAAGAGCTGAAGCAATAGGTTGCTCAACAACACATACCCATGAAACCGAAGATGGATTAATTTATATGCCATGTAGAAATATGGATGAATTAGAAGAAGCATTATCAAAGTATCAGCACGATGAAGATGAGGAAGAAACAAAACAAGAAACTTACGATAATTATCCAAAGTCAGCCAGAAATAATGCAGAAAAAGCAAAAAAAATTAATGAATCTTTTAATAATCCATGCGCTACATTAGTTGGTAAAAATAGAGCTAATGATCTTATTGCTGGTAGACCATTAAGCTTAGACATAGTTAAAAAAACTTTTTCATATCTGTCAAGGGCACATGAATATGTAACAGGTAATTATATAGATGAAAAAGATAAACCTATTTGTGGTGATATATCATTTTCATTATGGGGCGGTAGTAACAAAGTAAAAAATGTATCTGATGATCCTATGTATAAATGGTGTAAAAAAATATTAGAAAAAGAAGAAAATGCCTCTTCCTAAGCCAAAACCTACTGAATCAAGAAATCAATTTTTATCTAGATGTATGGCTGATGAAACATCTATGACAGAATATCCTGATGTAGAACAACGATATGCAGTTTGTAATTCATTATTAAATAATAAGAAATATATTTTAAAACAAGCAAAGAAAAAAATTGCTTTAAATTTTAGAAAACAAATAATTTTAGCTGAAAAAAAAAATTATCCAATTGCTTATAATTATTATTTAAGAGAATTTGAAAAGGCATCAAAAATGTTTATTGAAAACCCTATAGTAAATAATCAAAATTTTAATGTTTTATTTTCTGAAATAGAAACAAAAAAAATGTATTCGGAAATGTATAAACAAACTGGTTTAAGATTTGCAAAATGGTATGCTAATATATTTGAAAAATTAGCAAAAAAACAATTAAGCACATCTGTTATTGAGCAAAACATGGAAAGATATGCTACTGAAAAAGAAAACTACCTTGCATTAGTAAGAGAAGTTTCCGCTGTATCTGGTGTTGCTAAATCAACATTAAAAAAAGTATTAGCAGAATTAGTTGCAGATGAAACATTTATGTCACTTGGAGAAGAAGAAAGAGTAAGAGAAATAATGAAAAGATTAAAGTTTAAAGCTAGATGGATGGCAAGAAGAATTGTTAGAACAGAAACAACTGCTTCAGCTAATTTTGGTATTCAATTATCTGCATCTGATATATATGGTGATGATAACTTAGTTAAAGAATGGATTGCTTTTGATGGACCAAGAACTAGAGATACACATAGAGCTGCAAGTAGTGAATATAGTAATAATCCTATACCTATGAATGAACCATATTCTGTTGGTAGATCTAAAATGATGTTTCCTTCAGATACATCATTAGGTGCAAAGGCTAAAGAAGTTGTAAACTGTAGATGTGTTTCTATACCATTTATACCAGATTAAACATGTAATAAAAAAAAGTATTAATTTTGAAAATAAAAAATTATGAAAAAAATATTATTCAAAGGAGGTCATATAGATGACATAGATCAAAAACTTGGTGTTGTTAAAGGATATGGTTCAATATTTGGAAATTTAGATTCAGATAAAGACATCATTGAAAAGGGTGCGTATGCAAGAACTTTAAAAAATAATGGTGATAGAGTTAAATATTTATATCAACATGATATAACAAAACCAATTGGCAAAATGAGAGAACTTTATGAGGATGAAAAAGGCCTTGCTTTTGTCGCTGAAGTGCCAAAAACCACATTTGGTAAAGAGATTTTAGAACTTATGGAATATAAAGTAATCGACGAAAATAGTGTTGGTATTATGCCAATTGAAAAAGAAATAAATGATGAAGGTAATAGAGTAATTACTGAGGTAAAACTTTTTGAAGTATCTGCTGTTACACTTGCTGCAAACGATGAAGCAAAAATATTAGAAGTAAAAGGTGAATCTGAAAAGATTGATTATTACACAAAGAGATTTGACAATTTAATTAAGTTCATTCGTAAAGGAAATATTACTGATGATCTTGGTTATTTAGTTGAATATGAATTAGAAGTATTAAAATCTTTGATTGCTCGTGATCACTCACACCAATCAGATCAGGAACTATCTCGTGGTAATGCACACATAGAAACTAAAAAAGATAAATATGATTCCAATTCTATTATTAATTATATGTTTAACAATTTAAAATCTAAATCAAAATGAATGAAGATTTAAAAAAACAGATAGATGATATTTGTAACGTAATTGATGAGAAGATTGAGAAAAGTTCCAATGCTCTCAAAGATAATGTTAATAAAGAAATCGATTCTGTTGTATCTGGCGAGATTAAGAATCTCGTTGAGAAACATTCTGATATAGTTGAAAGACTTGATAAATTTGAAGTAGAATCTAAAAAAGATAACTTTAAAAATTCTTACAAAACTAAATCAGAAATATTTGGAGATGCCATGGAGAAAAGTGAATCATTTAAAGCAATGAAATCAGGAAGCTCTAATAGTGCATCATTTGACGTTAAAGCAGACGTATTAATTTCGTCTGACTTTGCTGGTGCTAGTTCATCAAGAGATGCTACTGGTGTTGAGCGTGTTGCGGGCATCAAGAGGGATCCCTCGAATGTTACTAATATGCTTAACATTATTCCAGTTGCTAGTACAACATCTAATGTAATTAGATATGTTAAGGAATCTGCTTATACTGATAATGCAGCAAATGTTGCTGAAGGATCAGCGCCAACAGATTCAGAATTTCAGCTTACTGCAGCTGACGCTATTGTTCAAAAAACAAGCGCAGTCATGACTATCTCTCAAGAGATGTTGGACGACACGCCTGGTTTGCAAAGTTACCTTTCACAAAGGTTACCTGCAAAAATTATGACAGTAGTGGATGATCAGCTTATTGGCGGATCAGGTAGTTCACCTAATTTGTTAGGACTTTTAAATGGTGGTACTAGTTTTGCTGCTGGATCTTTTGCAAATGCAATAGAATCTGCACAAGAGCTGGATGCCTTAATTGTGTCGGCAAATCAGTTAGCTTTGGCTAATTATTCTGCTAATGGAATTATTTTAAATCCTAGCGATTTCCATAAAATCTATCTCTTAAAAGATACCACAAATGAGTACTTAAGAGGTAATTCTGTGGTTACTAGTGACGGTTTTACTAGAATAAATGGTATCCCTGTATATTTAAACAACAAAATGGGAGCAGGATCATTTGTTGTTGGTGACTTTTCACAAGGTTCACAAGTTTTCCAAAGAGAAAATTTAACTGTGGACTTTGGGTATGAAAACAATGATAACTTCGACAAGTATCTTGTTAGCGTTAGAGGTATTATTAGACTTGCTCATGCGGTTTATTTACCTAATGCTTTCGTAAAAGGCACATTTAGTGCAGCTAAAACAGCTTTAGAAACTTCATAATAAGTTATATTATTGGGTTATTAAAAGGGCAACTAAATAAGTTGCTCTTTTTTTTTATATTTGTCTAAAATCAAAATTTATTATTATGAAAATTAAATGCAAAACTGAAATAACAAGAGAGGGAATAGAATATAAAAAGGGTGATATTTTAGATATACCTGAGTCTAATGTTTCTAAGTGGATTGAAAAAGGATGGGGTGAAAAAATTGATGTAAAAGTAGAAAAAGCGAGTAAAGAAACAAAAGAGTTAAAAGTTAAAAAGGAAACAAAATAATGATTAGTGTACAAATTGATTCAACTACTGGAAGTGAAATAGTTGCAAACTCTGAACTTAAAGATTATGCAAGGATTGAAACATCTGATGATGATACAATTGTTTCAGAGCTTATAAAAGCAGCAAGAGAAAAATGTGAAGCATATATAAATAGAGATATTGTTGCAAAAACAAGAACTTTATTTATAAGCGATGTAAATCGAAGCGGTGAATATGGTGATCTTTATAGACGTGATATTAAAATAGTTTTGCCATTTGCACCAATAGCATCTGTAACATCTGTGCAACAACAAGATAATTCTGGTTCATTAACAAATATAGGTCATAACGTACATGGATTTGAAGATAAATATATTGAGATACCAAGAGATTATATTCAAAATATAAAAATTGTATATACAACTTCAGGTCTTTCATTTGATGATATTAAACTTGCTATAAAACAATTGGCAACAACATATTATGATAACAGAGCAGAATATGTTAAAGGTACTATTGTTGCACAATTACCGACAAACATAAAAAGTATATTATCTAAATATATTTACTATAATGAATTATGATAAAAGCAGGCGATTTACGATACAGACTAACGGTAAAAAGAAACACTAATTCTGCTGATGGATACGGTGGTTTCACATCTTCACAATCAACGATAGGTACGTTTTGGTGTGATCGTGAGTTCTTAAATGGTAGAATGATATTTAGAGATGGCAAACGAATACTTCAAACTGGCATAGAATTAACTCTCAGAAAGAATACTGCTACAACGAACATTCAAAGAGGGGATATACTTTTTTTAACAAATGATTCTAATAAATATAGAATCAATGAAATGTACGAGGAAGATTTATATACATTTAAAATATTAGCAGATAAACAACAATAATGGCAAAGAAAAACGCAAAGATGTCAGCAGAAAGTAAAAGACGTTTCAATCGTAAGTTGAAAGCATTAACAAAGTTTGTAAAACCAAACAAAGGTTTTTCTAAACTTCTTGCAGGTATGGGTACTGACATAATCAGAAGATCATCTAGGAGAGTTCCAGTAGATAGTGGTACGTTAAAACAATCTGTTTTTTTAGAAGGTAAACCATTTAGTATTGTAGTAGGATATAATGCGAACTATGCTTCAGTTGTAGAATACGGCACACAAAGAGCATATAAGGTAAGAGTAAAAAACGCAAAAGTTTTATACAATAGCAAAACAAAACAATTTTTTGGTAAAGAAGTTACGATACCACCAAGAAAAGCAAAACCATTTTTTGAACCTTCAATCAAAGAATCTATAAAAAGATTTAAAGATAATTGGTCTGTACAAATACAAAAAGAATATAGAAAATGAAAGATGCCAGTCACTTTATACGTAAACAAGTTTTTGATGCACTTAATGGCAACATTACACTTAACTCTGCTAATGTACCAGTATATAATGTTGTGCCTTCATCAGCAAGTACACCATATATTCTAATTACTTCAGTTTCTAATTCTATAGCAGAAGATATTAAAGACACTTATCTAAATGAAATAATTACTGATGTAGAAATTGTTACTGCATTTGATACCAATACTGGAGGTCAATTAGATGCAAATTTAGCTATAAATCAAATAACACAAATACTTGTTGATAGAACATCTTTTTTTAATATGGCTTCTAATAACTTTAAATGTATTTCTGCACAAAACAATGGCGTAGCTTATATTAGTTCAGATACGGATACAGAAACAATATATAGAGGTATTTTAACATTATCAAACCTTGTCGAAGAATTATGAGATTAGAATTATATAGATATAGTTCACAAAAAGATAGTACATTAGGTTTATTATTTTTAATAAATGATGAAACAAACAAAAAAGATTTTTTATGCTTTACTCTTGAAGATGAAAAAAGAGAGGTCAAAGTATATGGAGAAACTCGCATACCTGAAGGCACATATAAAATTAAATACAGAAAAGAGGGCGGTCATCATAATAAATATAAAAAGCGTTTTGCAAGCATTCATCGAGGCATGTTACACATTCTCGATGTTCCTAATTTTACTCATATTCTTGTGCATTGCGGTAATGATACTAGCCATACACATGGTTGTTTACTTGTTGGGGATGTTATATCGCAAAATATTAGCAAAGAGCCGTTTTTAGGACAATCTACAGATTGTTATAAAAGAATTTATCCAATTATATCTGATATTTTAGATACACAAAAACATTTATCAATTAAAATAATTAATTTTGAAGAGATCTAAATCAAAAAAAATTATGCCTAAAGAAATATTAGATAAAAAAGTAGCTATTGATCTTGATTCCGATGGTCGTAGCGATATTAAATTGGATATTAAATTCATTGGTCTATTAGTTGGTGGAATAATTAGCTTAACTATGACTTATTCTCAATTAACATCAGAGATTGAAGTTGCTAAAACACTTCCTGAATATAAAATTGAACAAGACGATACTAAAGTAATAAATCAAAAAATTGATTATTTAATTAAAGAATTAGAAAAATATGAAGAACAAACTAATAGAAGATTAAATAGTTTAGAAGATAAGGTGTATAAAAAATGAATATTAAAACTAAATTTGCTATAGTTTTATTATTATTGTTTTTTGTATTTTCAATTTTTATTCAAAGTTAAATGAAGTTATTAAGCGATATATCTTTATCAGAAGCTGATGTAAATAAACAACTTAAAACATCACAAACAATATCTAAGATCAATACATTAATGGATGTAGCAGATGGTCTAAAAGAATGGGAAGGTGTACAGAGGATAGAAATATTTTTAAGAATAGAACATAAATTAATTGATTTAATAGATGACTTGTAATGGATGTATTTTTACTGGGAACTGTTCTTCTTATTGCATTTGTGTATAGTGCTTTTATTATCTATATATGGACTAACGATAGAAAATGAACAAGATATTATCAAAACTTTTTGGAGAAACTGCAAGTGGTATTGCAAATATTGTCGATAGATTCGTTCAAACTAAAGAAGAAAAACATAAAGCAAATCAAGAGATTCAACAACTATTTCAATCATTTGAGATTGAGATGCAGAAGAACACCACAGAAAGATGGAAGTATGATTCTACTTCTGACAGTTGGCTATCAAAAAACATAAGGCCATTGGTGTTACTAATTCTAGTAATATCAACAATATTACTTGTTTTTATAGATGCAGGAAAAATATCTTTTGAGGTCAAAGAAAGTTGGGTTGATCTTTTACAAATAGTATTAATAACTGTTATAGGTGCATATTTTGGTTCTCGTGGTCTCGAAAAGTATTCAAAAAAATAATGGCTAAAAGATTTTATCCAAAGGCATACGAAAAGAAACCAAAGAAAAAAAGAAAAGGAATACATAGTAAAAATAGAAATACAAATAATAAAAACGGTAAATATTATAGTGGCTCAAAATATAGAGGACAAGGAAGGTAAAATTTGTGAAACTTGCAAAAAGTATAAACCTTTATCTCGCTACTATAAAAGAAAGAATAAGAAACCTGAAATACATTGTAGAGATTGTAGAAATAAAAAAAGAGAAAAAAATCATAGACATTGGAAACAACAATTTATTTATAAACTATCTACGTATATAGATATAAAGTGTGTGAAGTGTGGTTATGATAAAAATTTTAGTGCATTAGACTTTCACCATACAAAAAGAAAGAAGTTTGCAATATCAAGAGAGATCAGAAACTTATCTAAAAAAAGTTTCTATGATGGAAAAGTAGATAGAATACTTACAGAGATAATGAGCAAGTGTGAAGTGCTATGTTCTAACTGTCATCGTGAACATCATAACAAGCATATAATGAAAATGAAAAAATAGTATATTTGTAAATAAAATATTCTTATGGGTACAGCACTTACTGGAAATACTATAGCATCCTCGTATTTAGGATTAATAAAATCAACCGATTCATTAGCAATAGGAACATCAGCTAAAAGAATTACTGATGGTGCAGGAAATGATCTACCAATTAAATTAACTACAACTCAAATGTTTTTTAATGTCGGTACTGTTACTGCACCTGCATTATCTTTTGATGGTAATATTTCAGAAGGTTTCTATATACCAACTGATGAAAATATTGGTGTCTGTATAGCAGGTTCTGAAATTGCAAGATTTAATGGAACTGGTATAAGTTTAACATCATCAAAACTAACTTTAGATAATGATCAAAAAATAAGATGGACTTCAGATGATGTTTATATTCAAGGTACAACAAGTGCTGATAATATACAATTAGGTGTTGGTGGTTCAACACAATTTACTTTTGCACAAACAACTGGTTTGAGATTACATCAATATGGTGGTGGTTCTATTACTGGAACAGTAACACAAAGACTTGGTGTAACTTCAACTGGTCAAGTTGTTGAAATACCTATTGGTGCAGGTGCATTAGATGGTTCAGGGACTGCTGGAAAACTAGCAAAATTCACGGATTCAGATACGCTAGGCGATTCTATTTTAAGTGAAAGTAGTACAGTCATAACTAATACTGGTGTTTTTAATATAAGCAATGGTACAGCAGGAAATCCTGCATATTCTTTTACTGATGCGACAAATACTGGAATGTTTAGAGACGGTACTAATTTAAAATTTAGTTTAGCAGGAGTTGTTGGTTTATCTATAGATGGCAATAGTGATACAGTAATTAATAAAAATCTTAAATTATCTGATGCTTTTAAAATAAAACTTGGTGATTCTGATGATGTAGAAATATATCACGACACTAATTCATTTATAGAAAATTCAACTGGTTATTTAATGTTAAAGTCTGATACAGCAATTTATCTACGTTCTAAAACTGGTAATCAACCTTATATAAATGCAATAAAAGGAGCAGAAGTTAGTCTGTTCTTTAACGATTCTCAAAAATTTGAGACCACAAATACTGGCGTAAAAACAACTGGTCAAGGTATTTTTACTGGTTTTGTTGCGATAGGTGGAACTTCACCCGATGAAAGTCTACATATCACAAATAGTAGTGGAGCTAACATTATTTTAAATTCTGATGCTAATACGGCAGATAGTGGTATTTATATGTCAGAGGGGGCAGATGCTACGCCAACTCAAAATGGTGCTTATCTTCATTATGATGCAAGTGCAAATGAGTTCAAAATTGCAACTGGTGGGGGTTCACTTACAGATAGGTTTACAATAGCAAGAGATACTGGAGATTCTACGTTTGCAGGTTCTGTTTCAATACTCAAAAGTTCTTTAGGTGGTACAACTGCAATGTCTGATGGTACACTTATCTTTGGTGCAGGTTCAACAAATTATTTTAGTTTTAGATTAGATGCAAGTGCAGATTTACATTTAGATAAATCATTTTCAAGTGCATCATCTACTGTTTTAACTATTGACAGAAGCACATCGAATATCGGCATAGGTACGACATCGCCAATAGTTCCTTTTCACGTAGTAGGTACTGCTGTAAACAATCCATCAAATGGAAATGGTGGTTATGAAGTTATGCAAGTATTTGATGATACTTCTTATGCAACTGGAGTTGGTGGTGGTATTGGTTTTGGTGGAAATTTCACCTCTAGCAATAGCACAATATTTTCAGAGATAAGAGGTATTAAAGAAAACGCTACTGATAATAATTATGCAGGTGCGTTGACATTTTCAACTAGAGCAAATGGTGGTAGTATAACAGAGCGTTTGCGTATCAATTCTAGTGGTAATTCATTATTTCAAGGTGGTATAAATTTACAAGATTCAGGAACAAATAAAGTATGGCTTACAAGAGCAGAAACAATATTAGGAGGTAGCGATGATGATTTTCTTATTTACACAGAAACTGGATTAAATATAAGATTATATACAAGTGGTAATGAACGACTAAGAGTTGATTCAAGTGGTAACGTAGGAATTGGAACTACTTCGCCTGATGTAAAAGCACATATTTTTGGTGGTTCAGATTCACAAGAAAATGTAATGTTAAAAGTTCAATCAAATGGAGTTGCCAATGATGGTTCTTTATCAACATCAATTTTACTTGCAAATTCAACTGGATTGACATCTATACACGGAGCAAAAATAAGTGCAATAAGAACGAGTAGTTCTACTGATGATTTAACTTTTAGTGTATTCAGTACAAGTATGCAAGAGCGTTTGCGTATTACAAGTGCAGGAAACGTAGGAATTGGAACAGATACGCCAGATGCTAGATTTTCAGCAGTTGCATCCTCAGCTAATAGTACAATAGCAAGAATAGGTGGTTTAGAATATTCTGGAAATCAAAGAGGTTTAACAATTAAAACTTTTCAGAGTAATGGTGGTGATGATTGTGGTGTAGAATTTAACGCAGCCGAAGGTCTATCTGGTTATGGTTCATTTATATTCAAAGCAGATACATCAGAACGTATGCGTA
>VTLG01001893.1_pt1 | contig 19277 bp, 18 predicted proteins | sample 4694571 | NCBI WGS metagenome assembly VTLG01 (sample SAMN12604809, study PRJNA352737) | marine metagenome | biome: ENVO:00000447; feature: ENVO:00000209|ENVO:00000569|ENVO:01000036; material: ENVO:00002151; isolation source: viral sequences binned using virsorter ...
TCTATGGCTTCTGTATATTCTTTCCAAGTAGCATCATTCATGCCACTTTCTTCTTGCGTTAAAAACATAGGTTGCATACTATACGCTCTTTGCGAAAATTGTATTTGTTCTTCACTGGCTACCATACGATCCATAACTGCTCTTACTTCATCGGTTAAAACAGGTAAATCTCTACCATTTTCTTTTCTGTATAATTCATTTAGCTCATCTCTAATAGATTTATATACTCTTCGTATATAGTCACCAAATTTGATAAAAATGTTTTGCATATCTACACTTGGGGCAGCCTTTTGTTCTGATATATAAATCTCGTAATTGTATGCAAATGATTCATGATATTTTCTTTTTTGATTCATATCTAATTTTCTCCACGCTTCTATATCTTTAACACCCCAAAAATCTAATAAAACTTGAAAATCTTTTATTATTTCTGCTGGTGCATTTTCTGATAAAACTGTATCTTCCATAATTGTCAGCATAAAATGTGCTGTCTCATGAAAAAACGTAGATATATCTGCTTCTTTGTTTAAAAAAATAGTTAAAGTTTTTGGATCAAAACCACCTCTTGTATCGTCAAATTTATTTTGTTGTGCAAATTCTCCTACATCTACTTGAATAGATCCTCCAGTTTTTCCAACACTGAGTCTGAAATCTCTTCGTCCGTTAGGGAATTCATCATCGAGACTAAGTCTAGAAGGGTCGATTCGGATGGCAACTGCTGTATCGCCATAGCCAGTGTCTGTGATAGCTCTGGTGGTAACGTAGACATCAGGTTCTCCAGCACTTTTGAGTCTACCTGTAGCTTTAATTCTTTCTGCATTTCCTCTGCTGGTGTGGTGGAAGACAGTGACTGTTCCGTCCTCATTAAGGGGGAGTCCTGTTGATTCGTCAATTCTTCCTTGTTGTTGGAAAGTATCAGTCTCTCGTATCTGTCCAGATCCTCCAACATCTCGTTGTGTGTCTCCTGATTGCTCCTCGGATTGTACTGATAACTCATTGTCTACCTCCTGTAATGTAGATTGTATTTCAGCTTCTGATATACCCATTGTAGCAACTAAAGACGCAGCAGCATTGGCATAGTCAGGTGCTGCATTATCTTCGTAACCTGTTTCTACTTCTGCTTCTTCTAATTTTGCAGTGTCATATAATTTTTTTTCTGGATACCACATCAATGCCTGTAAATCAGCCATTGTTAAATCTGGGTTTTGTTGTTGCAATATTGGTAACACTTGTCCAAAGATTTTTTCTATAAATCTTCTTTCTGGTGGCCCTTTAGGTTGTTCCTTTTGTCCGTCTAAGTAACCTGCTAATGAGTTACCTGCTTTTCTTATTTCATCTCCAATACTTATTCTTTCTTCACCCTTTATAGGTTTACCTTTTATGTTTGTTATTGTGTTTGCAACATCATTGTCTGGCTTAATTAAAGATATTTCTGCCATTAAATCACGATTTGCAGGTACAGTAGTTCTAGTTTCAATTCTTTTTGCAACTTCATCTAAATCACCTAAAGTAAGTTTTCTTCCTAATATTTTTTCAAATTCTTTTTTTTGTTCTTTAGTTAAAGCTTTTATATATTGTTTTAATTGCTCACGTTTATTTTTAGCTTGCTTTGTATAGTCAGTAACTAGCGTACCTGTCATTCGACCCCATGTACGCATAGCCCATCTATCTAAAGTTAATTGTTCATAGTTGCCATATAAATTTGCAAAAAATCCATTACCAATTTTTGGCCCTATAACAGCAGCACCATAGACTATTTCATTTACACCAAAATCTCTAATTTTAACACCTGTATACGTTTGGATTTCTTTTACTGTATGTGTTGTACTCATAAATTTTTCAACGTCTTCTACACCATTTTTTTCAATTAATTCATTTATTAACTTAAAACTTTTTGTCATTGCACGACCTGCTTTACCTTGTCCAAAAGGTACTGGGAACTTACCATTTTCTTTCCAGTAGTTGTACACTTCTTGCGTAAGTTGAAAGTTTGTATTTACGTCTATGCCATTAGATGTAGTTGCTAAAGCCCAAGTAAAAGCAAAATTTGATGCTTTATCTGTAAGTAATTCTGGGTAAACTTTTGCTAATAATGCTTTGGCTTTTGTAACTTTTTCGTTGTACCAACCTATTGCGTTTGGATTTTCTACTAATGCGTATTGTGCATCTGCTAATAATAGTTGTACTAAATATTTTTCTGTCTCAACACTAGCATCTGATAAATTAACATTTGCTTTTTTGGCAGCAGCTAATATGCGTTTTTGTATTTCAATTTTAAAATCTCTAATAGTTCCAAAAGGTTTGCTACTTGCAAAATCAAAATTTTCTGTAATTCTTGCTAATTGAAAAACTTCTGCTGATACTGGTTTACCTTGTTCTTGTTTTTTGGCTTGTGAATATGTATTTAATTCTGCATCAAGTTCATCTAATTGTTTAACTATTTCGTTCTGTTTATTTTGCCAAATCATATAATCTAAAAATTTTCTTGTCATTACACGATCAGGTCTTTTAGCTCCGGGAACTGTTAAAGTTTGTTTTATCGTGCCGTCTTCTTGTATTCCATCTGGTTTTGCGTCCTCATATCTTTGGTCTTCTGGAGGTAATTCTGGCTGATTATTTAGATGATCTGTTAGTTCTTTGTTAAGTCTGTCTCTTTTCTTTTCTAATTCATTTGGTGCTGGTTGTGTGCGTAACTCATTTTCACCAATTATTTTTAAAGGAAATTTTTTTACAAATTCGTCAGGTAATATGCCTCTTTTATTTGCTTGTGTTATTGCAAGGTTTTGATAAAACGTAGCAAGTTGTAAAACTTGCGATCTAGATTTTAATCTGCCAGTTCTTTGTAACATAGCAGCAAAATCTTGTTTTACTTTTGTAGCACTAGCCCTATATTTTTTTGTTTTATTTGCACTCTTATTTGCAATTTCGTTAGCTTCTTTTTGTAATTTTTCTTGGTTAGCTTGAAAATATGTTTTTTCTGCTTGGCTAAAAGACTTATCTTTATCCATGCGTCTATGTTGTCTTAATATATTATCTAAATCTGTGTTTAAAAGTTTTCCAGTATATTCTCCAATAGGAACTACAATATCATTTCCCGGTATTGTGCCTGTGTTATCAAACTGTTCTATTTGATCTGCTATTGTTGGTGATATTTTTCTTATGTCATCAGCACTTAAACCTTGCTCTTTCATTGCTTGTGAAAAAGCACTTGCATCAAAATAAACATCTGTTATTCCTTTATCATTTCCTATTTCTTGCGTAACGCTTTCATATTCAACTGTACTTCTTTCTCTTAATCTACTTTCATTTGCTTGTTTTTCTAATGCTTCAAAAAATACTTCTTGCCTTCTGGCATTTTTCATTCTATTAACATCAGCTATATATGTTGGGCCACCACTAACAAAACCTACTACAGACATACCTTGCACAGTTCTCCAAAATGTCAATGCTAATTGTTTCCCTACATCACTTATCCCTTCCCAACTTGTAAATTGTGATTCAACACCTTCACGATCATCGTACATTACCGCTATTTCACGACCTACAATTTGTGTAAGTTCTTGCAAAGCTTCAGTAGCTGATTCCCCTGCCATCGCTTTAAAATAATTTTTAGCGTAATTTGTTGCTGCAAATCTTGCACCGGGTTTTATTAATTGTTTGGAAAGTTCTTTTGTTATTGCCCTTGTTAATAATTTTCTAATAGGTGCAGATACTATGCTCATACCCCAAATTTCTAAAGCAGCACTAGCTATACCAACACCAGTTGCAATCCATTTTGATTGATTTTTATCAAATCCTCCATCTTTATATAAAGAAAGATACGCATTACCAGATTCAACTGCCCACGAGTCATATGCTAATGACGTCATAAAACCAGCAATAAATCCACCTTTAGCAGTAAAAATTGAACCCGGCCCTAACCAAGAACCTGCTGTTCCACCAATTACCGCACCTGCTCCACCTTTTGCAAATGCGTGTGGCAAAGTTTTTGAATACTGTCCAAATATTGCAAAACCTTCTTCAAAAGGGCCAGTACCATCTGCTTCTAATTCTGCTAATCTAGCATCTATTTCTTTTAATTCATCTAGTGTTTCTTGGCTAGGATTTTTAGCCCATTGTAGTTCAACACCAATATGTCCTCTTCTAGTTTGTAACCTACCTTTTTCCCAGCCTTGTAACATATTTTCTGGAATTTCAGCAAAGTCATGAAACAGTTTTTCTAAACCTTGTAGATTTTCTAAATTGTCATAAGCTAAAGCTGCAAATTTAGGATCGGTTAATTGCTTGTAAAGAACAGGACTATATCTAGATAAATTCAAGCTACGCATATGGTCTGCTTGTTTTTTTCTTTTCATCAACTCTATTGCTTTATCGCTATCTAAATGAAAACCCGGTGGCAAACCAATTTCTTCTGCTAATCTAAATGCCTCACCTACCCTATTAGGATCTCTTTGCATTACAGCTTGTAAGTTTTGTTTTATTTTTAAATCTCTAAGCTTCTTGTCTTGATCAATAAAACCTTGATAAATGTTTGGAACTTCTTCATCTTGTACCTGTGAAGCATAATTATTACCAATAATTAAATTACTATTGTCTTGATGAAGAGTTTCTTCTTCTTTAAAATCGTTAGCTATGTTTTGATAAATATCGGTCATTTTAAACTATTTAAAAATTCTTTTGAATATACGTCCATATCAAATTTAGTTTTTGCTTTTGGCTTTCCAGCACGAACCCAAAAAGTAGCTATGTTTTGTTTTGTTGGTGGTATGCCATTTTTTAATAATGTTTCAATTATTTTTTCATTTTGATATTTAGGAATGTTTTTAAACCAAATAGATTTACCACCTACTTTGACGTAAATGTCATCTAACTCATCTTGATCAATTGCAGAAATTGGTAATTCATAATCCTTGCCACCTAATTTTATTCGTTGATTTCCTGTAGGATCAAGTATTACTTTGTTGTTTAGTATGCCTTGCAATATTTCTCTTTTTCTTTTTAAACCTACTTTTTTTCCTGTAGCAGCTTCTTCTTCTGCAATTTCTTTTTTCCATGCATCTTGTATTTGTATATAGTCATCTTGTTCATTTTCATTCCTATCACTTCTGTATAAATTTTCTAAACCTGCAAGTTTTAATTCATTTTTGTACATATTTATATCAACTGAAACAGACTCTACATCGTCATTATTTTGTAGTTTTTCTCCTTCTGCTACTAACTTGGCATAATCAACATCGTTTAATTGAGTTCGGTACATTTTTATATTATTTTTTAACTCTCCGGGATTTTCAATTAAATGTATATATACATTTTTATTAGAGTTGTTAGGTTGTCCTTTCTTTAATTGTTCTTGATCTTTTTCTTTAAACATATTTATGTCTATACCATTTGCTTCAAGTTGTTTCCAACCTCCGGGTTCAGCAAATGCAATCTCTTGTGCATTTATAAGATTAGTAGTGTATTCGTTGCTTTTTTGTTGTGTTATTGCATTATGTTTTAACTTTAAATCTTCTAACGCAAACGCTAATTGTTTTGGATCTGTTATTGTACTTTTTAAAAGTTCTTCATAAACGGCTAAAGGTTGCAAACCACTTACTGGATCTACATCTTTATACCTAACACCGTTATGTAAAATATTAACATCTTTAGTAAGACGGCTAACATATTTTTTATTATTTGTATTCCAAACTTCTACGGCTGCTTGATATTGTTCTGAACCCGATCTTGTATTTGGATAGTTATCACGTTTTGGTTTTGGGTCTAATGCGTTTTCTTTCTTTGTAAATTTTTTATCTACTTCCTTTATAAATAAATTTCTAAATTTTTCTGAAACTCTTTTATCAACTTCTCTTTTATATCCTTCATCATTTTTATATTTTTCTTTATCATAATCTACCTGTTTTAATGCTTTTGCATAATACCGATCAGCTTTTTCTACACCTATATGTTGTATGGCAAACAGATGTATTGGCTGATTTACTTCACTTATTCTTGTTTTAGAGTCTGGTTGAAAATAAACTGATTCATTTCTTTTTTGTTCTAATATACCAACTTGTTCACCTTCGGTAAAATCACTTAAATCTAATTCATTAGTATGAAATCCATTTACACATATTCCACCATTGTCATTGTCTTCGGCATTATTAGAATCTAAACATAAAACTAAATTAGATTGATTTTCAAAACTGTAATCTGTTGGACTATTGTTTGTTAATACATGATCTACTATTTTTTCGCTGTTATATTCTTTATTATCTTCTCTAAACTTTTCTACTAATATTTGTGCATCTCCATCAGATATTTCATTTTGTTGACGATGTGCTTCTATATATTGAGGAATTTGGCTTTGTTTACCTGCTTTTTTTAACGCTTCAATAGTACCCAAATGTATGTCCATATTATATTCACTAACACGAGTTAGCCATTGTTCGCTTGTTTTAGGGCCTCTAGTTATTAAACCATCTGCTATAGCTTGTTCTTCTAATAATTTTAACCCTGCTATTTTACTTGTGTTATGAGTACTTTCGGGATCTTGCCAACTTAATCCGTCAACTATAGATGCATTTTTATAATTTCCAATTGTAGTTTTACGTTCATTATCGTTATATATACGTTGCTGTTCTATCGAATGAACTGTCATACTTGACTGTGCTGACTTAACAGAAACAGAAGCCATGTTTTCAAACATGAATTTAACTTCACCATTACTGGATCGACCTCTATAACTTTCAAGTAAAGTTTCTATTCTTTCGTTATATACATCGTATTTTCTTTTTGGCTCTTCACCTTCCGTTTCTGGTTTTTCTGCACTAACAGCAAGTGCTCCTTTTAAATCTAAATATTCACGTCTAATAGTATCTAAATCAGAATAAAATTCATTAAATAATTGTTTTGACTCCGCTTCATTTATTTCATCATCAAGCTTGCCAATTACATCGCTTACACTTGTTAATGCTTTTCCGGCTGTTTTTAAATTATCAGGAGTTTCAGATTCAAAAGGATCTACAGTTTGTGCAGACAATTGCACTTCACTTCCTTTATATTGTTGTGTTAATCCAGTTTGTAAAGGTACTCTTGCCATTATTATCCTCCTTGTGTGTTACCTTCAGTTGTAGCAACACCAGCACCTTTCTTTAAGAACATACCTGATGGCAAACTACCAAGTACACTACCTGCACTTGTAAGTAGACTGCTAGACATATTCATAAATGGACTAATAGATGATGCTGTAGCAAATGCATTACTTGCCGATACACCTAACATTGTTGCTTGATTTTGAAGACCTACAGCTTCAAGACGTTTGTCAGACATTGCCCTTACCTTGTTTGAGTTCATTGTCATTCTGTCTATTTCTGCCAATATTTCGCTACTTACAAATGCATCTTTAGTACTACCTACTCCCATTTTTATACCTCTAGCTGCCATTGATGCTCTAGCTTTTCCTTTTGCTACACCTTGTTTTAACGATAATATTTGCATCTGTTTATTGTATGCACGAGCTATATGTTGAGCTTGACTCTCTTTCATCCGCATATTAAACAGAGCCATATTTTTTTGATGCTCATAATTTAATGCTAAACTTTTTGTCTGATATTTTTTTGCACTAGCTGCTGATAATGCACCAAAAGCACTAGTAATACCACCAGCTACACCTAAACCTAATTGAACTCTACCTAACGTACTTAAATCCTTAAACCCCATTTGTGCTGCCATTGTTGTCTAAACCTCAACGCATTCTTATTTTTTAGTATATATATAACTTATATGATTATGGTCACATTAACCACCCACAGCAACTTCTAATGTTAAACCTACAATTGTTAATGGTAATGGATCAGTTTGTCGTATAAATAATTGAGCATTATCTGTCCATGAAGGGGTCACCATAATTTTTATATCTTCTGTTTTTAAATTAGGAGGTGTTCCATATGGTTCTGTACTACGTTGTTTTGCTTCTATTAATTTATCTGCGGTTGGCCCTGCAAAAATACCAGATGATTCTAATACTCTTAACCAAACGTGATTTATATTTTTTACTCGACCTTGACCAAACGCTTCTATTTGTAATGCTAACGGTAACGTATTTAAATCACTTTCATAAGGTAAACCAACATGGACAACACTAGACGCACGTTGCAACGTAACAGTACCATTGCTTACAACTCTTTGTGGATGTACAGCACCATCATTTAAAATGCTTACTGTTTTACCTTCTAACCACGTCAGACCAGATATAACATTTCGTGCTACTTCAAAATTTGTTATTGCTGTATTACGCAAATTTACTGGTAAATCTTTATCAAGTTTTGCAGTTGCTACTGTTTGACTAGCAGTAGATAAAATAGTGCAACGATAAAAAATTGACCCATCTACTAAAACAATTGCATCATCTTTATCATCTACACTTGGCGGTGCATTAAATAAATTGTAGTTAGCTGTTATTACAATACTTTCTCCTTTTGTATAATTAGTACCGCCTGATATAGTTACTGTTTTATTTGTATCTGTATTTGTGCCATTATATGTTGCACCTGCATCAAGGAAAAAACTATCACGTTGTGTTGCAAATAATCTTGTACCCATACGTTCTATATATCTTTTACTCTGACCATTTATAGTTCTTTTTATAACGGCATATGTAACATCATCATTACCTTCAGAAACACAAGCTACGCTTTCAAACGTGCCATCAGTATCATGTTGATGCCATGCTCCTAACTGTTGTTCCGGGACGTATGTTAAACCTAATAATTTACCATTAGTACTTACCATCCATACAATAGGTATTGGGGCTTTAGAAAAAGCCATATCTGTAATAGTAAAATTATCAAACAAATGCGGAGCACGAAGCGATAAATCACCTGTAATAAATCCATTAGCTTGCCAGTTATATCCTAACTCTCTAACGTGACCACCACGAGCAGCACCATACACCAAACTATTATTAACAATTACTGGTTGTGCATTATTAGCACCTACATATGATTGAGGTTTTACAGATATAGATGTAGGAGTTATAGCGTCACTATTAACAGAAGTTATTCTCCACTCTGCTGATCCTGTAAGCATAAGCAAGTTTGTTAAAGGAACAATATGTCTTATAGTGTTGGCTTCTCGTGCAGCAACTCTAAACTCAATACGATCATCATCTTTTATTGGTAAACCAAATGACATATTACTTTCAGTACCTGACTTAGTCATCCATATATCTTGTGGTGCATTGTTTGTTCCAGCAAATACTCTACGTTGCTCAAAATAAGAAACAGCCCCCGGATAATTACCAGTACCTACAAAATCATTTTCATGAATTGGTGGAGTCTTAGTAAAATCTGGTGCAATGTTATTATCTACAATTGTCGTAGTAGTTGTTTCTCCAAGAAATCCATATATACCGCCTTGGTTTTTATAAACTCTGTATCTACTTGCACCTGTAACGGCTGTCCATGTAATAGTATTTTTTGCACCAGTTACAAATATATTGTTAGTTGGAGTAGCACCAGCACTAGTTAATCCAACTGCTGATTGATTACTTTCATCTACTAAATTAGCTTTTACAGCAGTAACAACATATTCGTGATCTTCAAACGTATCTGCGTTTGTACTAGTAGATGATGGGGTGTAAGTAGTAACTGTTACACCTGTTGGAGGAGATAATGGACTTCCAAAATCTATTGTTTTAAGTTCCCATTTAGTTGCACTAAGCCTTCTTAATTCTTTAGGTGCATGATTAGGATGCACTATTGTCATTACGTCAGCAGATTGTACATAATGCACATCAAATAATTCTGCCTCTAAATATGGACTAGGTACTTCATATACATACGTTGCTGGCAGTGGATACCAATAAGCTGTGTTAGGTGGTACTTGATTTGTATGAGCAACTGTACAATAATAATTAACACCACCTTGCAAAGCTATATCACCAACTGTGTATGCAGTAGCGTTATTCCATGCAGCACCATTGCTATAATTTAAAGTTTGTCCTTGCGTATGAAATCTAAAATATTGATCACCCATTTCTATAACCATTGTTTGCACAGTAGAAAATGTGAAAGACAATAATCTAGTTTTTTTTGTACTGTCTTTTACTTCTTTTACAAATGCAAAACCCGACCTGTTTTGTGCAGGGCCTTGTGGTTTAACAATAAAATTACGAACTAATGCTGCACCTTGCTGAAATTTATTATCGGCAATACGACCAAACATTTCTGGTGATATTTCTCCTCCAGAAAAAGTTTGTTTAAATGAGCGTGTAACTGGCATTAACTACCTCCCAGATGTCCAAGGAACTATATGCTCTACAGTAATATCTCTGTGTAAATTGTCTGATTGTTTTGCAGTAGATAAATATTGAACCATTGTTTGTGTACAGCGTTTAGCTTCTGCTGCTCCTTGGTCACCTTTAATTACAGGCCCTGCCAACATAGATGCAAGATGCCACGACAAAGTATTAATAAACAAAGGAGAAAATAACGTAGGATCAGTTACATATGCTTGATATCTAAGTACTGCATTTTCTTGATTTGTATAAATATATGCTCCTTCTACTGCAAATTGTTGTGGGCTATATTGACCTGCCACAATTGTTGGTGCGTAATTAGATGTTATCCCACCCGGTGTATCACCTGCTGACATTCTTGTAGCGTAATCGTTTTGTGCTGATGGAGATATAATTGCTACAGGTGTCATTAAATCCGCAGGTGCTTGATACGCATATTCCCATTGATCTAGCGTAACTGTAGTCAAAGCTAAAGCACCTCGTTTAGATGCAAAATTCCATGTATGCATTTCTAACAAAGAATCTCTTGCTATTGGATAAAAACGTGCAGCTTTTTCTGCCTGTGCAGATCCTTCTGGAGGTTTTATCGTAGCAATAGTTGCATCATCGCCAAGGTGTGCCAAGGCAAGATTGCAAATATCTACTTCAGTTGCCATAACAGTTCCTATAAAAAGAGGGAGGTAGCAGTGTTACTACTAGCCCCCCATGAATTAAATAGAAGACCAAGCCTATTTACTAACTGCTTCAAGTTTTTGTATAAGAGAAACTTTTGTTTGCCTTCTATCTAGTTCAATACCGATAGTTCGGCCATATTCCTCTAGCTGACGTTTTGTCATAGCTTCATAGTCAATAGATGTATCGTCTACCGAATCCACGGTTGTTGTGTTAGACGGCACAGGTAGTTCAGCTTCTGATCCACCTACTAACTCTAAATGCTTACAAAATTCACCATTATACTCAAACTCTTCACCTGCTTCTCGTAGGGCATTACCCACGAAACATTTGACTTTAGCTTTGTAAATTGGCATTGGTCGCTCCTAATTATACTACGGTGAAGCCAGAAGCATAGAACTTCCTACCGTCACCTATAGTTTCTACTATATCAGCAGTTATCTTACCGCCTGTGTAAGTACCTGCAACTGTGTATCTTGCACCTAGATACTGCTGACCTTTGCCAGCAATCTCTGGGTTAAGACGTACAACTACATTTTTGCCTAATGTAAGTGCTGCTGTAAGGATTGCATCGCTGCTACCAATAACAGTAGGACTAGACAAGTTAGCGTTTGCACTAGTAATAACCTCAAACTTAATGCTTGTACCACCTGCCATTGCAGTTGTTACGGCAAAATTCATATATAGAGGTGTACCTTCACCTATGTCTCTAGCCGTAACTAGATCAATAGTGTCAGTAGATACAGCAGTTGTAGTTACTGCTTGATCTTCGCTCACTCGGAGCAGTTTGTCAGTAATCATTTTAGATCTCCTTTAGAAAATTAAATTAAACGACACGAGCTTCGGTGTTTATTAGTGTGTCTACCTTTCTTAAAGGAACACCTAAAAATGTTAGGTAGCTATTAGCTGAACCAAACTGTGTTAGACCCTTCTGAATTTCTAAAACATTCTGTGATTTATCTAATGCTGCGATTGATAAACCAGAATGAATTGTTCTGTTCATGTAGAAGGCTGCTCTACCCATAGACATATTTGGAATTCTATAAGTTGCTCTTGCCATTAATTTAACAAGTGCAGTTGCAGCAGTTGTAGCTTGTGTACCAGTAACACCCATTAGATCAGAAATGTCGATGTTGCAAATACGAACAACGTATCTCCAATCTTTAACAACCAAACCGTTTTTCCATTGGTAACGTGTAGCAAAAGCTTGTAGCCTTGTACCGTCACTGTTGTAAACAGTTTGTTCACCTAAGTCTTCGTGTGTCAGACCCGCCTTTGATCCTTTAGGAAAAGGACAATAGACAGTTTGATCACCCCAAACTACTAGATATACAGAAGCATTGTCAGAACCTGTACCGCCAGCATCAAGAATGTTAACTGCGTTATCTGCTGATAGATCGCCATATCTTGGTGCTAAACCTAGAAACTTCTTAGGATCAGTTCCGGGGTTGCCGTAGAACATTGTCTCAGCTTGTGTCTGGTTCATTGCTTCCAAGAACGCAGTATCTTCAGATAAACGGAACTGAGCAGTGTTACCATTTAACATTGCCAAGTCTTTGTCTACTTCAGAACGAGCTTCTAGGATTCCGCAAGCTTCATCAATCTGAGCAGTTGTTGATTTGCTTGATGGAATACCTTGGTTTAATGCTCTCCAGTAAACACCGGGTAGTCCTGTTCTAATAACTACACGTTCACCAGTAGGTAAATTACCTTCCTTGAACACGCAATCGTCTAGGATTTCGTTGCTTTGTGATAGTAGTTCTGCAACGATTGGAACTCTACCGTCTGGGTCAGATCTTTTTGCCCAATCCGCTAGGGTTAAATTTGAGGATGAAAGAGTAGCCATTTAAATCTCCTTACTTGTTTTGCTGATTAGAATATAGTGCGTTAGCTATGCCGTTAAAATCTTTTGGCATACTATTGCCTTTAGCATTAGCACCTAAAGAGTTACCTACATAACTGTCTTCACTAATTGCCTTACCTGCTCGGTACATAAACCTGATAATCTCAGGGTGATTTCCCAGACCAGATTCTGACAGCAGCGACTTCAAAGCATCAGTACCAAACGTATCAAGTGCAGATTTAGCAACAGTAAGATTGGCATCTAAGCTTTCACCACCAAACTCTTGGTCTGATTTAGAATCACTAGCCCATTCTTCTTTTACTTCTTCGACAGCTTGTGCTTGTCTACGTTGCAACACAGGTGCAACTTTATCTAATACTTTTTGTGCAGCGTCTTGTGACAGGTCAAGTTCTTTAGCGACATCACCGAATGCAGTAACTACTTCGGGGTCGAGTTCATCAGGTGCGTCAGCCACCTTAGTATTAAACTCGTAATTCTCAGGTGCACCTTCTTTAGGGGTTTCCTGTTCGCTAGTTTCACTTTCAACAGAGGATTCGTCCGAATCTTGTTGATCCTGTACAGCATCGGCTTGCTGCTGTGTTTCAGTAGTCGCTTCAGTTGATGCGTCTACTGGTTGCTGCGTGTCGCCTTCATTGGTTTGGTTGGCTTCCGTCATCAGCGAGTCTGACATTTTTTTGCTCCTTAATCATTGTCGGATATAACTCAGGGCAGAGAGTGTGAATTTGGTTAAGAAGTTGCAAACCATAGTTCCTGTTACCTTCGCCAAATGACATAGCCATTGCGTTAGTGTTGAACGATGATCGAAATACTCCTGCCATCTCCAGAAGTCTCCAGATAAATCTGCGACCCCTCTTGCTGCTCATAAGCCATTTGATGTCCGACTCTTCATTTTGTCGGTCAATTCTTTCTTCAGACTTTTTATTGTCCTTAGATTTTTGTTGACCTTTGAGGTCGAGAGGATTGTATTCACTCATGTACTAATATATCTAGTCATAACTGGGTTACGGTCACACCCTATGTTTGGCTTTGCCTAATAGCTTTATCTGTTGGTGCTCCCTTTGATCCTTTTTTACGCATTTTTTCACCAGAACCTTCTTTGATTCTTTTACGTTTTGCGTGAATGTTTGCCCATAAGCCAGCGTTTTTTGCCATAACTAATTCATGTTTGAGTTTGGATAATACTTTTTAAGTAATTCTTTTTCTTTTTTAGTTAAGTTATAACCACCTGTCTCTGCCTTTGTCTTAATTAAAGCAGCATTCTTTTTTTCCATTTTTTGTTTTAAGCCCATTAGTTTGAACCTCCATAAAGTTTTTCAGCAAATTGTTCTAATTTAGATTTGCCTTTGTTTTTCTTTTTGTTTGCTTCTTTTGCATTGTGTAGCTCTATCATTTTTTTGTACCGTACTTTGGCATCTGGTGATAGGTTGTGCGATCCTTCCATAATAAACTCCTATGCTAAATAAGTTGACGTATTAGCAACAGGTGTTGCTTTTTCTGGTGATTTTGCAGGTGTTTCGTACATATCTTTAGCGTAATCCTTGTTTTTATCAACAGAATCAATACCCATTGCACATATTTGTATCTGCACATTTTGTTCTACACCATCTTTTTCTGCACTTTCTCTTACAGTTTTGACATATGCTTTTGCTTTTATCATCATTTCTGTACCAGCATCTGGTAATTGTTCCATACCTAGCTTTTCTAATTCTTCTCTACCTAGTGATATACACAAACCATAGCTATACATAGGCTCGTCATACATCTCATTACTGTCAATCGGCTGCGGATCTTTTTTTAAATCTATCAAATCCATTTATACCTCCAATGGTGATGGTGAATTGTAGCCACTAAACTGACCGACTACGTCCATCATAGATGGCTCACCAGTTTTAGCGTTATTTAATTTAACTGCGTTATCAACCATCTGTGCTTGTTGTTCTTGTTTTGCCATTTCCTGTTGTGCTGCTGCTCTTTCTTGTCGTATCTTTGCTACACGTTCACCTGCAACAACTAATTTAGGATCGACACCTAACATATCTGCGTAGCTATCTGCCCATACATCAGAATCAAACTTATCAAGTACATCTGGCTTCATTTGTGCAACCATACCCATGTTATTTACATACCTATCAATACTGTTTGTACCAATAGCACGTTGTGCCTGTGCAAGCATTGACACAAACTCAACGCTTAATTCCTGACCTTGTAATTCATCAGGTGCTGGTGGTATTGCATTGGCTTCTATCATCCTGTTAAACGTATTATCAATCAATGGATCAAGCAATTCATTGTGCAATCTTTCCAAAACCGGGCCTAACATAAGCAGTTTTTCTTCGTGACGCTCTGCAACTTCTGTTGCGGTCATGCGTGTGTCGGTAGCATTAGCCAACATTAAAAACAAATCAGCATAAAAACTACTATTAATACGTTGCCTTACATCCTGTATGTCCATTAACAGGTGTTGTAAATTTAGATTTACGTTAAATGCAGTTTCAATTTTGCCTTGCTGCCCATCAACAAAAGTAACACCGCCCGGAAGGCTGTCTACATCACGGTTTTTCATGTAGCTAGGCACTTGTAATGGTGGTTTTGTCTGGTAGTCAATGCCTTGTGCCTTGCGTAATTGTTCATGTTGTAACTGTTTTATGTCACCTAATGACTCCATGCCCGGTGAGTTACCATAAATATCACCACCAGCTATGCCCCATCTAGGTATTACGCAGGGAAATTCTTTGTATCCACTCTCTCTAAGTACCTCTTCTCCTTCTCCACCTAGCTCGAAATAGCACGATTTGTATGCCATGTTCATATTGTCTTTCTTTTTAAAATCACGTTCTCTATCATCTCTTGGTTCTATGGCATGAACTAAAGTAATCCAAGTATCAAGACTACCTCTGTCGTATAAGTTTTTAACAGACATAGAACATTTTTTATATCCAAATTCTCGTACAACTTCTCCTACTGTTTTCTGAAATTCACGGTACATTGTGTTAACTCTGCCCTGATAATCCTGTGCTATTGCATATTCTCCTACCGTTAAAGGGTAATGATGTATGAGTGATTTAGGATCAGGGAGAACAATAGAACCTGCCGTACCAAATGCTCCCAATTCTTCATAGATTCCATGCAATGTACGGTATGTATTGGACTTTTGAAATATAACCTGCATACGTTCTGTTACATCATCTAGCCATAACTTAACAGGTGTATATCTATTTAGTTCTGGATCGGCTACACCTAACCTAAACCACGGTCTTGCAGGTGATGTAGCACCAGCCATCATGCCAGCACCCAGTGTTCTTAATGCACGAGTACCAGTATTGTCATATATCGAGTTATGTCGTCTATGTCCTTTGTTTCTATCTTGTTCAAAGTAACGTCCGTTTCTCGGTAGCAGATATGTAGTAACTTCTTGCCAATGCGACCACCACGTTGCCCTCTCAGTTCTGAGATGACCCCATCTCGTTAACAAGTCAGCACGTTTTGTCTTCATTAGTTATCCACCTAATAATGTGTTACCACCTAAATTTAATTTGTTTGGGTCTACACCAGTTGTACCTGTAAGCATTGTGCCACCACCCATTGCTGCTTCTTGTTGTTGTATAGCAGCCACATCAGCTTTCTTTCTGTTTGCCTTATTCTGCTCAACATCTGCACGATCTTGTGCCATTTTTGCTCTTTGTTTAGCATCGGCATTAGCCTGTCGTTGCAAAGCTAATTGTTTCTTCTGACTTCTCTGTTGATTCCTGTAAGACGAGTAAGAAGTAACAGCCGTGACAGCAGATGCTATAGCAGTAAATGCCATTTTATAACTCCTTAGAATAAACTATATCTTGTACTCCATAATTTAATCTCGGCAAGATTTCGTTTAATGGAGTGTTTTCTTTGCAATGCCACAGCATTAGTTTGCATCCTAGTAATTTAGCGTGGTTTTCTGTAGCTCTCATTAACTTTAATCCTAACCTACTGTTTCTATGTTCTTTTTGAACAAACAAAATGTCGTTCTGACAATAGTCTAGGTCAGCATAATGCAAATGATTAATTACAAAGTTTAAGGAATAACCTAAACATTCATCTCCTTTCATCGCTAGAAACATGAACATAGTACCTAGCTCTTCAGCTTTGTAGTACACATCCCAATTTGGTTTTAGCACCATCACTTTTTTGTTTAGAGCAATCTCTTCGTAATGCTCTTCAAACAGTGATCCTACTACAACCTTTAAGTTGTCTAGCGTAGAGAGTTCAATGCGTGTTTCAGCCACTCTACTTTCGTTTACATTAGCGTTTGGTTGATTAGTTACGGTCACACTAGTCATAAGGGATATTTAGTTACACAATCAAATATTATATGCACTCTGTCTGTAGTGCCAACATTGTGAGCCGTGTGTAATTTCTTATGGTTAAACCACCAGACATCGCCAACTGCAAATCTTTGCTCTTCATCACCACAAGTTTGGCTACACCATTGATTACTACGCAACACTAAATGGAATCTGCTGTAATAATCTGCATATGTCCCTTGATCACTGTGCTTTGTTACATGACCACATGGTTTTAAATTAACAATAAGTACTCTACCCATCTCTTCAACCTCTAGTTTTTCCAATATTGGTCGCATTAATGGTACAAGTGCTGGTTTTAAGTACTCCATACATGGGTAGTCGTATGATCCTGTGTCCCATAAAACGTAGTAAGGTGTCATCTTTAACGCACCTCTAACGTATATACACTCGGTATCTTTGTGTGGTGACTTTGTAAATTTCTGCCTAGCTGTTATTTCCTTCCATAACTCAGGCTTGGCATCTATCAATTCTAGTAATGGGTCTACATCTAACCCTTGTGCTATGCGTTTAAAGTACTTTGTATGGGTCATATTCTGCTTTCTGTGTGGCTTCTCTACGTCTTTTGATGTATATGTCTTCCATTTCCTTCTTGGCTACTGGTAGGGCAAAGGTTAATGCTAGTGCATCTGCTAAATCTGGTGACCCTGCTCCCTGTAACCTTTTCTTGATTTGATCTTTAGATTCGAGTACTCGTCTACCTACATTGTCGTACCAATATATCGGTGTGGCTAACTCTTGTTTGAGTGCTGAATCATTTGGGATAGCACCACCTTCTTCTACCCACTGCTTCATTAACCACCACATCTCTGTCCTACGGTTGATGTATTGCTCTGGTTTGATTGCCTTACCACCAAACGGTATTTCGATTACGTCATATCTGAGTTGCCGTAGTCTGTCGATGACACCACTACCAGCACCTGCATCACAGAACACTGCATCTGGGTTATGCTCCTCGATTAGGTTGGCTATTCTTGACGCTAACTCCATGTTGTCTATACCTCGATACACAACTGGTTTGAATGCCTGTCTGCCTTGCCTACGGAACACCACTGACCTGTCATCTCCAAACCTTGCAGGGTCGATACCAAGGATTACTGGGAATAGCTTTACATGGTCTGCTTGGTATGTCCTCTTTGCTGCATCCTCTGTATCTGCCAATGCAATTAACTGGTCATCACCTTGGGCAGTGAAGTCACATAGGTATTCTCTGGCAAACGATGTCTCACTCATATCACGCTTAAGACGAGTCACTTCGTTGGGGTGTAATGAGTCTGTGTCATACACGGTATATCTAGCTGCTGTCCAATCGTCTTCGTCTATGGCCTTGTAGTACAACTCAGAGAAGAGATTGATGCCTGATGGAGTACCGATGAAGATAGCCCAACCCAGACGGTCAGAGAGTGCTGGCTGCACTATGTCAATCCACAATTCATTCTTCAATTGAGACACCTCGTCCATTACAATTCCGTCCAGACGAAGGCCACGCATAGCGTCAGGATTATCGCCCCCAAAGAGCCTAATAATCGCTCCGTTATGTTTGAACCTGACAGACAGTTCACCCTCGTTTATGTCGATCACAGATGTCCTACGCAATGGCTCTACAATGCTCTTCAATCTTGCCCATGCAATGGCCTTTGCCTGTCTCAGGAATGGTGCAACATAGACGAACATTGCTAACTCTTTTTCTGTCTTTATCGCTGCATTAATAAGCTCCATACAACCAAGCTGTGTCTTACCTGCTCTACGGTGCAATGCATAGACACTGAACCTCTGTTTGTTCAAATGACAGCTACGCTGCCAAGATCTGGGTATGTAATCAAGAACTAAGTTATTTGGCATTCGCATCAGGGACGCCAGTTTGCACTGTCAAAGATATGTTTCCTTCTGCTTCAACACCAAGCTTGTCTCCGTACTTTTTCGGGTTGAACTTAGCCAGCATTTTCATACGAATTTGAGCTCGATTGTTCTGCATATTTACGAACGCTGGGTCAATCCTTGTATTGCCTTCAGAACCGCACAAAGCAGGTGGTTGATCTATTATCTCCAGACACTCCTCGAACAAGAGCTCACACCCTGTATCCCTCGCTCGTGCGAAGCGTGTACGAAACTCTTCATCTTT
>VTLG01008014.1_pt1 | contig 19274 bp, 36 predicted proteins | sample 4694571 | NCBI WGS metagenome assembly VTLG01 (sample SAMN12604809, study PRJNA352737) | marine metagenome | biome: ENVO:00000447; feature: ENVO:00000209|ENVO:00000569|ENVO:01000036; material: ENVO:00002151; isolation source: viral sequences binned using virsorter ...
TAACTGTTCTATTTCCAATAGTCCCAATCTCTAATTGGGTACTGGCTTCGTCAACTTGAACATGCCCCACATTAGTACCTAAATCATGATAAAGCGTTAAACCCTTTGTACCAGTAGAAGGTATTCCAAGAGCTATGGCTTGACCACTATCAAAATGGATACTGCTATATGATGTATTATGATATGTAAAGTCAGGGTTTAAAAAGGAACCTAAATTGATTCCTTGTTCAAAAGTAACTTTGCCTTGAGATGATGCCGCATTTACAATCATCATTTCATCACCTAAATGGTCGAAAATCCTCCAGTCCTGCCCATTTGCCAGAGTAAGATGCTGAGAATCTAACGACATATTTGTGCCGAAATCTTCTGTCCATGTACCTATTTGTGGAGGGTCTATATTCCAGGTCATTAGTAGTCTTCGCCCTTAATATATGAACCTACAACACGATTTTCATTCCCATACTTCTTAGCATCAAAGATAGCTTCTCTATACTTTCCTTCCCAATATCCAGCTATTTGAATGGTTTCAGGATTTTTCTCATACACCATTGCATTAACTTTTGAGATTAAAGCGTCATGAAACATTTCGGGCAAATCACTTTCTTCGGTTAAAGAAATTGAAGCCCCTGTTGAAAAATGGTCAGCAAGTTTAGAACAAAAAACTCTAACCTCAAGAACCTCTGATGGAGAGGTAAAAATTACTCCATAATCCGTAGTCTTTGCAATCGCAAGTTTACCTCTTTCAACCCACCATGTAAAACCTTTAGAATTGCTCATGTTATATCCCTTTTATCAGGTCTGCCTATAAGTCTATCTGCGTTTTCACCATCTATATCAACACTTGATATCTTTATTATATTTTTAAGAAGATCATAATATCTTTGGTCTGCCACAGTATTAATAGTATAAGATGAGTCAATAACTTCTGTTTTTCTACAGAAATCGTCTGATGCACGATTAAGCATCTTAATTAAATTATTATTAGTTTCATTAGGATGTGTTACCTTTAATACTTCTAACATCTCTTTTAATTTCATTGTGTGGCTCCACCTATTAACCTTTGCATTTCAGCTGTATATAAAGATTGTAAACTTGCAATTTCTAATTGCATAGAACTCGCTATTTCTACATCTTCTTCTGTATGAATTAACTCTCCAAGAAGTGATTGAGCTACTTTAATTGCGGCATTTAAGACTACTGCATACTCAGCCATATTGGGGAATCCACCAGCCTTTGCTACACTTCCTCCTGTTGTTTCATCAATTAAAACATTAACTCCTACAAGTTTAAATGTATTTCCACTCGATGAATCAGAAACAACTGCTGTAAGTCCATTAACTTCAACAGATTGCGTAAAATTGGATAAAGAAACAGTGTCTCCATCGGTAAGACCATGTCCTGTTTTACTAAAAACTTCTGTCGCGGCAACAGAAGTAACTCCAGTTAAATTCACTGAACCTATAGTAGTGTCATCTTTACTTATAACAGGATAGCCTATATAATTAACAGTTGCTTCCGTTCCCGTAGGGTAACATTTTAATACCCCTGATGATTTAATAACAAACATAGGGGATGTTGCATCTGCGTAATGTATTGAATCAGCATCTCCAAGCCAATGTTCTAAAGTATCTTCTTTAGGAGAAGCCATATAATTAGCCTGTATTACACTTAAAATTCTTTTATTTTTAATATTATATTCACTACTGGATGTAGTTGCTGTATTTGCATAGGGGAGTAATATCATATTCGGCAAACTATCCATTACAGCTTTAGCTGATGAATTTAAGATATCTTCTATCTTTGCTTGAGCAAGATTGTTTGGTACTAAATCTTGTATTTGATTTTCAAAGCTTTGCATATAATCCTTTAGTTATCGGGAGCCCTAAAAAGAACTCCCGAATAACGATCAAGCACCTATGATTAGGTTAACTTGAATAGTGAGTGAGACTCTATCAACGAAATACCAATACCTTCATCGGACATGTATTGGTCTTTAACTCCATCGTAACCATTATCAGATTTGATATTAGTCTGATACATTGGTGAACGATATTGAGCATGAAAGAGGTTATCATCATCTACAATAATCATGTGCTTATTGTAGTTACCACGTAATGCAGGAGTTGGAATCAACTGAAGCATTCCATGAGGCGTTTCTAAAGTTCTATAATTGAACCCTAGAGCATCACGCTTCATGTCACCTAAGTTAACTGTCCATCCTGAATTAGCACCGTAAGTTCCAGAGGCAGCGGAAACTTTATTCCACTCACCTAAAGCTCCAGAACCACAAAATGCACGTTTAACTCCACTTGTAGGAACATATTGGAAAACTTTTTCCATATCCTCTACAAAGTCATTAAAACCATATGTACCTGAAACATTACAGGTAAATACGTTTTGAGCATCACTTGATCCAGTAGAGTCACCATATGTTTCTAAGGCACCTACTATACCATGTGTACTTCTGATTAACTTACCATTGACATCAGTACGACCACCATCAGCCATAGCTGTACCAGTCATACCTGTACCACCTACGCGAGTACCGAACAAGAATGCTTTTTCTTTCTGCATTTTATGTTCTTGGTTCTTCATTTCACGTAATCGAGCAAGTTCAGAAGACTCACCACGAAGAGCTGCTTGAAGAAGTGTACCTGTAACTTCAAGAGGAGTCTTGAAGATTTGTGTAGAATTATACACAACTTCTAACTCATCTGCCCATGCTTCAGGAGAAGTCGTTCCTTCACCTTGTGCATTACCAACTACCTTAAAGATATCGCCAGTCACCAAATTAAATGATGCACCACCCATATTTTTAAGTACAAAGTCAGAACCAACTTTAGTAATAACACCTACACCTTTATGTGCACCTGATGTTGCATTGGCTGCAACATAGACTTCAACTATTAAGCCTAGCATTGACTCTGCAAAGACTGGTGAGGCATTTGTTCCTTGGCCTTCTAGTCCTGCGATTCCATTAGCTGCAATAGGGGTAGCTGGATTTGAAGCTGAACCTATTATTACACCAACATCACTATCAGGACATGCAATAGAGCCTGTACCAGCGGCTACTGTACCTAATGTGATTGACTGTTTTACCCAAGGATTACGATGTTCAAACATCTTAAAGATTGGGTCATTTGTTTGACGGGTTTCTTTATTAGAGATAACTGTCGTGAAAGGAGCTACATCTGTCCACAGTTCTTTAACAACTTGTGGGTCGATGTAGAAATCACGTCTATCTGTAAAAAGAACACCACTTGCACCAAGATTCTTGGCCATTTTATGTTACTCCTTTACTTTTTTCGAGAAAGCAGTCCTGCAGAAAAGGATTGTTCATCTGTAATGGTCGGAGCGGGCGTACCCTGTTGGACCGTAGCAGTTCGAGGAATATTCATCCTTTGATTCTGCTGTTGCATTTGAATTACCTTTTGCTGTGCTTCTGCTTGTTCCCTAGACGGAGCATTCGCGGCATCATATATCTTAGCTAAGTTTTCCATAGTAACATTATTAGGATTCTGAGCCCATGTGATAAAATCACTAGATTTCTGATTATCCCAACCAAAGTTATTCATGGCATAAGATTGAGCTTGATTGATAGCTTGGGCTTCTTGAACCCTTGCATTATAGGCTTGTTGCTCTTGTTGTCTATGAGCATCTATCTTCCCATAATAATCAATCATACTATCTCTATATTGGTCTTTAGCTATACGATGCTTAAACGAATCACTCTCTGGGTCATTATACGCATCAACCTCGTTGTATGAATGTGGTTGTACAGGTGCTTCAGGCTGCTTCAATGGTCCAACTTGATTTCCTTGGTTTGGAGAACCCTGTTGGGGTACATTGGAGAGACTTTTTTGCTCTAATCTATTTAACAGTTCAGGGTCTGCCTGAATTGCATCAGATATAGGAGATAAAGTATTTTTATAATAATTTATTTCCTCTTGTAGCTTAAAATTCTCATTTTTTGCCTTATCAGTCTGCGATTGCCAATATTGCATACGATTCGGGTCTTCAACTGGGGGTTGGAACGTATCTTCTATTGGTGGAGGAGGAGGTGAAATTTGACTTCCTTCTTCAGCGTCTTTAGTCGTTCCCAAAGGCATACCATCGTTTTGTAATCCTGCACCAAACGGTTGGTTTCCTAAGTTACTTGTAGCAATTGCATCGTCACCAGTTGAGAATAACCCATTCTCAATCCCAGTTGTAGTCTCTATACCTGGTTGTTCTACAGGTATCTTTGGACTATCAAATGGTGCTTCTGCAGCATTGCCTTCTGGTATTATATCATTCATTTTATCGTCTTTCTGCCATTGTAACCTTAAGGCACAGCATGGCTATATTCCGATTATCTTCTTGTTACGCTCAGACACTTCTGACATTGTATCATCTTCTATATCAGAAACTGCCTCTTTGAGTTTGACAAGCTCATCGCCTGCCCTAGCTTTGTAGAGACTTGTAGCCATTTCGGCTTTAGCCTCTGCTTTTGCTAATTTTACTTCAAATTCTTTAAGCTCAACACGTTTTCTATCATGGAGAGATTCTCGATGTGCTGTTTGAAGGTCCCCTTCGAGGTCTTTAATTTTTTCTTGAGCTTGTTGTAATGCTCCCTGCAATTGGGCTGTTTGAGATGATCTGGCAAGGACTCCCTCCATATCTGCAACATCAGTTTGTTTTAATAGTTCTACTTGGTCTATTACTCCCATTGAAAATAATTCTTTATAATATTCAAAACGAGCCCATCGATTATTAGGCAAAGTAGACCCTGCAACACAGATAACATCATAATGTCCTACAGTAACATCATTTACTTTTCCTATAAATTCACCTGTAATATCATGATAAACTGGTTGGTTTAAGATTACTTCAGCTTGAGTATTATTAGCTTTTAATATTCTCAATACCTTTCTATCTGTATAAACATATTGAATCATGTTAACAATAACTTTAGCAAGTTCGTTTAATGATGCCTCTATATCATCTTTTTTAGACCGAATCCTACGTTGACCAAATTCATCTAAAGCGATAGTACCCTTATATGTTTGAGGAGCGGCCCCTTGGTCGCCTTGCATTAAAGCATATATTCCAAGTATTTGTTCTATATCAGCTTTAGCATCAGCTTCATTCTTATATAATTCATTTGGAAGTGGGACTGGCCCTGCTACAATTGGCTGTCCAAGTTCAGGGTCATATTCAATAACTGCAGTTCCTGCTCTACCCCACTGCTCTTCTAATTCTCTTTTATTCATAGAGCCACGAGGTATTAATAATTTTACATTAGTTGATGAAGAGGCATGTGCTACAATTAAACTTCTAATTTTATTAATATATTCTTGAAGCCCTTTTACTAATCTTACATCACTCATTGGATAGGGATTTCTATTATGCCTATTCATAAAAGGAACAATTGGATATCTATCTATAGGAAGAACTGTTGAATAGAGATATTCATCTCCTACAGATAGACAAACTTTAATATTTGTTTCTTCAATAGGAACTACCTCAATAAGACCCTCATCAATTAATTCTGATTTTATCAATGGAACAAGTTCAGTAGTTGACCCAGGAATTGACATTTCATTTTCAGGACCCTTCATTGGGAATGGTTGTCCTGTTTGTGGATTCATTTCCATATGAAATACTTGCCCTACATTTTCATAAACCTGTTGCATCTTAACTACAGCTTGTGGTTCAGTGATGTAAGTTTTACCTTCAGCTGTAATTTCAAGCATACATTCTTGTTTTTGATATTCAGCAAACTGCTTTTCATTTAATACTTCTTCTCTTCCTTGATAAGGGTCAAATACACGCATATAAGGAATTTTAACTTTACTATACCTCTCAAATACTTCTAATTCTTTATCTTCATCACTAGCTCTTACTCCACTTTTTGTTATTGGAAGAACTTGTTCATCTAAAAGTCCGAATCGAGTAGTGGTTGGTAATGATAAGTGAGATGTTTCGGTTGCTGCTTCAATAAGTTCTTTAAATTCAGGATAAGCCTCTAAAAGCTGAGACTTCATTATCTTTTTCCCAATAATAATATTATTTGCATCTTGACAGAACTGGTCTTGAGAAGAAGGGTCAATATAAACATCTAAGGGACTAATAGCCTTTAAACATATTTCACCTTTACTGTAATCCTTTTTAGGGTCAATGTATGAAGACATAACTCCCATACCCATTACATAGTAGTCGTCAATGACTTGTTTTAATACTGCATTGCCATTGCTATTGTCCCAGATCCATGACATTAAATCAGAGAATATTCTTCCTGTTTTTACATCAGAGTCTTCTCTTGCCGCGGATTGGAAACGAGGGGAATTTGAGGTTAGTAGAGCCTTGGCTTGCTCTACCGCACTGTGGATGACATTAACGACTACAGGCTCTTGAGCCCTTGAACGTAATTTCTTAACTTGTTTATCAGACCATTGTTTCCCATTACGGAACTCATTATCTTCAACTGCTTGTTTTGCCCACTCAGAACGCTTCGCTGAATAGTCTTGTATAAGGTCTGTCGTTAGTTTTGCTTCTGGATTCTTTTCAGGCATGTAAAGTATCACTTTAATATATTGCGGTAACTTACATATATTTAAGGCACTTATACAACCCTATATAGAAAAAGTTTCAAATTAAGCAGTCATCCAATCAGAACCGCCATCTAAAAGGGAACTTCGAGTCTTTTTTTCACCCTTATCACTATTAGTATGAGATGGAATATAGATACCTTTGGTAGCATAAAAAAGCCCATCCAATAAATCATCATGTTTACCACGAGGATACATGAGCAATTCATCCTTCAGCTCTTCCATATTCTTTTTCATATAGAACTTCTTTTGAGCAAAGTATGGTTCCATAGTCTCTAGTCTGGAAGATTTAGAAGTCCGAGGACTTTCTTTTATTTCTAAGCCTGGGATGAAAAGCCCATCCTCCTCACAACGCTTACGTATATATTCACGTAGCATCTCTTGATAACCAACAGACTCTATTCGAGTCTTATCTGGTCTATATATTTTTACTTGGTTTAATATTCCTTCAGCCACATTCATGGGTGTAGCACGTTTTCGATAATAAGGTAAAACGAAACGATTACCATCTTTATCTACTGCAACAGTCATGATGACGGAGAAATCAGCAGTCTGTCGAGTAGAAGATGCGGGGTCTACACCCATAAATATGTTAACTGCACGAAGCTCATTCACATCCTTGCCTTCTAAACTTGTGATACGTAAATAAGAATTATTATTTTCATATTCTAACTTGCCTTCATAATATTGTATATAATCTTCTCTAAAGAGTTGATCTTCATCTCCTACTACTTCACACAAGTATTCTCGATAAAAGACTGAGACCCTATTTATACTCTCAAGCTCTTTCTTCTTTTCCTTTAATTTTTTTATAGGTTGCCAATCCTCCCATAAAGCTTGATTCTTATCTAAGTTGGGTTTGAATAGCATATTCTTCCATCCAGACATATCTTTCAGTGTCTCTACAATACATCTTTGATGAATAGGAGTACCAATAATCGCAATTCTACCTTTTATTGGGTCTAATGATGGAACTGCAGATTGGAGCAACCAGCGGAGATTCCCTTCCATAGCCTCGGATGTCTTAGTATTATTCTCATCCTCTGGGTCATCTACAATAATAAGAGTTGGCCGCTGGTTTCCATGTTTGATTCCACGTAATTGTTGTCCTGTACCTTTACAGATAATCATAGAGCCATCTTTTAATTCAACTTCAGTCTTAGCCCATGTTCTAGCTGAGTTCATACCCCAATATCCAAATATACCTCTAAATGTTTCAGAATAATCTAGCACATCTTTAATTGTACCTAAGAGTTTAGTTGCATGGTCCTGTGTACGAGATACTAAAACAATAAGTTTTGGACCATCACCAAACATAATATGATATAAAGGGAATACACCTCCAACAATAGAGGATTTAGCATGACCTCGAGGGGCTATAATGTTTATTTGTTTTACTTTATTTTCTTGTAATTCTTTTGCAATAGTGTAATGAAATTCAGGGGATTCTGCGGAGAACATATTCGGCATTGTAACTTTACCGAAAAGTATCATGTTATCTTTAAGTTTCTTTAGGATTGTCGATTTCTGCTTCAAGCCTTCTTACCCTTTCTTCCATATTTTCTATAAGCTCTTTCCAGTTTACAGGTCGATGTGCATTGACTTCAAGTTCGGCTACTCTTCGAGCCAATCCATCAATCTGGTCTTGTATTAATGCGGCTACTTCTTCTAATAACATGATGAGGGTATTTCTCCATTTTCAAGCCTATCAATCAAATCATTAATATACCATTGAGCTTTTTTTAAATCTTCAATTGAATTTCCTTTATACGGACATCGAGTAATATATTTAATAATATTACCTCGAAACCAATCCATCTGCCACGATGAAATGAAATCTGTAACCTCTATCCCCTTTGTATAATGAGAGGGGTGATTTACTAAGTCTTCATTCTTTTCTATCATCAACCTCAGACTTTCTTTCTAATTTTACACGTTTTTCTTCTTTATCAATAGCATCTGTTATTTGTGAAGAAAAGTCCATTTCTATTGAATCGGTAAGAATCTTCTTCCCAGGCTTCATTTCAAGCAAGTCCATAAACACATCTGCCGCTTGAAGGATTAATTGAGTCTTTCCACTTTCTCTTGACCTATCAATAACCTCTTGATATAAATCGATCACATACTCTTTATTAATCCCTTTCTTGACTAAAAGTTCTTTAGTCTTCTCTTCCACCATAGTCTTAATTGATTCTTGTTTCATCAATCTCCTTACTGTTGCTGCTGGAGCCTTCTGGTCTGGTCTATATATTTTCCCCAGTGCATCCCAGTCAATATTATTATCTGATAACATCATCTCTACATATGCATTTACAACATTCTTGGTTCTTGTCTTTCTCGCCTCTTTATCTGCCCAATGGGTTGGATTTACAGCAGAATAAACACCAGCCGCGAAATTTTTCTCAAATAATATTTTACTATTCTTTGTTAACCAATTCGTGCCATAGCTCATCTTGACATTAACTTTAGTTGAGCCATTTTTATCTGTATATATAGCCCTCTTTAGGCATTTACCTACATAACCATCATCAGAAAGACCATATGCATCTACCTCTGCATCCTTCCAATGCGTATAAGAAATACCTTTTGTTATCGCTTCCTCCTCTAAGTAAATGGGATATTCTTGCCATTTACCCCCTATTTTTCTCTTTATTGTATGCATTATTGCTCAGTTGTACCCCAGTACACAAACACAACCATTGCAACTAATACCACTAAAACTAATGATATTATACTCATAATCCCCCTAACCCTTAACGTGTTTACCCATAAGGTAGCCCTTAATAGGTAGCCCTTATTAATCTTACACTACAAGGGTAGCAATTAAGTCTTACCCTTATACTATAGATAAAAATATATCTCTTAATAGTCTACTCATTAAGGGTAGCCCTTATATACTTACCCTTATATATAACCCTTAAGTTAATCCCTACTCTTTTCTTCAGCATTAAATAACTGATGTAATAACCGAGTCACGATCAATCTCTCTGCTTCATACACCTGATAATGCTTTTCAAAGTCCTTGAACTGAGGAGACTTAGTGTCTTCCCATATTCCTGTACTTAAATCAAAGGTATCGTATGATTCATCTTTATCCATATCTTAATTTAGGCTGATTCACGTCAATTTACAAAGTTAGATTTTTGAAAATTTAGTTTAGAATGAGAGTGGGAGGTATACAGTAGACCCACCCCCATCAGATTAGGGTTGCCCATCATCATACTCGTTGAGTTGAACCATTGAGGTTCGCCCCAACGAATAGGGACAGCCCCACCCTCACCACTCGTCATCCCCATCAAGGGTGAACCCTTGACCCCGATGACAGGAGGGTTCGTAAGGACAGGGTCACACTGTATCACACACCTATGTGTCACACCACATACACCTTCCCAACACACACACATGTATACACTAATCCCCACACATTACAGGGAGTATCCCTTTTTTACAGACACTTTAAACCTAATAGGAGAAGACATGGCTTATAAGATAATTAACGCTTTAATTACTTACTGTGACCAACAATTAGATGGTAAGAATGTGAATAAAGAATACTTTCATGCATTAACTAATGCAAAAGGTGCTTTAGAAGCATTACTACCATTCCATTAATAAGAAGAGGAGGCACTTAGATGTCTCCCTTTTTTACAGTTATGAAAGGCACACGAACCCATAGTCGTAAGAAAGTGTCGTAACTATAATCTAATGGGTAGGGGAAGTAAAATCTTGGCTTCCCCTAATGAATGCTTAATGTTCAGTCGGTTCTAAGTACAGATTAATTAACTGTACAATACCAAGGATATCATGATATCTGCAATACCACCAAGTAAAGAGGGGACAGAAATGTCTCCCTTTTTTACAGTAATTACTTATAGTTAAATGGAGAAAACAATGTTTAAATTCATTGGTAAACATATACGAATGTCTGTTGAATCATTTAAGGATGGATGGTATGAAGGTAAACTTGCTCACGATAGTAAGGATTGTCCTTTTGAAGAGCCATTACATAACCATCACGATGGTTGTCCTTCTTGTGAAACAGCATAGTAATAAAGGAGGCACTTCGGTGTCTCCCTTTTTTACAGTTAACTATAGGAGTATTATTATGTATACTATACTAGTAGATACAGTAGTAAATACCTTCACTCCATCCCCTGATATCATTCTCTACACTGTAGTAGATGATGAAGGTCACAGAGTGAAACAGTATACTGATGAAACTCGAGCATATGCATTCGTTGATATGATGAATGCTCGTTATGCTCTGAGGGCTCAGTAACTACATAGGGAGATGTCTACAAAGATGTCTCCCTTTTTTATAGATAATTATGAGGTAAATATGATGAGTTTTGAAGAATGGTTCATAATAAATCAAGATGCACTAATGATCCAATTTGCTGAAAATGGTGCTGATAGAGAGATGGATTTTGATTTTGAGGCTGAATGTTATAAGCAATATGAATATATATCCTATGTAACTGACCCCGCAAATGTAAGAATCAGTAACCACTCTGTTCAACCTATGGACTAATAATAAAGGAGATGTCTTAATTGATGTCTCCCTTTTTTATAGAAATAAAAGAGAGAACACTCGTAATGAGTATTATGCTGAAACGAAATCTTGTTAACTTATCTACTATTAGGATTAATACCATTTGACTGATGGACAAGTCTATTAATGAGAACATAGATGGTTGAATAATAAGACAGAGAACGTAGTGATACCACGAACCCTTTGTGCTAAGTGAATATGCTTTATTGCCTTGATTGTAATGACGAGGTCATTTCAATTGAGTTGGCTTGATAAAGTGGTGTTCTCCCTTTTTTACAGATAACTATGAGGTAAAAAATGCAACCAAAAGGAACTAAAATCAAAAAGGTTCTACATACAACAATGTCTAATCAGAATTGTGCAGATTGTAAGAAACCTTTAAAGCAAAATCTTGTCAGTAAAAAGCCAAATGCTGTAAGATGTTACAAATGTTGGAAAGACCACAATGCTAAATAGAATATTGGTGTTTTCAGTATTAGGCTTATTTTGCATAGTTTGTTGGATAGTCATCATTGGGTATGGCTTATACGGAGAAAACGTCTTAAACGACCCATTATGGCACTTAAAACATATCTTTGTGATGAATCGCAACGTATGTATAACAAGTTGGGTGTTCTTATTTATACTTTCCGTATATACAACAAGTAGACTAACAAAATAAAATTAGGGAGATGTTCAAAAATGTCTCCCTTTTTTACAGTTAAATAGAAAGCAATTATTATGATAACTGTAGATAATGAAATAATCGATGAAGATAATCCAAATAATCCAAAGTGTCTATATTGCAATAATGAATCTGATGCTCCTATAATACTTAAACAACAACAAAGTAATGTTGAAGTTATGATGTGTTCTGATTATTGTGCAATGACACTTGAAGAATGTGACCAAGGCTTCATTCGATTATAATAAAGGGCGAGGCATCTGTATAGATGTCTCCCTTTTTTATAGATAAATCAAGGAAATTAAAATGCATAGTGAATTAAAAGTATTAGAAAGTGGTGCAGGATTTTATATTGGTACCACTTATGAAGAAGATGGGTTGGATTTCCCATACTCGAGAGTATCAGGGTATTATCCAACATATGAAATGGCTGAAATGGAGTTAAATAATAATACCTATGAGAAGAGGGAGCATCCGTAAGGATGTTTCCCTTTTTTACAGAATTAAAATCCCCCTCTTAGTTTAAAAAGGTGACACCAAAGCCGTAACAAAACGCTATGTTTGGTAAACATAGAAATGGAGACTGTAAAATCTTCAGGAGGGGACTCATTCAGACGCGAGAGGTGGTTTATCCCACCGATAATTGGAGTGTAACGGGGGGCATAGCCATTAAGTTGGCAGGTCCTGATATTCGGTTCATAGAGGTGAAAGTCCTCTCTCGCTACCTATTGAGAGTAAAAAGTAAGTGAGATGTCTATAAGATGTCTCCCTTTTTTATGATATGCTGACAACAGGGACAAACCCCTGATGACTACAATTTATTGTAGTGTACTGGTGAAAGATGAGATGGGAACATCAACATTGTCTGACTGTCAAAGGGGGAGATTAATTTCTCCCTTTTTTACAGAATATAAAAGGAGTAAATGTGAAAATAAAAAGAGATTTATTAGAACTTGTACAGGATTTACGAGAAGAAAATCTTGACCATATAGTTGATGTTGATTCATTCTTTAAAGCAATGGGAAGAATTGCTCAAGATGAAGACTATAATAGACATATGGATGAACAATATTGGACTGATAAAGAACACGATGAGTATTATAATAATACTTATACTAAACTTTATGGACTTTTCTCAGACTTAATAAATAAAGCCAAGATGATAGAAGAACGTGAATCTTGTGGAGTTATATGGGAAATGGAAGAAGATTTCGAGAAAAAGATTCTTAATAAGTTTAAAAAGGGGATATCTTAATTGGTGTCTCCCTTTTTTATAGAATAAAATGAGGTAAAAATGTATAAAACAGCAAATACAGGCGAAATAATAGGAAAATTAGAAATTGCTAAAGAAACAATCAGAACTCTTACCAATAAATTAGAGATGTCTGTAGAAGAAACAGCAAATGAAAAATCTAAAATAGAAAACCTAAAAGTTCAATTAAAAGTCCAAATACAATGCGGTAAAGATATGAGATATATCATAAAAGGACTTGAAGAAGAATTGACTGAATCAAAACGCTTAATATCAATTCAAAAACAAGCATTACTTGACGTAAGTCCAGTTAAGCGAAGATTAGAAAAAGAAAAGAACGAGGCATCCTAATGGGTGTCTCCCTTTTTTATAGATAGATGTAAGAATGGTCTTGCATTGACACTAAAACTAAATGGAGAATATCTATTATGATTAAGATGTTATGTTATAAGAAATCTGATAAAGGTAATATCAGACTTAATTCAGTTAAAGGTGCTGATTTAATCTCAATATCTAAAGAAGAAATATCTGAAGATGACATGCAAAAACTTGCTACTCATTTCCGATTTGCAGGAGATGTTAGAGAATCTGAAAGCACTAAATCTTGGAATGTGTGGAGAGAATCATTTGATGAGGCATATCCAAGTATAGAGGTAGATTTAGACGCAATATTAAATCCAACTTCATAAGCCTACCTCAGAGGGGGGAACTTCGGTTCCTCTCTCTCCTTTTTAAAGTCAAAAAATGACAGTATAAAAAAGCCTATCTCCCTTAATTCCTTAATACAATTATCCCTTTTTTATACATAAATATGAGGTAATAATGGATACAATTAAGAAACATCAATGGGATTATGGTACATTTGATGACCATATAGTATCAGTAAAAGCAACAATTACAGAAGAAAGACAAATCTGTAAGGTTGATATGGAAGAAGAAAAAATACGATTTAATTATGAATGGATCTCAGTAAAAGAACTCCGTACTATATTAAATGATTATGATGATGCTAAACAATTTAAAGTAAGAGAGGATGCTTATGAATCTGAACACGACAGCAAGGAAGGCTAGAGCAATATCCGCAATAACTTGGGCTGTAGAATCTACAGGCAGATTATTTGGTAAAGGTGGCAGAGCCTTTTATCATGCAATTAAACATCGTGATTATTATAATATAGATGTAATGATAGATGGAGCAATTGTCGATACAAAGAAAGACCAAACTAAGGATAATATCAAATCCTTGTTAAGTTCGTTAGACAATTTCAATCATATTCAATTAGTAATCTCAAGTAATAAAAGAAATGATTAAAGAATATAGAGCATACTCAGACAAAGACTTTGGATGGTTACAAGTATCCAAAAAACAACTTTCAAAGATGGGATTATCAGATAAAATATCAGCATTATCTCGTGAAGATGAAAAGTATGTTTACTTAGAAAGTGATGTTGACGCAGATATATTCTTAAATGCAATTGGGAAAGATTCAGTTGAAATTGATGAAGATTACAAAGAAATCTCACCAATTAGAAAATTAACTCATTACAAGGGAGGTTTACAGTGAGCGGCACTTATGATTGGACCAACGTATTTAAACGCATGGTATCTGAAAATACTTACGATGAAATAAGATATATGACTACATCTGAACTTCAATCATATCGTAATGATAAAGATAATAAAATCGCTAAAAGCAATGTTTACAATAAACGTAATCATTGTAGTGAAAATGATAGAATAATCGCATCTAAAATGCTATATGCAAGAAATCTATTAAGACTTCAAGGAATTGAAGATTAATCCCAGTGATATGAGCCCCACCATACGTAGTAAATAATGGCTGGATTGCAATCTAAATACAATAAGCATAGTATTTTCAGCGTGTATTCTTATAAGACTACTATACGAATGGTAATGAAACTTGTCACAATTGGCGGACAAGCACTGGGACATTATTAATGAGATATTGAGAGCTGGTTCCTAGGCAGGAGGATTTCTCATTAACTCGAGATGGAACAATATAGCAATCTGAGTAGGAATCTTAATGATTCATTAACAAAAGGATTGCTTGAGTTCCATATTCCCTTTTTTTTAGACACTAAAGGAGGGAATATGGGAGCAATGGCAGAAATAGAAGCCGAAAGATATTTGGAAGAAGAAAGAAATATGATTGACTATGAAATGCATATGATAGAAACTTCATTTGACAAATTAAAAGAAAAATTAGATATCATCTTCAAAGAGAAGGGATATTCTAATATTAAATATAACCTTAAGTTTGACAATCCAGGACTAAATGTTCATATCCGAAATGACTATTGGAAATTAATAGACCAAGACACTTTAAAGAAAATAGAAAGACTCACAGGGAAATCATTTTCAGAATGGGATGATTTTGATGAAGATTGTGGTAAAATCTATGGATATAAAATAGAATTAGTTGTAGAATGAAATATCACATACAAAGAGATTTACCTCCTCTTAAACCATCAAAATGGAAGACATTTGGACAAACATTAATAACATATCCTGCTCAAAAACAATCTTATTGTAATCGACATAAAGTTAATTATATAGAAGATGCTTATCGTAGAGCAGATGGTAGATATGTATTAACAATATCTTCAATATGCAGAGCTTGTAAAATACGATTCATTAAGGAATCATTTAATATAAAATCTTAATGTAAGATAATTTAGTTAACAATCCCTAAAGAGCCACAGGCAAGTGATTTTCAGTTGCTGACCACGAATTAGCAATCCTGTGGCTATGGGATAAAAGGAAGAAATGTATACAAAAAGCAAAAAATTTAAAGAAAGTAAATCAAAGGCTAAATGTAAATATTGTGATTCAACAAAAGTACATTGGGCTATGACTGAATACGGATGGCTATTATTTAACAAAAACGGAGAAAGGCATAATTGTAAATGAAAACAATAAATGTATCAATTCATGATTATATAAAAGGAGAGTTAACTATAAAACAAATAGAAGTAAATGATGATGATGATGTAGGAGAGCTTCTATCTAAACAAGGTTATTCTTTATCTAATATAGAATGGTTTGTCTTTGATAGGACTAAAGATGATTTTACAAGTTCTTTCCTAACATCAATGCTATCAAGAAAGAAAAGATAAAATGGATTATAAAATATGGATAGCACTTTACTTAATATTTGCAACATCAATCATATACTGGGATATGAACAGACACCCTAAATTAGAAACAATGTCCCTTTTCTCTGATTGTCATAATGCAGAAATTAGAATGATGAATGATAAACCTTTATGCACTGAATGTAAACAATATTGTAAAATAACTAAAGGTAATAATAAATGACACTAACAATACTAGACGCGACTAAAGACCCAAAATATAATATAGATGTTAATGAATTAGAAGATTTAGAATTTGATGGTATAAACCATTCAGATTACCCTGATTATTGTGATGCTTATATATCAAAAGCAAGTATCAGAGAAGAAGGTAAAAGTGAATCAAGAGATTTAACTGAAGAAGAGCTAGAATGGGTAATGGATCAACATCCAAACTGGTTCTACAACCAATTAATAGACAGTTTACATTAGGAGGAAAAATGTCAACCATAGAATACTATAATGAATATGCACCAACTGAGGTGCCAATTAAAGAAGTCTTTACAAATGGTAATATAAGACCAAATGGAGATAAAGGACAATTTGAAGCACTTCGAGATAACATTGAAGAAGTAGGACAAATCGTTCCCATTACTGTTTACCATGAAGATAAGAAATATTGGGTCTTAACAGGACACCAACGATTAAGAGCATTAAAGAATCTTCGTAAAGATACTGTAAAAATATCAGTTGTAGATAAACCTGAAGACTCAACACATAGCCTAATACAATATAGTGAGAATATGTTTAGAGTAGACATGTCATTGTATGACCAAGTTCAAGCTATGAGAAAAGTATCTAAAGAAAATCCTGACCTTACATATGAACAATTATCAGCACGTTTCGGCAAGAATGTAAAATGGGTATCTTCAAGAATGGCAATAGCTAATTTAGTTAAAGACCTATATAATAAGGCTTTCATAAATGAAAATGAAATTGAAGAACTTGTTGAGATTGGTAGTTATAGTCAAGAAATCCAATCACAGGCAATTCAAACTTATTGTCTTCGTCATAACATATCCCTTGCTGAATTTCGTGATGCTGTAAAACATGATGAAATATCTTCATGGAGACTTGCAAGGGCATTAGAAGTTAGTTATTTAAATGAAGAGCAAATGGCTAAACTTTTCAGTGAGGAAGAGTTAGAAGAATGTTGGGCAACATATAAGCATAAGAAAGAATCTACTAATCTATTTGATGAGGTAGAAATTCAATATGATTTAGGATTCTTTGAATATTGTGCAAAAATGATATACCCAGACCGATTAGCTGAACTTAATGAAATTCCAATGGATGAAAGTTTACGTTCTTGGGACCCATTAACTAAGCAACCAAGCTTACATAATATATTTACTGTCAGTTCAAAGACATTTAGTAAATATAAAGCATGGAATGGTAATTTTACTGAATTAGTATTTCAGTTAAATCCTAAAGCATCTGTAACATCAAGTTCTGATGATACAACTGAAGTTGTTGAAAAGAAGAGTAAATTCCATGGATGTGGAACTAAACTGGCAAGAGCATTAATGCCAGAATATTATAAATATGTAACTAATACAGCTGTTTATAATGAATCTTCAATTGAATGGCTTAGAGGTTTAGGATATCCTCGAAGTATAGGTGATATAAATGGATGGTTTCTTCAAGAAGCTTTACCTAATCATGGATATAATGAATTAGGGACTACATTCCTTAATGAATATATTACCCATTTGATTAATATGTCAACTATCAAAGAGCTGGATGCATTTGCATTGCTTCATCATAGGTTGGGAATAAAGGATTGGACTAATGATCAATTCAAATTGTTAACTAAGAAGGAGCTAAGAGAAAGCATTCTATCCGCGTTTAAGGTAGACCATTTGAAAACTGCATATAATGGCGAAGGCTCAACTAAGTCAGACTTAGTTAAGAGTATTGCCAGTAAGGAATGCACTTTCAAGTTCAATGCTATCTTTAAGGATAAAGGAGCTAACTTCTGGGAACAAAACTGTAGAGTTCATTTTACAGAATAACTCTAACTGGCAGACGGTCCCGTATATACCCGTACCAATACCGTCAGAGTAGTAAAGGGGGAGCCTTATGGTTCTCCCTTTTTTTTAGACACTAAAGGAGAAAGAATGAGTAAGTTAAACTTAAAACAATGCACATTAGAAGAAATGGAACAAGAATGTGAAGAAGTACAAGGAACTCCATATGGCCATAATATAATAGGAATAATTTGCAATGTTGCTGAAGAAAGATTTGGTGAAAATGAAGCTCAACGATTATTCAAAGAATATCAAGGTTAGGAGAAAAAATGAGTACCGAAGATAGATGGACTAAAAGTGCTGAGAATGTTCTTCTTGGCAAAAAGATAATAGCAGTAGAATATATAAGTGAAGATGAAGCTGAAGATATGGGATGGCATAGCCGACCCATTGCATTTAAACTTGATGATGGAACATGGGTTGTAGCACAATGTGATGATGAGGGTAATAATGGTGGAGTCCTAGCATATTCACATGAAGATGATGATAAGTACAGCATGGATTCAAAATGTAATAAGTATGACGATAGAGTTATGCCAGTGCTATGAGATATAAATGTAATTACTGTAATGGACATAGACTTCATGAAAAACATTGGCTCCCTATCAATGATGAATTATTTGATTGGGGAAAAGATTTAAAAATCTCAGCAAGTGATGAATATTGGTGTATGGATTGTAATGATTACACTACAATAAGACATTATATCGACCCAAAAACAAAAACCAAAGATGCTAAAAAGGAGAAATAGCAAATGGCAATGAATCAAAAACAACGTGATTACTTTATAGATAGAGTTAAGGAATTAACTAAATCACATATTAATCAACTTAAAGCAAAATATGCATCTGAAATACAAACATTAGCAGATGAAAAATATAAAGAGTTCTTAGAGGGAGTAGGTGTATATTCAGATATGGACTCACTGAAAACAGCAGAAAGTGTTCAAAGCTCAATACATGAAAGAATGTTTGGAGTAGTTGAGGGAATGAAAGAAGTATATTCATCAGCAATGACGGATTATCCTAAT
>VTLG01011507.1_pt1 | contig 19271 bp, 27 predicted proteins | sample 4694571 | NCBI WGS metagenome assembly VTLG01 (sample SAMN12604809, study PRJNA352737) | marine metagenome | biome: ENVO:00000447; feature: ENVO:00000209|ENVO:00000569|ENVO:01000036; material: ENVO:00002151; isolation source: viral sequences binned using virsorter ...
CGTCACTATTATTAGGACTTTTCCTGACCTCGTCTACATACAGCTCCAGTTCCACGGTTCCTGAAAAGTTGACCTCGAAGAAGTGAAATAGCTGCTGCCCAGAGTATGTCTGCTCTGGTACAGTCTCAAACTGGTGAATTAGAGTCCCAGTAAAAGTGGATTCAAACTGTGGTATATAACCAATTCCACCCTCTGGTAGTGCTATCCTCCTGGACTTGAGTACGTTGTGTTCGGGTAATATCTGGTCCTCCAGGATATACACCCCATCCACACTCACGCTCACCGTGGGCTGGCCCTTGTATCTCACATTTACGGCGTGTACTACCTGTCTCATATCAGTGACTGTGTGAAAGTATATCCGCCTCTAAAACCTGTATGCGGTTTCTTAGGACCTTGATCTCGGTTTCCATATCCTTGGATCTCTTGTTTACTTCCCGAATAATCTCAAATGCGGTTTTAAATGATTCCCTTGTGTACTCCTCATCTATTAACAACCACCCGTCATACTCGGGCTGGTTCTGGGTCCTCTCTTTGTCAAGGATCGCCATTAAACCGCCTCGGCAGCATAGGTGTGGTTGAGAACCCTCCCACTCACCTCACCAGTTGTTTCCTTAAAGTGAACGATCACCCCGTTGCTCATGGGTGGAAAATACAACTTCGCCTCACCCACCACCCCGTCTGGGGTACTAAGGGTCTGTGCTATCTTTGACACTCCGTCCAGGAGAACCTGAACCGTGGGGGTGCCCGTGTACTGTACCTGTACGGAACTGAACATCCTGTCCGTAATAGAATTGGTTGCATCATACTCTACTGAGATCCTGTGGACCTCTCCGTTGCAGTCCTCTAGCTGGACCTGAATACCATTACCCAACCTTGTAGATGCCAGGTATAGGGTCCGGTCGTAGTCTTCCACCGAGGTTGCTATAGAAAACGTATCCGTCTGCACCTCGTCCACAAGGACATTCACGGTGCCCTTAAAGTTCACCGCCGATATTTTAACATTGTAGAAGACCTTCTCAAGGTTGATATCCCCACCTGTGAATTTCCGCGTGGTCGTAGTAAATGTTGTACGGTCTCCATACGGGTAATTAACCCTTCCAGTCGGTGCATACAGCGTATTCACAGCCCCACGATAGAACAGGTTTGAGGCCGTCATTGTGGTCCTGGACAGTTTCATTGGAGAGGATCTTATATCCAGTTTATATCCACTGCCAGATGTCCCAAGCAGGTAGTAGACATCCTCGTAAAACCCTCCACAGTTATTGCTAGGGGTGATATTCGGGAGTGCCCATGTACTCAGAAGATTCTGTGTCAACCTCTGTACGGTCTGACCGTTGTAAAAACATATCCCGTTGTGACTGGCGAACATAATCCCCTGTTGGAATTTAGCGACACATTTATTTGCCCCGTCCGGGACTCCCTCTGTCGTCGGAATCTGCACCCTCTTAAGGTTAGCAGGGTCACTCCCATAAATTTTGAACATCCCATACTCGGTGAATACGATCAGTTCAAGACCCATTGGTGCGAGGGCGGTTATCTTCTGGTCAAAGTCAATCAGTGAAGACTCCCTCCAGCTATTAGGGTTACCGTAGTCCGATACATACAGGTGGGTGTCCTCTGAGGCAAAGAATAGGTTCCCGCTCTCTGCCAGGTATTTAAGCCCACGCTTTGGGACATTTTTTACGCTTATCGGTTCTATGTCGATCAGTGCATCACTCTTTGTAAAATCTATGTAGTCCTTCGTATCGGCAGTTGCCACGTTTGCATCATTGTGTGTAAGGGCCCTGCATACATACTCTCTCTCCACCTTCTCCCCCGGGATTCTGGTCCAGACATAAATATCAGCCTTATGTGTGGTCCCCGACCCAGTGAGAGTGAATGTCTTTGCTCCAGACGAGGTGTTGTACCAGTCAGTCACTCCAGTGGCCACATACGCACTCGCAGAGGGGAGGTAGCTATCATCTGCATACTGCCATCGGTAGCTTGTTCCCGTATGGTAGACAAACCACTCGACCCTGTACTGGTGTAAATCCGTCGCCCCACCGAGTGTTATCTGTAAATTATTAGTACTCTCGGAAGTCGCCACGGTGAGATCACTATCGAGGTACAGGTTTGCAACACGTTTGATAAATGCTGATGAACCCCCAACACGGTACAGGGCATATCTCCCCCTTTTATTGTCTGATGATGTGGCCCTGTCTAACTTTGATATTCCGTCCGATAGGACAACATTCACCGGTACACTGTTCTTTGCCGTATCGAAGTAGGTCGCCGATAATTTAGCATCTGTGAGAGGGCTCATGGAAGATTCCAGGCCTGTTGAGTCAAAGTGTGCCACCCCGTACTGAAACGGTATCGGATAGTTAGCAGAAAACCAAACCCTGCTGGGGTCTGTGGTTGCATCTCTATCTGCGTCTGTTCCACTGTACGATGTATCCTGGGAAAACGTGATCAGGGGGTTAGGCGATCTCGAGGATGCCCGGTATCCCTGCGTCGTTGTCCCGTCCAGGAATCTACTGATTATAGGCTTCACTGTTACGTTGTCATCCCCGCTGGATACCGTTGCCGTGACAGCGTTATTGATAACAACCTTGTTATTTGTGGTATCAATGGACAGAACCACACTATCTGTGATTATCCCAGTACCACTAAGCGTGTCTCCAATCTGGAGCTTGTATGTGTCTCCGTTTGCACCGAAGTTGATATCCTTAATATTCGCAGGGGTGGATGTTGAGAAGGTCCCTGTTACCGTAAACTGGGTTCTCGATATGTATAGATCATCGTTATATTCTACAAAGGAGTTTGCCCCAAAGACACCCTTTGTATCCTCAAAGGCCTCCAGGTCGACCCCGTCCTCTGCAAGCTCTAGTGTGGCATTGTCTGTTATCTTCAGGTTTGAAAAGTAGTTGGCATCGGCTGCCAGGTACATGGTCATCTCTGATATTTTTACTGCCGAACCATTTCCCGTGAAAGCCAGGACTGTACCAGCCTGTGCGTTATCCACTGTTGTGGCGATCTTAAAGGTGTCGTCTGTAACCCTTATAACGTAGTAGTCTGTCGATGTGCTGAGACCCGTGGGGGCGGAGGACCAGGATAGCTGTATCTTGTCGTTATATGCGGTAGCACCTGCAGTTGTTATAAACCCGTGGTTTGCGAGGGTGAACAGCTCGGCTGTATGATCCAAGGTCAACGCAACCCCTCCAGCCGTACCCTCTGCTGCTATTGTGGTAGACATGGCGGTGAATGAGGCGGGCCATTCCTTAACCGCCACGGTGGGGGTGAAGCCATCACCAGAAACCCACTGGTCGGCCTCCTCGTAGTAGTAGTCGGAAAACCCCTCCCCGTTGATCCCGTACTCCCCACGTAGGTCTCCGAAAGAGAGGTCTACGTTGGAAAGTTCGGTGGACTGGCTCTCAGGTAGACGGTGTGCTGGTAGTCGTGTGTTCAGGCCACCGCTGAAGTCCGCTTGGGTTTCTGTGGCCATTCATGTCTTGATGATGTACACAACCGTTAGGTACGGCTGAAGGTTATTGTGGTAGTTGTCTGAACCTGCGGCTGTGGTGGCACCCTCCATGGTGTGAGCATGTCCGTCTATAGTGTGAGTGTGGGCATCCTCGTCGGATGTTTTGTAAATTCTTCCTGCGCCTGCGGAGGCACTGGTGGCATCATATTCAAAAGTGGCTACTGGTCTACTGGTCCACTCCGCCCCATCTGCTAGTGAAAGTTGGTCATCACCAGGGAAAACATGACTGTGGGGTAGTTCTGAAGCGTTTGTTGTTTGAGACCCTGAATTCGTGACCGACCCCTGCTGAGTATGAGCATGAGACGCCGTTTCCCCCTCGGTGAGCTTGTGGGTGTCCGCACCACCCGTCCCTGCAAGGGCCTTAATTCCTCTTTGGTAGGCACCATCCACCTCATCCTGTGCAGCGGCATTCACCCCAATGGCGGTTCTTCCCTGGAAGTCTGGGAGATTAAAAGTTGTTACCGCACCAGACTGATCTGTGACACCACCATTGAAAGCGGTCCCGCCATAGGTACTAGAAACCACGGCATGAAGCACCCTGTAGGTGTAGGTGTTAACCGCAGAACCATTACATACCAGCCATCCCGTTGGTGGCGTTGCTATAGAGAACATTCTAATCTCACCCGTGATCCCGGACCTGTTGTTATACCCGTCTGCGGTTGCATTAATAGTCATCGTATCACCAGAGGCATCCCCGATGGTACTGTTCCCGCTGATCGTTATGTTGTTTGCCAGGGTCACCGATCCACCCGTGTCCACGGTTATTGATGCTGCCCCTCCGTCCTCCTTGAGGACCAGGGCCTCCCCGGTAGCAGGGGCTAGGCTTGAGCAGGTCAGTGTGGTGAAGGACCCGGCAGCCTTTGTGCTCGCACCGATTATGGTGTTGTCTATCGCCCCACCGTTTATATCCACGGTTGGCATGGTCGTCTGGCCCGAGGCATTGAGTACCTGATTCGCCGTCCCCGAGTTACTCGGATGCGTGACCGTGTCTAGTTTAATTGTCCTTGCCATTATTCCTCCAAGCCGGAAACGTACTGGGTCTTACCGTCCACACGTTTCGCTGTTAAAACTTCACCCTTGTTGTCACCACCCGGGTCAAAACTGCAGTGCACCCACCCCGAGTTGGGGCCCTCGTCCTTGCTGTAGAATTCAAGGATCAACTGTTTGAATTCAAGGTTATCCCTGATATACCCTGCCAGATCCGGGTTACTCACGGACTCGGACCTCACTTCAAAATCTGCCGCCCGGCCATGGCAGTGATCCGAGGTTTTAGACCCCCCGATCAGGCTATTCAACGCCTCCGCTCTTAGCCCGGAACTGACCGATATGGTTCCAAATTTATCCCGGACTGGCTGCAGAACCCGTTGACATAATGCGGTCAGGGCTACCAGTTGTTCGTCGTTGGGAAGGTTACTGATCCCGTTCCTGACTGCAGTCTGGGAGTACGTTAGTTCCTTGAGGGAGAAGTTCTTGCTGAGTTTCAATATCTCATCCTGTTTTGTTTATGACTTCCCGGCATTGCGGCTACGGGGCCTTCTACGTCCTTAGAGCCCTCTGTGTCCCACTCGCCTCTACTCCGTTTCTTTTTAAGATTCTTTAAACTCTTTTTTCTTTTTTCATGTTTCTTTTTAATCTCTAACTCTAAATCTGGAGCTTCTTCTAGCTCCAAATCTGGTGGAGCTTCTGGTAAATTTTTGAGTTTGAGGGCATTGGTGATTTCCTCCCTCTCCAGCACTCGCCTGTCCCATGACTTCTTATCCCTCTTCCTTTCGTCTGCGTCGGCCTTGTCCTGCGCCGCTTCCTCGTCTGCCAGTGCCCCCCGCCAACGCTTTGGATTAAGCCGTCTATCCACACCTCCATCATAAACCATAGCGGCTACGGGGCCCTTAGACTTAGATTTAAGATTAGGTTTAACCTTTTCCTTGAAAAGTCTCCTCGCCTTACTCCCTGCCCTTTTCTTGAGAGCTTTTTTAGTCATCTGGTCCAGTTCAGCTTTTGACTCCTGCAAACCATGCATCTTTTGAAGAATGCTCTCGTACTTTGGTTCCTTTCTTGATTTGCTCATGTTTCCCTTTGGTTTATAGTTACGAGACCTTTGATCCGCCCATTTATTTGCAGCCTCTTATGTATTAAAAGTTTTAAGAGTTTTCCCCTTATCAGGCCCCACTGATGGTTGAACATGGTACTTCCCATCGATCTCCCAGGTCTTTGTAACCTCATGTGACATTCTTATCCTTGCTCCTGTCTTTCTCCCGACGCTTTTCCCTGTAGGGATTGCCGGGAGACTTCTTGGCCTTACCCATTACTATGCAACGTCGTCTATGAGTGCCGCTACAATAAGGTCTGCGGATGCATCACCTGCATCGGCAAGGTCTGCGGAAATAGCGTGAAGGTTCTCAACCGTTGTATTCGGGAGTCTACCAAACCATGACTCACCAGCGGCAATATGGACTCCATCTACCAGATTATAGGCGGCTGTTCCACCGTCAAAACAAAGCAGAACACCATCGGAACCACTAGTATTCTTGACGAACAAAAACTTAACCAGATCATTGGCATGAACCGCAGTCGGAGCCGTATCATCGTCAACCGCAGCATAGTCCAGGAAATACCCCGCAATTAGATTAGTTGAGGTGGCTGTACAGGAAGTCAACTTGTAGTACCACTTTTCAGTAGCATCGGCAGGAGTAACCGTCATGCTCCCGGATATAGTTTTTGCAATTTCATCTGGAAGGACGGTTGCGGAAATTGTCACACTAGCAGCATCGGCCATATTATTCTCCTATTTAGCTAAGAAAGTCCTTTACGGATTTGAATTGATTATCGGGCATTGCATCGACGACAGCGTCGAGTGCATGTTTTTGGTCCTCGCTTAGATTGTCATCGAGGGCCTTTTCCACATGGTCCTTTGCGAGACTCTGGGCCTCGTCCATTATTAAGGATTTCACCATGTTAAGTAGTAATGTTTCAAGCATTCTCTTCCTTTGGTTCGGGTTGATGTATCTTGGGCTTCTCGTCCATCAGGTCAGAATCCCCGTTGAAATAAAACGTAGCGATGCCCGAAATCACGGAAATAAAGCTACCAATCAAAATATTGAGCAAATCACGGCTGGACTGGGTCATCTCGGTATCTGCGGTCAGCATCATGTGCACGATATAAAGGAAGATAAAGAACGCCAGGAATGAGATCACCAGACGACCATAGAACCTGGCCACGGTTATCTTCTCGTTCACGGACATCCTAATCGTGGGATTTGGGTCCCCCTTTATCGTTTTCTTTTCAGTTATTTCTTCCATTTCTTTTCTTCCCATTGTCTATAGTTTTTGTTCTTCATCTTCTTACGAAGAACAGACCACTGGTTTTCGTAGTACTCATTACCATTTAGTACTGAGTTCCAATAAAACCTGTTTTCTTCATACGTTAGCACTACTATACCTGATTTGATCGATAGTCATTTATCGCGGCCTTGATTGCATCTTCGGCAAGCACCGAACAATGGATCTTGACCGGAGGAAGGGAAAGTTCCTCAACGATTTCCGTATTCTGGATCGACATCGCCTCATCGATGCTTTTTCCCTTGACCCATTCGGTGGCAAGGCTTGAACTGGCAATCGCTGAACCGCAACCGAAGGTCTTAAATTTGGCATCCACGATCTGGTCTTTTTCAACCTTGATCTGGAGTTTCATTACATCACCACACTCTGGAGCACCCACAAGACCAGTACCGACATCAGCACTCCCACTATCCAAACTACCAATATTCCGTGGTCTTTCATAATGATCCATCACCTGAGTAGAATAGGTCATTAGTTCATCCAGACAGGATTATCAAGGGTTTCATTCTTTATAGAAAAACTTGTAGAACACCCACAAGTAGATGTTGCCTTTGGATTATAAAACCTCGGCCCTGGAGTAGCTAAATCTCTTGACCAGTCTATTTTTAATCCCTCTACTATTAGATGGCTCTTTTTGTCAATTATTATAGGTAACCCCTTCTCATTAAAAATTAAGTCCCGTTTCGTTGGAGATCCAAACTCTAATACATACTCATATCCGGCACACCCTCCACCTTTTACTGAAACCCTTAAAGAGGCATCTTGGGGCCCCTCATCAGACCTCATCCTCTTAAAGTTCTGCTCTGCACTCGATGTAAGGGTTATCATCTTCCACCACAAGGGCACATCGTTGTATAACGTGTTATCGGGTAATAAACATTATCATTCTGACAAGACTTACATTCGTAAAACCCAGCCTGATTAGTAGCCTCACAACCCCCCACGAATAGAATAAAGGCTACAACCATTAATTGCATTATGTCCTCGCAGATAGTCGGAATTCGGTTAACAGTTCTTTCATTGTTTCAGTGTTGGCGTTCAGTGCCCCCTTCATCTCCTGCATCACAGATGTGGTACTTTCCACCAGGTGCATTAGTCGCTCATCTGTGTTGGAGTCCTTGGCCCACATCTCCTCACGTTCTTTCTTCGCAAGGTCGGTACTGTATCTGATGTACCAGAAGGCCGCCGCAATGATCACGGCTGGAAGCCCTATCCGTTCTATTAAATTTACTATTATTTCTATATCCATAATCGAATCATTTACCTGTTGTGGATAGTTGTAATATTGTGCGTCCGCAGGGTTCATATTTAAGCGGTTTCAATTGGTTCCAGTATTATGTTGCACAGTGACGATATTTCTGAAAAAACATTTGTGAGGTTGTCAGACCCCATCTTTTCATAGTCCACGGACGAAAACCTCTCCCTGCTACTATCGACAAAACAGTCGCAGTGGTTAACGTGGGCTATTGGTGGCATGTTAGGTAATCTGTTCACTCTTGCCTGGTAACAAATTGTCCACATGCCCCTTATCTGTGGTGTAGTGTGGTCACCACTAAACTTCTTTGGCTCTACAATCGGTGCCTGCTTAGAATAACCGACCAGTATCATGGCAACCCATATGCCTGCTAATATAATTATGAATCTCATATGCGAGTAATCAAAATTAATATCCAGAACCCAAGTCCTAGGAAGATGAGTGGGTACATTTCATGCTTTTGGTTTCGGATATTTTGCTTTTATAGGGTCTACCATCTCAGACTTCCATTTCTCAATTCCAGAATCATAAATCTTTTCTAACTGAATTGACCAATCGGGATACTCCCTTTTTCTTTTTCGTGCATACTCCTGATCTTTATATTCACGTTCTAATCTAGCGACTTCTATAGTGACCTTTGCATTATCTAAATTAACAACATTACCATCTTTGTCGTATGCAGTTTCACCTGTACTTTCACCATGAATTTTAACTACAGTAGGATGTGTATTATATATTGATTCGTGTCTCATCCTGCTACCTCCATAACCGTTATTGTTGAGGCTGTTGTTGATATGTCAGCATTGTCAGCAAAGCTGAGTGATCGATTTAAATAAACAGTAGTAGATCCTTCTGGCAAAAGCCATTGTAGTTTATATGTCTCTTCTGATGAAGTGGAAGGAGAATCTAAATATTGACCATTAAATGGTACATTATTATACGACTGACCATCAATGCATCTTTGAGATACCCATGTTCGATGGCGACTTCCTCCGGCATCACCCACTCCTATATCTGTACTACCTCGCACCATTTTCACCGCTGCGGACAACTGAGTTGTATAACCAAGGCTTATAGAAAAACTAAGCAGTATTTTATTAGATGACGATGCTGGAGTTATCGCAATGGTCATGCCTGGTATGTCACCCCATGTATCAATGTCACTATATGCTGATGAGGCGGCTGTAGTTGTCGTTGACAATACCTGTAGAACTGCAACGGAAATAGCCTCAAAAGCAGGGGCAGAACCTGTACCTGTAGATGTTAGTACATGACCATCAGTTCCCAGATGGGCCATCTGATCTAAAGTAATGGCATTATCTGCTATGTAACTACCATTTGCTAATGTTCTAGCTCTGCTCATTTAGTTCCTTAATATTAAATTCTGTTCCATTACACAACAATTTCCATAGCAGTGATTGAAGAAATAGCTTTTGACACATAAGGAACTTCTGAGTTTGAAGGACCACGATTTACGTAAGCAATAAATCCAGCTCCACTCCCATTATATACGTAGACTTGGTAGGTCAACGCAGATGTACTTGATGGTGAATCAAGATGTGTCATGCTCACAACCCCGTTGTAAGCCTCATTGGAATCATCGTTAAAATGGAGGACTCCCGTGGTTACTGCAGTCTGGCTTGTCAACAGGGATGTTCCAACTGCACCTGATAGTGCTGACCCACCTCGATATAAACCTGTAGCCACACCAGTATGTCCACCATGCTCCATACCTAGATTAATATGATATGTAACAAGGATTTTATTGCTTGTAGAAGCTGGTGTTATTACAACGCTTAAATCAGTAACAGCAGTCCAAGTATTACTTACGGATGAAGTGCTGAATTCTGTTGTTTTAGTAGTACTTAGAACCTGTTTTACAACACTTTCTGCTGTCCCTACAATAGTCCCAATTACACCAGACCTAGCACCTGTGCTGTTTACGATTCCTGTCATGTCCAATCCTGATCGATGTAAGTAATAACAATATCAATATCGCAAGTACCTCCAGCTTTAAAATTAAGTTCATCAGTCCCTGATAAAACTAACCTATCGTTAAATACAAAAGTCGCATCTGCGCTCAGAGCAGTTGCTAACGATATGATTTCATAATCAGTCCCAGCCGCAGAAGGGTCTAGGAATAAACCAAAGGTTTCTGCGTTGCCTGCAGTTTCAGTGATTACTATCGATATGACTGAATATATATGATTTGCAACTCCATCTAATATCTTTGTATCAGTAGTGTCTGTTACTGTAAAAGTGCCTCTTTTGAGAACTTCTGTCCCTGATCCACTTGGAATTGCCATATTATGCTCCTAAAAATAGTGCTTGATGTGTTGAGCTTTGCATAAATGCTCCTTTTTGTTGTATCTTTTTGCTTGTTGCCATTATGACATTGCCATTGTGAGTAACATCCCCACCAAATGTACCACCTGAACCTGCGCTTACATTGTCTGAAACTTCAAAAGACTTAAAGGCAGCGACAACAACTTCATCACTAGCGGCTAATGCAGATAATCCTGTAATAGTACTGCCAGAGGTTGCCGTGTAATCGGTTGTGTCAAGACTTACACCATTGAGAAATACAATAATATTTGTTGGTGTATAAGAAAGTGTTGGAGAGAAAGAAGCCGCAGCTATGGATGTCTCTGATCCAGATGCGGTGAACTTATGGAAAATTAATGATACAGAGCCTGAAGACGAAGCAGGAACCCAGGCACTCCCAGTGGTCTTGTAGACCATCATAGCATTGTCAGTTGTATTAAAATAAAGCATACCATCTGCTAACGAATCCCCATCATTGTCCGTCGATGGTCCATCCTTCGTTGTATCAAAGGCCCCGTAGACACCACGGTTCTGGAAAGTGACAGCGACACTTGATCCCGCAGCAGCCATGTTTTCAGAGATGACAATCGCCGTCCCGTCTATAGATAATACATTAGGTTTTGTGGGAGAAGAAGGTATACCGCTCCCCGTAACAACCTGCCCAACTCTTACCCCGACATTACTCGCAACCGTTATGGTCGATCCGTTCTTTGCCCACGAAGACGAAGATGGGGTGGCAAAATCGGCATAGTACCAAGTGTTGGTACCTGACCCGGCACTAGAGTACGCTATTGCCGTTCCTCCAGAGGAGGTGGCCAGTTTAAAGTTGTTAGTTGTCTTGTCCCGAACATAGTAGTCTGTCCCCGCACTTAAATTTCCAGGTAATCCTCCACCCGAGTTTACCACTCTAATCACTTGTGTATCTACCAGCCCATGTGCTGCCGATGTTATTAGAAGTCCTGATGAACTAGATGCAGTAAGAACTACAGCATCCGAACTCTTTCCTAAATATGTGTCATTAAAGGAATCAAAAGCACTGGCTACTGATGAGGCACTTAATTTAGCAGCAGCTTCCGAAGCAGAAGCATTAGTGGCCGAAGTGGCTGCCTCAGTTGCAAGGGTATTCGCCGATTTATCGCTCGAGCCATTAGGACTCGATGCATCTACCGCCCATGCCTTGGCGGACCCTCCAGAAGCCGTCAGGTTACCAATCGCATACTCCTTTGAGGAGTACTCGCTCGTGTCGACCTGTGCTCCCGTACTGGTGGCCCACTCTTTTGCGGCCCCCTTGGAGGCTGTTGTGGTAACCCCTGTCCCTCCTACAGACCATGCCTTACTAGAAAAATCCGATGTATCTACCGCCCCGTTTACCTTCGTAGCCCAGTCCTTACTTGGTCCAGCCGATGCGGTTGTGGTTACACCCGTTCCGCCTACTGACCAGGCCTTTGCAGAATGATTTGCGTTGTCGACTGTCCCGTCCACCTTTGTGGACCAGTCCTTTGCGGCCCCTGCACTCGCCTGTCCTGTAATCCCTGTTCCACCGATGGTCCACGCCTTTGCGGAGTGACTAGCGTCGTCAACCACACCGTCTGTCTTTGTCGCCCAGTCCTTTGCTGAACCCTTGAGGGCAGTCTGACTTACACCCGTGCCACCGATAGACCATGCCTTGGCCGATCCATCAATCCCGTTATCGTCGGCATCATTGGTGACAACTCCATCGACCTTGGTTGCCCAGTCCAGTGCCTTCCCCGCCTGATGCAGGGCAGAGTATCCTACGTTACCAACACTGTCTGTAAGCTGGCTGTGTTTTGCATAGGTCGCCCAGTTCAGGGCATCACCGGATGGAATAAACAGTGACCAGTAGGTCACGCCACCCTCACCGGGGTTCCCTGGTGTTATCGACCCCGCCGTATGCGCCACATCACAGTGGTAGAGGTTTGCATCGGTAGAGTATAGTACAACATCCCTGTACTGGTAGGCCGTACTTGTTACCCAGGTCCCCTCATACTTTATACCAGCGGGTCCCGATGGTCCGGGGCTGGATACTGTTACTTTATTTGCGGCCATTACTTGGTAATCTCCCTAATTAATTTCACGTTGCCTCTCAAAATTTTTGTAACCTCACCACCGGATGCTAGAACCTCCAGGTCGTACTTGGCATGGTCGAAGTCCAGGGCTGCGGTTTCTGTTGCAGACAGGGTTAGTGTTATATTCGGGTCACTCTGTGCGAGAGTTATCCGCCCGTTGGCTGTTGTCAGGTCTATCAAACTGCTCGACGATTCAGAACTTTCCCTGATCTGCATCGAACCAGACGAGTAGGCCGACAGGTCGATAGTAACCCCGGACGAGTCCGTGTAGTTGACCGTCTGCGAGAAGTCGGCACCCTGCTCAATTTCTATGTCGTAGTATCCGGCGGCCATTTTAAAAGTTCCAGTTTAAATCTATTATCATTGCCCACCTCTTAGTTTTTCAAGGATCTTGTCCTCACAACCACAGGGGTCTTCCTCGGTGCAGTTGCAGGGATCACAGTCACATCTGGTGCACTTGCACTCTTGGTTCGGGCATGGGGTCATGTGGAGTTTTTCGTCATGCATCAAGGCATCCAACGGGTTTTTTCACTAATATTTTTTCTCTCATAAATTTTTTTACTTTCGCCCTTCCTACGCTCCATTCTTTTCTCTTTCTTTTTCTTTTTCTTTTTCTCTTCTTCCTCGGTTGATACCGCTAACGTCGGATACGCCAGAATCTCGTCTGCTCTCCTGCTAAAGTTCACTATGGCCTTTAAGTCTTTAACAGACGGGGCTTTCTTTGTTTTAAGTAAAGCCTCTGGAAAATCATCTGCTGTTACCCTGCTACCCCTTTTTTTAGCGGCAGCACTCCTTGAAAGTTTCCTAGCATTATCCAGAGCTGTATACATTAATCCCGGAGGATTATAGCGTTTGCTCATTTGTCAATCCTTTAAATAGTTATTCTTCTAACCAGTCACCGTATTTTGCCCTGTAATCCACATCTTTCCTTTTCACTTCCGATGCCCTACGCCTGCTCGCTATTTTTCCCTGGGCAATTCTTGCCTGATTCCTTGCCCGTTGCCTTCTTGTTGTTTTTTTTGGTTTCTCTTTAGCCATTCTGCGGATCTCTGGATGTTCCTCCAACACCTCCCTCTCAGGGTGTTCCTCCCGCACCTCCATCTCGGGCCTTTCTTCCAGATCCTTAACATCCAGCATCTCCACTAAATTTTCCTTAGCCTTTAAATCCTTCTCTCTTAACCCCCTACTTCTCTTTCGTGGTTTTTTTAATATTGTAGGCATATTTTTCCTTTACAGATACCTATTAATCGTCATCGATCCCCGGTTTCTGCCCTCGGAGATAGACCCACTGGACATTCCCTCCATGCGCTTCGCCTCGTTGGTCTGCTCTATAAACTTCATCCTGTACATCTGGGACTTCTCGATATTCTGAACCTTGCTCTCCTTCAACCAGGCTCTCTCTAAAGCTCCAAAGACCAGTGCCTCGTGCCAGTACCCATTAACCGTCGGTGTTGTTGTGTCACTCGTTAGTCCCGATGTGATCGGTACCCCTCTTACGTTGAGAGAAAGAAAAACCTTCGTTGTGGCATCCTTGTCCTCGTAGAGGTCAATATCTTGTTTTGGTAATGGATAGATTCTGAAAGTGTCGGAGGTCCTGTTATTGAATATAACCCCCTCTATCGGACCGTACTGGTCCCTCCACTTTGGTGTGTTGTCGACGGAATTTACAGGAGAAGAAAAGGCATTGGGGTGGAAACCCATACTCGACTCGAGCATGTAGTGCCTCTTGCCCCGGCTTGATGCCGCAGCATTCAACTGGGATTCCGTGTATATAGCGAGTTCCCTCCCGTTGAGACTAACCGAGGTAACCTCTGCTATCGTACTTGGTTTTGTGAACTGGGGACCTATTCGGAACACAGAGACAGAACTGTCGGTAACTGAGTCACCGAAGCCTACTGTATAGGTAAGTGTGGTAGTAGATGGAACCAATATGTTAAATGGTCCACTATACTCGCTAGGAGACCCGCCAGAGACATGTACTACATCTCCAGTGGTATACCCGTGGGCAGAAGAAAATGTTACTGTGGCGGTCTTTCCGTCGATTGTAAGCGTTCCCGTCTGGGTCGCCTCGCCAATGGCGGTCGTACCACCCGGATTGGTGGCATCTCCTTCAACCTGGGGATGTCTCGCAATCCTTGTAAATTCCGTGAGAGCATCGTCGATAAACCTGTTTATTTCACGATCACTCCAGTGGTTATTTTCCTCATCCTGTAGGGCTGTTTCAACTCGTTCACGGATGTCTTTCCGATTCATTAATCCTGGTCAAGTTCTATGACCTCGTGACGCTCCCTTGAATTTTCCAACTCGTCTACTGAAAGATCCCGAGCACCCTCTTCAAATTCGGTGGCTCGCTTCTCTCCGGTTTTAGGCCAATGCATAACTCTAAAGTTAAACCGCCTTCCACTTCTCGATGTCAACTGACTCGACATATCCCGTTGAAAATATTCGGTAGTTATAGCATCATTCAGTACGTTTACATGGGACAGAGGTAATATCCTATTACTCCCCCGTGGTACCATTATAGTCCAGGTTCCATGAGTCACAGGCACTGGCCCCATTTCAGTCATATCATTGCCATAGTCAATATTAATAACGGCAAATCCTTCAGGGACTGTTTCACCTTTCTTGTGCTCAACTGCTACTTTTGTATTACCACTGAGGACAACCCATTTCCCTTCACCTGCTGGGACATAGGCCTCACTAAGATTGGTTTTAGGTAAATTTTCACTCGCTACCAACCCGCCTGCAATAGACATATATTATCTCCGATAAAAGTTAGCCGGAGCCGAAACCCCGGCTTAATTAGCACTGAATGGTGCCTACAGGCTCGTCTGCAACCAGACTATGTTTGCAGGGAACATGTACTCAACCCACCAGATTAAGGCTCCAGCAGTTGCAGTAGAAGAGGCCTGAACCTGATTTAAAACAACAGGGACAACCTTTTCTTCACCATTAGAACCATACGTTGAAGAAACAGAGTATGGAGGCTTGGTTCCCAAAAGAACTCCACCAGTGGAAATACCATTTGCGACACCTTCGCCCGTACTGGTTGTTGGTGCAGCAGCAGCATTAATCTTTTTACCAACAGCAGCAGAACCATATCCAGCAACCGCCATGTCTAGAAACCCATTAGGGTCGGCAGTCTGTGTAGATCCTGAATCCTGGTTAGTAACCGTGGCAACTCCCGTGCCAACTAACCATGTGGTTGTTCCACCAGCAAATGCAGTGGTAAATATAATATTGACATCAGTGACCACCGATCCCCAGGGAATATTAATATAGTCCCTCTCTGTAGTTCCTGTACCTGTAGAACCATGAGCGACAGTATTGTACCCGGAGACCTGTGCTGACCTGGTAATTTTATTCTTAATAGAATCAGACATAAATGTCCTTTCAAATAAAGGTGAACCCCGGTCGTAGACCGGGGATTATCGATTATGAAAACTTAGTAGCAGCTACTTCCAGCCGATACATCCAGAGGTCCTGTAAAATAATACAGGAGTAAAACGTGTCCCAAGCAACCGTTCCACGCTGACCCATTGGATCACCTGGTCCCGGCTTGGGCATTACAACCTTAGATCGAAGGCTGTCCATTCCTCCAAGTGTGGCACATCCACCGAAATCCTGAGCAACTATAATCACAGGATAGACATCTATGTTTGTGCTATCACTAGAAACACAGTTTGCAACACCATTTGTATCTCCTGCAGCCTTGAAAGAGGTTGCCTGAGTTGTGGTGATGAACCTTACACCCTCGGCAGTTCCAATTTCACCCTCGATTGCATCGGAGGTGTCGGAATACTTCTCGACAGAAACGTAGTTTGGAAGCTGTTCGATGTCCTGACGAAGGTCGGGATGACAGATTCCAATAAACGATTCACGGATCGGTTCGGTTGCGATCCCAACAGAAGCACGCAACTTGTTACGCATCTTCTTGGCATCGTTCGTCTCGAGTGACCGGATTGCAGTCTGGATGGCTGCATTCGTTTGTGTTCCAGTAGCGGGACTATTGAGGGTAGGTGTTACACTACCTATCGACATGTCTACATCGGTACGAGCACTAGCTGATGTTCCAATATATCTAACCGATGTTCCTGCACGGAAAACCTTGTATGCTAGAAAATCGAGAGTCTCACCAGCCTGCTGGGCCTGTCTCTCGGTAATAACCTTGAGAACCGGATCATGTGAAGCCGCAAGCATTACATCGGTAGTATTCACATAGCTACCGTACTGCTTGAGCGTATGCATCAAGGTTGTATGCTCTAGACTTGTGAAGTCCGGCGTTACACCTTCAGCAATAGGGGTGTCAGTAATCGGGAAACGCTCATATCTGCGGTGTCTGATCTCAAGACCCTGCTTCTGAGGCTTCGTTTCTTTTTGTGCAAACTTTGCAAAAGTCTGCAGACGCTTCGCAATGGGAAGCATCCGTTTTTGAATAGTGAACGCATCATTTGCGCTCAGGTCACCATAAGCTTGTCCGGTTAATGCCCCGGTTGCTCCATAGGCTGCCATAGGTCAACTCCTTTAAAAAATTAATCATCGGGTATAGAATCCCACAGCTCTTCAGCCGTCATGTTATCAGGATTCTTGGTCATTCTAGGGGCAGAATTTTTAACTAAACTCGAGGCCGCTCTTCTTCGAGATTCTTTACGTTGAGGTTTAGCCTTTTCAGTAGGCTCCGCATCAGGCTCTGTTCTCCACCCTCTCCCCTCATCTGTCTGCAGATAAAGGTTCATAACGGAAGCATGATCCCTGGCATCTACGCTCTCGGTCATCATCTTTGTCATAGCGGGGCTTGCCAGTACAAAAGACTGGAAATCGGAATCTCTGTCCAGGTCCCTGAAGTTTTCTCCAACATTCTGAATCATATGACCCTCATGTTGGACTAAAAAGTCCTGGTACTCACGATCCTTGACACTCCTTTCGAGTGTCTCAATCTTATGGGACACATCCGTGCCCCTACCTGCCTTCGCTACTTCCGCCTGGGCGATCTTAGTAAAAGTCTTTGTCAACTCACTAAACTCGTCCATGGTCTGCCGATCATCTTCGTTGAAGAACTCCTCCGATCCCGGCGTGGGTGGTCCTTTCTCGGGTTCCCTTACAGGTCCCTTCGAGAATTCATCCATCTGCCTTTGCATCTCCAGGTTCTGTACCCTTAGTTCCTGAAACTGCTCACGCTGCCTTGCGCTGTCCTCGTTTCGTTTATGAAACTCTTTCTCTAGGTCCTTGTACCGTTTCTCATAGTCATGAGACTGGTCATCTTCCTGCTCAGGTTCTTCCTGGTACTCATCCTCTTCTTCCTCTGGTTCTTCGGGTTCATTGGAAGCCTCAGTTTCACCATCCTCAGCATCTTCCCAGAGCTGCTCTTCCTCGGTCAGTTCCTCCGTACCAGTTTCTTCGGACTGGGGAGTAACCTCCGTTACCTCTTCTTCTGCCATTTTTTTCCTTATAACACTTTCGATGTCCCGTTTAACGGATCTAAGGTGTTGACCCCTGGGCTATCCCGTGGAGGTCGGACTGTTTAACACCTGGTTTGGATACTCCAGTATCTCTTCCCAGGCCTGTATCCGGCCTATACGAATATTATGCTTCGCCGTAGACTCGGTGTCATGAAGTGGGGACCGTGTAATGATCTCCATCTCACTTTCTAATCGTGAATAAAACAGTTCTTTCAACTGTTTCCAACCAGGGTGATCATTGAGTAAAGCAATAGTCTTTACATCAGTTGATCGTATCTGGCGCATTCTCTTCCATCTCCTGTCGTCTTATCTGTTCTGCGGATGGACCCCCCTGAAGTCTATCTCCCGCTTCCTGGTCCCTTTGAGCAGTGATCCTGTCTACAACATCCTGATCCCTTTGACTGACTCTTTCCTGCTCCTGTTGTGCCTCTTGCTGAGCCGCCTGCTGTTGCATCATCATCTGCTGTTGCTGGGCCTGCTGCTCCGCCTGCATCTGAGCCTGCTGTTCCTGCTCCTGTTGTTCCCTTAAAAGTATAGAGCTATTTGCTAAGTTTGCCGGGTGCAAGACATTTCCTTGTTTAATCAGTTCTAACCGCTCCCGTGTCTCTAACTCTCTCTGGTCATCACTGACCGCCTGCTTCTCATCGAGCATTGCCTTTGCCTGCTCCTTACTAATATCTGCCTGAGCCTGAGCCTGTATTTGAGACATCAATGCCTGCTGCTGTTGCTGAACCATTTGCTGTTGTGCCTGCTGCTGTGCCTGCTGACCCTGCTGCATTTCCTGGGCAACCTGTTCCTCGGTCTTCAACATGTTCTCCGGGTCTAGATTAAATGCCCTGAGCAACGGCCTTGTAAACGCCTCATGCTTGATAAACGCCTGGAACTGTGGCAAAGAACCCGCCACCTGCAGGAACTGTATCAACTGGGAGTTGTGAACCTCCTTCGCAACATACTGCTCATACCCCGTTGAAATAGCCTCGTAGTCCCCCTTGATCGTATTATCCGGGGAGTCGACCATCAACCAGCGGTATATCGCCTGTATATTCTGTGTGATCATATTACTGACCGACCTCACAACGTCGGCAGTCTGACGGTTTGCATTGGAATTTAAAATAGACATCCCCGTGGCCGTCTTCGTCTGCGCCGGGCTCATATCACCATACCCGATAGATGTCTGACCACTATCAAGGTCCGCCTCACGTTCCAACTGCTGTATCAGTGACAGCAACCCATTGGTAACATCAGGAATCACAACACTCGTGAACGCATCCCGTACACTCATCCCA
>VTLG01013275.1_pt1 | contig 19271 bp, 15 predicted proteins | sample 4694571 | NCBI WGS metagenome assembly VTLG01 (sample SAMN12604809, study PRJNA352737) | marine metagenome | biome: ENVO:00000447; feature: ENVO:00000209|ENVO:00000569|ENVO:01000036; material: ENVO:00002151; isolation source: viral sequences binned using virsorter ...
CCCGCTGAAGTTGCTGCTGCTGTTGCCTGATACTTTGCAGAATACAAGGTGCCATCCACGGTGCCAGATGCTTGTGAAGCCCAATCCTTTGCAGATCCGGCGGCGACTGTAGTCCCGACAGCATACTCCTTTGCAGAATATTCACTGTCTGCAATTACAGCATCCTCGGTATTTGCCCATTCTCTTGCACTTCCGGCTGTTGGGGCAGATGCACCAACGACACTTGCATAGGCTTTTGCAGAGAACTCACTTCCGTTTACATTCCCATCTGCTTTCTGTGCCCAATCCTTTGATGATCCTCCTAAAGTGGCACCAGTCATGTTTGCACCCTGCGCCCATGCTTTTGCAGATCGGTCGCTAGTGGTGCCTCCATCTACATCATCTGAACTACTTGCCGGAATATCCTGTGCCCATGCCTTTGCAGATCCTCCTGTGCTTAATGCACCAGAATTTGCGTCACCCTGTGCGTATTCCTTTGCACTGTACAACGATCCTGTAACTGCTGCATCTGTAATAGTCGCCCAGCTTTTTGCAGAACCATCGGCCTTATGGGTCGATGTTCCTACTGCCCATTCCTTTGCGGATGCATCCTCTGCTGTAGAGGTTGGAGTCGTTGCAAGAGTCGCCCAATCCTTTGCAGATCCTGTGACAGTATCAACTCCTGTGCCTCCTATCGCGTGTGCTTTAGATGAGAACTCTCCATCAGCAACTACACCAGTAACTTTTGTTGCCCATTCTTCTGAAGTTCCTGCTGAGCCACTTGCCTCCACGGCAGAATCAGAGGATTCTCCTGCTTTTGTGGATGCTGTTCCTGCCGAACCACTCGCAGAAGATGCAGAACTTGCTGCTGCTGCAACTGCCGTATCAGGATCTTCCAAAGTTAAAGTGATGTTTCCATCACCGTCAAACTTTAAGCCCTTGTTGGTCCTTGCAGCTTTGTTTGCTGTGATTGTTGCTGCGGCTGCTGCCGTACCTGAAAAAGCAGTAACACCAGTTAGAGTGTCAGCAAACCGAATTGTTGCCTCAGAACCAGTCTCTAATTGCTGAGTCTGCATCGTAAGCTGATCCAGCCCACGCTCCAGGGTCTCTATATCAAAGACAGAGTTGTTAATGAAGTCAAGCTCCTGATTATATGGGATATTGCGGAGCAGAAGAATAACATCAGAAGTTGCTTGCCCAACAGAAAAAACAATCGTGGCAACTTTACCGTGATCCGTGTGATCTACAATTGTCTTTGTGACCCCAGATGTGACAAGTGTTCCATTCTTGTAGACATCAACATGAGTAGAGTCAAAAACAGTAAACGTGGTGTCGTACCCGTGCGCGGCATCAGTGTTCCCACTGAGCGTTGTTTTTGAGGATGTATTTAATGGGACAGTCATTTAGAACTCATCAGGTTGATAGCCAAAGAACTTTGTCTGACCTCTGCTGGCAAGAAAAGCACTCTGACGTTGTGAGAAACCGGGATTCCACATTTCCCTGAAGCGGTCATGGACAAAATAGTTCATTGCTGCTTCTCCATACCAGATATTCCCAAATGGAGTTATGGACTTAAGAAAGTTATAGGCTTTAAAAGCCGCCTTGTCTCCAGTAAGCATCCCCCCAGAGACTTCTGCAAAATCCTTAAACATTGTATAGTTTGTTCCACCAATCAACTCGTCAAAGTTAGGTGATCCATGACTATTGATCCTTGCAACGATGTCTGACATCCCAAAGAAGAATCCTGTCTGCCCAGCAGATAACAGGAATGTTTGTGGATCTGTGGGGTCTCTTGGACTCCTCCCTCTGAAAAAATCCTTTGCAGTTAGTGCTGCATACCCAATCCCTGTCAATGGCAGAGCATGCATTAACGCCGCTGGTCCAATGGTCCTCATTCTTGGGAACATTGTCAGCATCATGTGGACAGTTGGCGTTCTGAATTGCCAAAACAGTCTGAGAGCAAGCCCTGCGGCAGTGCCGTCATACTGTTTGAGCATCATGAACTCCCTTGCCCGGAGTCCTGCTTCCGGGATTGCTGTTCTTGCCTCGTTAAAATAGAGGCGTGACAACTTCTGGGATACAGACTTCAGATGGACTGTTGGCTTCTTCTCTCCACGAAGAACTCCCTCTGGAACCACATAGTGTTCCCTGGGGATTCTCTCCACCTTCTTTCCTTGTAACACATCCGGGATTAGTTCGTCCATAGTGACAACCCCTTTTTCTTGGATCAACTTCCAATCTTTAGCGTCAATCCCATAAACTCCAAGAAATTCCTTGTACCGACTAGGAAGAGTTGACCACGAATGTTGGGTCGCCATATCCCCCATATGCAGTGCTGTGATCTTGGAATATGCAGTTCTCATTCTGTTTGTCAGTTGGACCAGTCCAGTTACATTGACAAATGAATCTACAAGATCAGTAAATGCCCCCGGCTGTGAGTCTCCAATCTGATATCGTCCCATCCCAAATGAAAACACTCCATCAGTTCCAGAGTGTAGACTTCTGAAGACATCAGTCTGCATCTCCTTGGATTGCCCTTTGATCGTCTCACTGATCATCTTGGAATAAGACTTCAGGAATCCACCTCCTTGGTAGTGCGCGTGAACTGCTGCAACCCCAAGGTCATTCATTGCAGTTAGAGGTGCAAATCCTAGTTTTGAGATGATATTTAGGTTCAGGATTGCATTCACCAAGCTCTGGAGTCTTGGCATTGAAGGTTCTGGAAGGTCTCCAAGCAAATGGTTAAAGACATAATCCATATGATCAGAGTCATTGGCAACAGAGATGCCGTCAGAATCGCCAAGGATGGACTTTTTTATTGCCGCATGGGTTTTATAGGGGTCTGGCCCAAGACGCTCTGTCAGAGCAGATAGACGAGTCTGCCAGCGTAATGAGTACACTGCTGCCTGTAGTGGAGACTGATGCCCGAACTTTTGGTTATACTGCAACCAATCATCTGCGTTTCTGAACCTGATAGGAGCAAAACTGCGTTGAGTTAATCTCCGTATGATTGATCCTCTCCGCTTTGGACCTCCTCGTAATCCCTCAAAGTCAAAAAGAAGATCCCCTCCTGATTGAGATGGAGTTACAACCTCGTCATAAAACCGCCCCAACTCTTCAATGCTTAATGCCCCCTTCTCCCTCTGAAGACCATGTGTGAAATCAACCCACTCTTTCTTTGTTACTCCAACTATTCTAGATGGGTCATGCCACTGGAGTGCTGCGACAGGATCGTCAAATGGGATTACTGCTGCCCCTTGGTTGTTTGCACGTTGGATTACTACAAGTTGCTCCTCTCTGAATGTCTCTGCAAATCGCAGTGCCACTGGAGATCCACTGCTCCCAGGTTCCACCATCTCCTTGACAAAATCCTCGTTGAAGTTGCGGTCCTTGATCAATCTGTGCATCTGAGCGCGGGATACTCCCCTGTTTGCTAACAGAAGTCTCTCCTCTACTTCACTCCATGCAGAGTTTGCATAAATCTCATCAGAATCCTTTGAGCCAAACTTCCCACTATTATTTCCTCGCATCTTTGTCAGATACTCATCCTTCGTGTGAAGTGCTGAAACCCTGTCCTGCTCAACCTCCTTCTGCTTCTTTGATGCAACCCGTGTTGCCTGATGATCCTCAAAATCCATGCGGATCTCCATGTCATCAGGAGCATCACGATAGGCTTGAGTGTAACGAAGTGCGTCATCCCGGCTCATCGTCGGGATTCTATTCATCAACAAACTAATGCATTCTTCACTCATGTTCTCCCCTTTATGCGAGTCATACATCCTCTGACCAACGCGATTGCCCGTTGACGAACTCCCTTAAGTGCGTCATAACGAGCCTTTGCCTCTGGAGACAATGCAGTGTCAGGGACTTCTGCCTCTGCTGCTACACTTGCAGTGTTAAGATCCTCTAGGACATCGTCTGCAGTAGATGCCTGAGGTTGTGGCGTTTCAGGGAACTCAGTGTTTGCCCTCAATCTAACATGACGTCTCCCCTGAACTATCAGTTGATCCCAAGAATCTCCTAAGTATGACAACCCTTGTCTAAATGATGCTCCACTATCCAACATCATGCCAAAACCAGAACCTATTCCTACACCCATTCCAATATTTAACATTGCAGATTGTGCGTCAAACTCCCTTCCATAAACAGTGTCTCTTCCAAGCATCAACCCCTGACGTGCAGTCTCAATAATTCCAGCCTCTGCACCAAGTGCCTTTGTTCTTGAGAGGCCCCTACTAAGTTGAGTTGCCCTTCCTAACAATCCAGCAAGTGGAAGGTAATTTACAGGGTCCAGAAACTGAGGTCCAAGAACGCCCCCTGCTCGTGAAAGCATTGCTGACCAGTCCCTGTCTGCGTGTGACGTTAATAACTCATAGCGCAAATCTCGGTCTGCCAGTTCTGCGCCAATTTGTGCCTGTGTGAACGTCATCCTCTCGTTCCACTTGTGCCCCTGTCTGTAAAAATATTCATTAAACTCTTTTTCAGGAATCAGGATCCCCCCATCACCCTCTATGTCATTAAACCAGTTATCAAGATTCTGAACTGCTCGTGCCCCTAATTGATATAACGCAACTGGGGATATATCCTCTGCCCCCCGCTTAAAGGATTCTCTAAAAACAGTAGTGTCTGCAGGACGCAACATTCGGGCGACCTCCAATGGGTTAAGAGGAGGTCCAAAATGCTGGGGGGTTCCTGTGTGTAAACTAATCATTTATATGCCCGTATCACCATGCTTGTGTGCCTGGAGCAAAACTAGTCTTTGCCCCCTTATTCCTGACATTGTGAAACGGCGAAATATTATAAAGCGCCGCACCAAACATAAGGACTTTATGGGGTTCAGTTTCCTTCTGAATTTTATTTAAAGACCCCAAAATATCTGAAAGTTCTACCACAGGATCTCCATCGGCCCCTGTTTTTTCGTTAGTTAATCCTATTGCAAGTCTGACCTCTAATGCATCAAGTGTTTTTATCTCATTAGCCGACCAACCTAGTGACTCCGCATTTTTCAGATTTGACATCCATTCTGATACTTTCTTCTCCTTTGTGTCCGCTCCCCACACAACTGTACCTATTCCTGCAGTTGGTATTCTGTTTTGTGTCGCTGATGTCCCAGTGCTTGCACCTCCAAGAAGCAGATGAATCCTATGCCGTATAATCTGAGTATTAACGTTTGCTTGGGTGAATGTGAATGTAGTCGGGAATCGGCCTCTCGGCTCTTCTGTTGTTGATAGATACACTCTATAGTTTCCTCCGTCTTCATAGACTGCCTCTAGCCGTGTTTCATCTTCTAGAAGCATTAAGTTTTTCTGGAATAAGTTTTTCCAGATGGATCCAGTTCCTAGTAGAAGCCCAGTGTTTTTATCAACTTTAGCCCCATATTTCTCAAGAAGCCGCTCCCTTTCTTCTTCAGGCATACCTTTAATTTCAGGAACTGTGTCTGGGCTGATAGTGTATTTTCCCTCAGCGATTCCATTAAGAACAACCTGATGTAAAGAAGATGATAGTTCTATTGGTCTGTTTACTTCTCCTAAGTATTTAGCCTGTCCGGGGCCAGAATACTTGACGATATGTTCTTTTGGGATCATTACTGCATTCCCAGACAATTGAGGAACCATATGGAATTTAGCAGTGAATCTCTTGATTACGTCCCTTGTGATTCTCCTGACCTCAGTTGTAGTGGATGCTCCTTGGCTTATCACTTCTGATGCAATAGTATCTGTCAGACCCTCTCTTATTGTGTTCCTGACCTCTGGCGGCCAATATATCATTCCACCGTCTTCCATCCCTGGCCCTCTTTCGGTGCCTGTTGCTAATCCGATATCCTCGGTCGGCGTGATAACGCCTTCGTCTTGGAATGTTTGGAGTGCATCCTCAAGATCAAGATCAAGGCCTAGAGCGAAAAGCCCTCCTTCTACCTCAAATTCTTTTTTTGATTGGCGTAACCGCTCATTATTTATTCTCTCCCGAGTCCATTTATTACGGTCTTCATCTTCTATGTTTTTAAGATCTTCATTAATCAGTTTTTTGCTGAACTCATTACCGCTCCCTTTTGGTGGTTCCTGAGAATCAGCAATAAGGGCGGCGGCCTCTAAGTCGCGTATATTCCCGGTAATGCCAGCAGTAATCTCAGCATCAGTAAAAAGTCCACGTTCATACAATAATTTGCGAGCTAGGAAAGACTCTTTTTTATATTGTTCTTCTACGAACTGCATTAATTCGTATATCCGTTCTCCCTTTGTGTTGCCCTCGTCGTCTTTGTCACGGCCCTCCATTATTGCTGATCTTCTATTTTTGATAGCTTCAATCTGATCTTTAGAAAAATACACGTCAGATTCTTTTTTCCCAGAGAGTATCTGGTCATACTCATTGATTGCCAATGCAACACTTACCGGATCGGCCCAGTCTATATTAATTGCAGCGTCGTCCCCCAATCTTTTGGCTAGGGCCAAAGAGTAACCACCTGGATCACTTGTATATGCGGCGATATTGCTGTCAATTTGTGTGAGTATCCCACCATGCATGCTTTTTACTACGGCAGGGTCTGCATCAGGATGGCTCTCCTTTATATGATTATCATAAGAGAATGACTCGGCTGTGGCTCGTATCTCTATAAGAGATCTATCGGGGTCTTCTAATAATGCTATTATCTGACTATTGAATAGACGTTTAACTGAAAAATGGGCATCCCATTGTTTGCCTCCTGTCGGAGTCAGTAGTTTTACCCTATGTTTCTCTAAATGGGGGTGAGATGCAAAAATAGTTTCAATGGTCTCTGTGCTTTCCGTATCATGTAGGGCTGTGCTCACTAACTGCTCAAGCTGATCTCTCATCTCTCTTATATCTTGAGCATCAACTTTCGCGCTCATGCCTTTCTGAATAGTTGTTGCTTCTACACGGAGTTTTCTGTATCCCAGCTCAGTTAGTTCCCCATACTCTTTTTTGTCCTCCTTTGTCTTGAGTGATGCTAAGAATCCCGGATGATCCTTAGAGTTAAGTATGAACCCCGGGTTTAACTTAATCCGTTCCTGAGCTGCAAATTGTGCATAGTTTTGCAGTTCTTTTTCGTTGAGATCCCCATATTTCTCAAAAGCTAGTCTGAGAGCAGGAGCGTTAAATCTCGCGGCATTTGGGTATTTCTTCACTAACTCAGTGTAGCTGGCCCCAAGTTTCCTGCGCGTCTCAGGATGTATGATTTTTGTCTTCAGATCTAATATTTCAGCGTCACTAAGAGCTACATCAAAAAGGTAATCTGCTTGGGTATTTGAGACCCCATACGGTTTAAGACTTTTGCCAAATTCCTTTCTAACTTTGAGTTGTGCAGCTGAATCGCCAAGAATATCTGGAAGGGCTTGTCCCAGTAGTCGTATCTCTTGCCGCTTGGCAACATCTACACGAGCTCTTAGCTCTGCCTCAAAACCACTGGAGAGGTGTGTGATGATATCCTTCACCGCCGAAGCGCGTAACGCCTCCCACCTTTGTTTTGCATCTGGATTTTTAAGAAGTGCGGCCCCTACCTCACTTTCCTCAAATGCGGCCACCGTATCCTCAGCCTTTTGAGTTAATTTCGTTGTGGGGTCCGCCATGTCTGTTGTAGTAAACTCCTGGAACCACTTGGGGGCGTCTATAATCTCTCCTACTAAATATTCACCCCATTCGCTTTTAAGCTCAACAAATGCAAGATTGTCTGCCTCTTTCTTTGCATCATTTACTGTTTTTCCAACAGACTTAAATGCATTTGTCAGGGAATTTGCTAAATCTGATTGGGATGTTACCCCTGCAGACTCATAGGACAACGTGTTAGGTGCACCTGCTGGAGTATACTGTGGGACTCCTCCACCCTTTGTGGATCCTGAAGAAAGTCCTGCGGTCAGATTTCCAAAGTCTTGGATTGTGATCCTCATGGTGTTCCACCTTTCCCTAGCCAAAAGTTTTTGGAGAACATCCCTTTTTGACTAAGTCCCCCAAACTGCTGCTGCGAGAACCACCCTTTTGTTGCTGCTGCTCCTGTTGCTGCGTTTGCCCCCTGATTAAACCACTGTACCCCTCCTGCTGACCCTAAAGTCGCAGCAGTAGAGACAAAATTGATGAAGGCAGACCGCTGGGCATTATGTAACATATCTTTAGAGGACTGACCTAGCGCCTGTGCCTCGTGGCGTAGTTTTGACTGTTGCTGCTGGACATTATAGGTCATTGTGTCACGACTAGTTTGATACTGATGCTTCATTGCGCCAAGATCTTCTGTTCTTCCTGCCATCATATTCGCTAATCCTTGGAGTCCAGATTCTTGTTGCACCTTCTTAACTCGTGATAATGTCCCTGGGGTTCCTAGACTAGCACCAGAACTGCCCCCTTGTGCAACTACTGATCCTACTGTCTTATCAATCTGTCCTCTTAATCCTTCCTCTCTCTTCCCATATGCCTCCTGAAGTTGACGCATCCCCATACCATATTGTGCGTACTGGTTCCTCAGATTCTTTATGAGGGCAGTCCCCATCTCGTCACTCTGCTGAAGCATCCAGTTCTTCTGCTTCTGCATCGACTCATATTTATTAAAGGATGCCTGATAATCAAACGCTGTTTTTATCAGTGATGCGACTAATACTGTTCCACCCATAGTGACCTATTGAATGTTTACTTCATGTTCTGTGATTAAATTAAGCAGGGTCAGAGGAAGTGGGCCACTACTGATGACCCTGAGAGACTCATCTTCTTCTGTACGTCCTACCAGAGACATAATCTTTGTTCCTGTGAACAATGGGGCTACTGAACCAGATGGATCCTGGGTTGTCCGGAAGAGAACCTCCTCCAAACTAAGAGTTTCTAGGCCAACCTGAACTGCCAATGATTCAGAAAACCTTAGATGCGCTTTTATCATACGGACACGTCCAAGAGGGAACACAGAATTATCGTCTGCAGTCCTGACTGGAAGTGTATGAATCTTGGAGACATATGGCAGTCCTGTGACCATTTTTGTTAAAGCTGTGCCTCCAGCTGTTGGTTCTGGGAATGTGATTGCTCCACTAGAAACCGTGTGAGGGTGTGTAGGTGATGGGGCGAATACTCCACCATTAGCAAGTACATCTAAAGTTTCTCCCTCCAAATGGCCTAATCCAGTAATAGATGTGATCGTTGACCCCGATTCTGTGTAGTACCCGGCGTCCACGAAATGCGCTTTTTGCTGGGTGTCTCGTGAATCTAAGAAGAAGTTCTGCATGAACTCTATATGCCTGACTACACTTCCATTGATGTCTCGCTTTACAATCATCCAGAGTCGGTCATCTGGAGTTCTCGGAATAATTGCAATACTCTCTACCTTTGCATGGTCGCCATGTGTTGCATCGACATGAGATCCCCCAATAGTATGTAGTGCAAACCCTGCGAACTCATCTCTCTCGTCAAAAGACATCGTCACCAAACGCCCATCATCTCTTGCGATCCATATCAGAGAATGCGGTTGCTTCTGGTGTGCGATGAAATCTATTGAATTAGACTGGAAATAATCAGAGGTTGACGACAGATCTGCAGCGACATATGCACCGCCCTGATCTCTTCCCATACCTCTGACCTTACGGTTTCCCAACTGGGTATAAACCAATGCATTCCCAACCCTCACTGGTGCAACATCTGCACATTCCCACGCAGATGCCTTCTGGATGGTAAAGTTAAGTGGAGTTATTGTTCTGCTAGTTTCTGATCCATATAAGTGGAATGGCCCTCCAGATGTTCCGATCTCAAGCCGATCTTTCTCTGCAAGCCAATAGATGCGGTCAACCGTGTCAGAATCAATCGTTAGATTCAGAGAATTATCATCTAGAATCTGCTCTGCGACAATAGACTGCCCGGCACTGTCAGATTCTCCAGTATTTACTCCGATTGCCGTATCTGGAGAGAAGTTCTCAAAATTACCTGAGTTTGAGAGCCATAGTGTAGTTGGCTTCTCCTCTGATGCTGCTAGTATCAGTCGTTGCTGGTGGATTGCACATTTCCTTGCATATCCAAAACGACCTCCTAATGCACCAAACTCAAACTCTCTAGTGTCACGACCAAATAGAGTTACTTCAGACTGTGGAACTGCAGTAATAGATGTCGCACTCGCTTGTGCGGTGATCTTAAACGAAACCCATTTGACTCCCTTGGTCTTCTCATCCTCGCTGCCACAATACAGATTAACCCGGAGTAATGCGTCAGGAAATCCAGCACCAGTATCGTCTTCAGCCTGAAAGACAGAGGAAGATGCAGTGATTGTACAGTTTGTCCCCTTGTCAATAACCTCTTTCTCTATGGTGAGATTCCCCGTCCACTCTACCTCAGTTAACGTCGTATCTAGTTTAAATGTCTTTGGAGGGCCCTCAAACGCAGTTGCAAGGGAGAAGGAAGAAGAACCTGCATTTACAATATGATATCTCGTTGTAGTAGAGGAGGTGCTCACTATAAATGGGGCTCCTGAGCCAGATGCTTGCACTAAATTCCCAATAGTTCCACCAGCCTTAAACCGGACAGCCATCCCATTTCTGAGTCCATGACCAAACAAAGAGAATTTGTTCTGGGTTGTGTCAAGTCCTACACCTCCAATCTCTTTCCATGTTGTAGATGCACCACCTGCGACGGCAATGGAAAGTAACTTGCTGTTATCTGTGTTTAAGGCATCCCATGGCCCATCTGTAAGAAGAACATTGGATAATGCCCAATATGTCCCATCTGCTGCCCGGTCAGCGTATCCAGTATCTCCTGATATAGGGATTGTCCTCTCTATCTTCTTCAGAGGAACATCCTTATGAGTGATATAAAGAACATCTGCAGACTGTACAATATCAATTTCATGAATCTTGGTTGCATCATATCCTGTACTCGCAATCACAAACGCATTTGTCGTCCCGTTTATGTAAAGCAGACCATCTCCAGTTAGGATCCTGATATTGTCGTTATAAAACTCCAGTACATATGCTTGCCCCTCGCCAAAATAGAAGGAGATTAACCTGGATCCATCTGGAGTATTACTCGCGGCAGCAGTCGCAAAGTAAGTCCCCGGTCTTTTGATTGCAGGGCCATCGGGAACTGGAATGAAGTTTTCCATCTCCTTGACCGCAGCAGCATAGACCTTGGAATCATGCCGACCCTGCTGTAGCTTGGATAATGCTCCAGCAGAGAACTCGGTTTGAGACCTGAACTTATATGCCATTATGGGATATTCCAGTTAGGAGAAGGATTTAATCCAGATGTATCTGTTACTGGGATATCAAAGACAACCGCCGCTTGGTTTTGATCTGATCTTGCGTTCAGCCAAGAGTAGTTATCTATTACCTCTGGTGTCCCCTGCATGGAATCTATCGATCTGGCTGCTGCAAGCTCAATCAGATACCTCTGTGTTAACGATTGCTTCAGAGAAACATTAGAGGTCAGTGGTTCTACAAGCTCGGATGCAAGTCGGATCCCGACTAGATTTGCAACATCATAAGATAGAATCGGAATATCTGAGGGGCGGCAGATATAGCGAATTTTCGCTGTTGATGAATTTGAGAGAAGCACTAATCCATTCCCTATCTTTTTATCTGTTCTAGAATCAGTCTCAATCCTGTAGGGTTGAGTATGATCCTGAACCTGAAGGATCCTAAGGAAATCAGACGGAAGCTGAAACATATTGTTAAACCCCCAGTCTGGTTTGTTCTCCCCACTATCGGTTGTCAACTTTGTGAGAGTTGAGCGTTTAATCACACAAGTCCAAGGATGGGATTTTAAGACTATATTCAGGACATCATCAAAGCGCAACTTGCATAGACGTGCCCTCTGATTATCATCCTCTACAGAGTCTATCTTGAGTTCTCCAAGATGAGTTAGTGCGACATTACAGATACTAGTCTTGGATATTGCCATGAGTGCTCCTGCGTCCGGGTTTCCTTTTCTTTAGGATTGTCCATCCATCATTCATAAGTTGATCCTGCTCCAAGGATGCGATTTTCACCTCCTTGCGCTCCTGTCCATTGGACATTACAACTGTGCCGCTTGGCATATTCCTCTCAAACATTTGGAGATGCCGGGGCCGAAACCCCGGCAGTTAAATCAGTCAATAGTATAGAAAATAAATACTTTGACAACAGCACCATCTGCGGGATCATCTACAAAGGTCAACTGCACTTTCCCTTCACCTACAGTAGTAATAGGCACTTGAGGAATAGTTGCATGAACACCAGAGATAACGGCACCGATACCAAGGCCGCCGAGCATTCCGCGATTAACGACACCAGCAGTTGCCGCCTCTTTCAGGAAGAGATCAGCATCAGAAGTTAGTGCGGAATCATCATAAGCAATCCCAACATTAACTTTTGTACCACTTCCCAGCGTGACACTGGTGGTGACATGAACATCCCAAACGCGAGCGTCTTTTGGGAGACGACCCACATTTAAGACATCTGCAGCAGCAGTTGCTGTGACACAAGAAAAAGTGTCATAGATCAACCGAAGTTGCCCTCCAACCTCTGAAACCGGAACCAATTTCCAGTTGCCATCGGAAGGAGCGTGCGTCTGAGCGTAATTAACGCCATTCAGAGTAGCCATAATAGCCTGTCCTTTCGTTGGAGGTTATTGTGTGCAGTTGATTTGGATCATGAGCTTCTCATCCAAACGAGTTGCGCCCATATCCATCTTGTAATAGATGTATGGGATAAACCGTTTGTTTGGAAGTTCGTCAATCCGAGCAACCACATCAGCCCAGATGCACAAACCTAGTGCATTGGGATGGAACGCCAGCACCTTCTCAGCCGTAACTGATCCGCCACTAGGAGACGCATCGGTCTCAGTCGGCAAAGATTCATAGCGGATAAAACGGAACCCGGCAAAATAATCGACTTTACCGTCAACTAATGCGCGGACATTGTTGTAATCCACTGATTGAACCTTGGTTTCCTGGAGCAACGTCTCAATCTGACCAGCAGAACAGACGATGATGAACAGGGGAATCCCATTCTGGTCGTACTGATCCACTTCCTGCTCAGACAGTTTTCTCCGCGCCCGAAGCAACTTGTCCACAGTCAAACCTGAACCAGCAGTATTATCTGCGGTATAGCCAAAGTCTGCAGGGATCTTCTGCGACGATGCATTAAACCCCGTTTCTGAGACAGTGCCACCGACCATCGCGTCCCAAGTGTAGCCTTGAGCGGCAGTCATGTCGCTATCAGCAGACCCGTAATGGGTGCCGTAAGCAGCATCAACAATAATGGAATCCATCTTCCGATTCATTGCCATTGCCGCAGCACGAGCATAAGGCTGGATCACATCGTAGTTCATCCTACGCTGGTCCCATTCCTCCACTGCCGTACCAAACTGGTAAGGCTGTGAACTAACCTTTCTGCGTGAGTGCTTGACAGGCATGATCGGAGAGTCTGCGAAACGAGAGGTTATTGCCTCTGCTTCCACAGTCCCGATTTTGTCCATGAACTCTACTAAACCAGCACAATCAGGCTTCACCTGAACTACTGGCCGCAGACGCGAGTTCGTCTGCTGGATCTCCATTGCTACATCCCGCGCATAACGCTGGACGTAGGAGGTTTCAATCCCACTAAAATTAACAGCCATGGGTATAACTCCATGAAGTGATTAAAAAAATCAGGCTTCAGGAGTTGCCCACGGCTGACGTGGATTCCTACTCAGGGGGGAATCCGGGTCTTGCGATTATCCGGATTCAGTGCTGATACTACCTGCACCCCACTATGGGGTACTGACCCGGCTACCTGCCGAGATCAGCAATCTTGGAGAGGCGGTCCATTCTCTTCATTGCCTCTTTATGTCTAGGATGTTGGTTATCTCTATATTGACCTAAAAACTCCTCGTCATTATAGAGTTCATTGATCTTCTCAAGTGCAGACTGTGGCGTGAGATCCCCAACTCCTGTGGATTGCCCCATCACCAGATTTGCCTCACCCATCTGCTTCCCCATCCTGTGGAAGAGTTTGATCATTTCAGGGTGATCGCTAAGTCCAGAATCATCCAAGAGATCCATTGATTCCTTGGATGCAAACTGAGTGAATGCGCGTCTTGCAAGATCTATGTTTTCCTCAAATGTTTCCCCAGGCCATTCCTGATGTAGAGAATCCATTCCCTTGTCAAAAACAGCTTGGCGCTCCTGCACCTGATTATTACGTCCTTCTACAATGATCTCATTGAGTTCTCCCAAGACATTCTGTGCTTGGTCTTGAGTGAACCCCTGTTGATGGGCCCAATCACGGAAATAACCCATTCCGTTATCTTCGCCTTCATTGTAATCCTCAAAGACATAATCTCCCGGAGACTCTGGTCGTCCAAGAGCTTGGTGAATATGATCCCAAGATTCTCCATCTTGTGGGATCTTCAGGAAACTCTCTGGAGGTGCTCCCATTTTCCTGACTGCATGGACATAACTGTTTGCGAGTTTGTCCACAGAGTCAAAGTTTCTTAAAGATGGCTCATGTGCCAATTCCCCCGGCAGCGAAGTCGCATCAAAGGGGATTGGTGTTATTTCGTCTATTGAGTTGTCCGGGGATTCTCCCCCAGATTCAATCGCTTGTGCTTCTGACATCTGACTCCATCAGTTCCAACTTTGCAAGAATTGCCTTTGGAGAGGTTCTTGCTCGTTTGATTAAATCCAGAACCACATTCCTTGCGCCTTCATTGAATGCGCTGACCCTTTCTGAATGGGGGTCAAATGTGGGGCTGAACACATTGTACCGGGAGGAGAGATCTGCCATGATCTCCTCGCCTTCCGGAGTGTTTAAGAGGCTATAATACGCCTCCATTAAACGAGCCTGTTTTCGGCTCATGAAACTCATGCTGCTTCTGCTCTTGCCATATTAAGTTGTGCAGAAGATCGTTTCTCTTCAGTTTCTGCGATCTGTGAATCTGCCTCAAGCATTTGCTGTGCTTGTTGTGCTTCCTGCTCCTGTTGTTGGATCGCTGCCATTTCTTCATTAGAAAAAACTGCAGATGGAGGAACATTCAGGATTTCTGCACTGAGTTCTGAGATTCTTGAGACATTCAGCCTCTTGATTGTTGACGGGTCAATCTGTGCAAGTGGCATATGGAACTGAATCAACTGCCCAATGGCATTAAGTTCCAGAGTCCTCTGTGCAACTGAGACTGGGTTCACATAAGAGACCTGAACATTCATGTCTTCCATCACAGGTGGAGGAGGTGGCAACATACCTGCTCGTGCCATCACTCTGAATGTCCTCTCAATTAGTGGACTGAGAAACTCCGATTCCTGACGAGCGACTATTGGGCCGATAATCGCCAGACGGTCTCTCTGTCGAGTTGCAATCTCTGTTGCAGTGAATCTCAGGACATCTCCATCTGGGGCAACTGGCCCCGGAAGCTCAATCAGGTCAAGATAGAATGCCTTGTTGATTGCATCCTTCACTTGAGCCATCTTTCCGTCTGCATAGCGTGGATCTCCCATTGGGAGCTGTCCGATGACTTCTTTTTGACTGTATCCCACCCGATGGATGTTGATTGCACCCGGATATGTCTTGATCTGACCAAGGAACCCATCATCAGGTAGTGTCAATGGAGGATCGACCTGTTTCTGAAGTGCTTTCAGATAGGTTTTTTCCATCTCATTGCACATCAGGACATCAGGGAGTGCATCTCCTCCCGGTCCTCTACCATAAGTCTCATCCTCGTTCTTCGCCCATCTGCTGACCACATACGGGAACTCGTCATGCCCTCCTATCCCAATAATCTGTTTCTTTTCTTTGAGCACATGAACAGAAATAAAGGGTTTTGGAATCAACTGTAGTGGGCCGCCTAGTTTCAGTGCATGCCATGGTTTTATAACATGGACACAATCATACTTCTCAAATGGCTTGCCATCCTCCAGTTTCTGGAACACAGACTCTGGGAGCATATTTGCGTCAAAGTTCTCAATGAGTGCTTTTGCAGTATAGGTATACTCCCGGTATGCAGAATCTATCCTTCCACGTTTATTCACTGAGTAGCAGGTTTTCGCAAGTGGGAAACTTCTGTAATATGGCCCAAGCCCAGGGACATCCTCAATATACATACTCCCAGTGCCAAATGCCCCAAGATCTGTGTGATATTCATATGCCGCAGGGTGAAAGTTAGATTTTGGAGAAGAAAAGTGCATCTGCATTGCACGAGTCACCTCCTCCAACCATAACTGTACTCCACGATCCTCCTCCAACTGCTTAATTGCAGGTTTTAAGATAAACCATGGCGCAGCAGCAGGGGTCAGCAGGTTGTGGAGACCTGCGCTAAAGCGGGTTAATGCCCTTACCGCAGTAGAGTCAAATATCTTTGCACGTCGAGACAGTCCAGCAGTGTACTTTGTCTCAAAATCAGCACGTCTGGGGCACATCAGATCTGCAATCTGCTGCCACTGACGTTCCCATGCAGTCCGATCATTCTTGAGCGCCTCATGATCATGAAGCACCTCAGATGCCGGGTTGCTATCGTCTCCTGCGTATACTGGGGTCTGAGATGGCATCTCTAGCCTCCTACTGTCCCGTATGCTTTATTCTTCACTTTGGTCGGTCTCCGATTTGAAGTTAAACGTGTGTCTGTCCCTTTTTGGGATCTCCTGAGATATGGCTCTGCCTTCACCTCTTGTGTTACATCTCCATATGTTGGTGCAGTCGGAGTCTCTGGCTCATTGGTCTCTGACCCATAGATTTGCCCATGCGCGTAATCAAGGAATCCTTGTGAGTTAGTTGCGAGGTGGCTCATCATGTTGTTCAGATTCATGTTTATTTCTTTAGTGCACATGGTATTTCCCGTATGAAAATATTCCAGTTTGAGCTGTCTTCTTCTCCCATCACCATTGGAAGACGTTTCTCCAAAACCTTATAATAGGAGGAAGACTCCTCGCAAACAACCAGATAAGATTCCCTGCCTGATTGTAACATAAGTGTTTCTAGACAGCCAAATGCAGACATAGAATGCCGCATCGTGTTACGTTCTGGAACCATCCACCAATACACGGTTGGAGACTCCAGACAAAATCCTCCTGCAACCTCATTATCAATGACAATCATATGCGTAGTCGCAACAGGATACCCATTATGCGCGTCGGGACGCATGGTCCTGTATACGTTGAGCATCTCTGCTTGCTCAGCTTCATTCCGAATTGGGACAACCCGAACTCGTGTGAGATCCAGCTCCCTCTTCATGGCAAATCTCCAGAACCCCATCTCCCCTTCTGCCAATTACCACGCTTGTTGTAATGGGCTGAGGTCATCCTCCTGTAAAATTCCTTCCGGGTTGATTTTGGAACAAGTAGACGATCCGCTGCTCTCCCGAAATATGGCTTACCAAGACCAGCACCGACCATTCTTAATGCAACATCTCTGGTCTTACCAAGTTCAGGACGCTTTAAACTCACATCAACTAAATCTCGATGGTATTTATCTTTCCCCAACATATTGATATTAATTCCTTTTTCTAGATAACCATGCAGAGCATTCCTTGCCGTGTGCGAGTAAGGGTCTCCAATCTCAGGAGTGTTTATCTTAGATACTCTGAATGACTTATTTAATTCTCCTTTTGCATATATTCCTAACTTTGGGCCATGACTTATTTGTCCAAACTGACCACTCGCCTTTGTTGTACGCTTCCCTGTTAATCCAGAAAACTTGCCCCGCAGCAGAAGAGTGTCACCATCATATGCGCCTATATTCCATTGATGACCTCCATAACCCTCTTTCCCATGTTTTAACCACTTCATGCTGCAACCCCCCAATCCTCAAATGCATTCCACTCATGCTCCTTGGTTCCGATTGCATGATTCTGTGGGCGCTTAACCTCTGCAGTCTTTGCATACCTCAAGGATTGTACTGCATATCTGGTTGCACTCATCAAATCGTCGTTAAACTTTATAACCTGTCCGTTCTTTCTGTGATACATCCTGAACTCCTCAAACCACTCAAAACAGTGGTCAAAGACAAAGAATCTGGATGTCCTCATCTTATCCAACATATTCATTAAACCTGCCTCTACAGATTGTCCTCCCTCTGGATTCTCAAAATGCTTGACGTTCATGTTAAGCCCCTGCTCCCGGTAAATCTGTGCAAGTGGGATCCCTGAACCCTTGTCATGCTGAGATCCGTCATGAGGCCATGCAACTGGAATCCAATGACCGCGAGTCTTCATTGCTGCTGAATGAAATACTGGAGTCTCTGCGCTCTTCCTGTATATGTCATAAATATACACTGAATCAGAATCCCTGTCATGTGCAATCCAAACTGCAGCAGTTGGGTGATCCCAGCCAAAATCCATCCCGCATATCCTGCTCCAATGATCAGGAATAGAAAATGATGGGCGTTTAATGTCCTCCTCCTTTATTGGGAATACCAGCCCTGAACCCAACACAGGAATCCCCTTTGAGCGCATCTCACGCTCATGCTCTGGAAGTGCTGCAAGTATCTCCTGCTTGACCTCTTCATCCAAATGGGGGGCATCATCCCATGTTGCATTGAAAATCTGTTGATGAGGTTGGAGATGATTCATGAACTGTGCGATCACCTGTGTCATTCCAGACTCAGGTGTGAATGTCATGTATATCAACCCTCCTGATTTCAGAGATGCCCTCAATGCTTGTGAGTAAATATCCTGTGGAGGTTCCTCGTCCAACCATGTGACATCTACTGCTTTTCCCATCCATGCTTGCTTACCCTGCTCGTAACTCTTAAAGTGCAACTTGGAGTTTCTGCCTGATTCATGCTTCACCATAACTGTCTGATATGCATTTGGAATCCCAGGCTGGCGCTCTGTCTTTCCTATTGCATCCTTCGGGATTGCTCCCTTGCCAAAATCATCCTCGTCTCCAGGGGTTCCTAGTAACTCTGCCTGTACTATGTCCCGTGTGTTGCCTGTTGTGTTCCCAGCAGCCCATGCCTGTATTGGACTGTTGAAACGAGCACCTCGCCACCACTTAGGATACCTCCCTGTTAAATGAGTTGCTAACTCTGCTGCACCACAATACGTCTTTCCTGTCTTGTTTGCTGCCATCAATAAACGCTGACGTGCAAGACGACCCTTTGTGTCACGGCCCTCATGGAATCTGATTTGATACTCATATGGAGTGTACTGCTTGAGTCGGTTTGTCTCCTCTGACTCTGCAATAATCTCCGCAACTGCAATCGCCCTCTCAATCTGATGGGTCATTGCGATATCCTTGAGCGGTGGGACCTGCTCCCTGTTAACCACGAAGGCTTGTCATCGCTGAAACGCCAAGGAAGTTTGCCGCCAGTCCTTTTCATGAGACGCTTGTCTCTTGTCGTAATCGTCTCTGCTCCAGCCTCTGGCGCAAA
>VTLG01014135.1_pt1 | contig 19271 bp, 12 predicted proteins | sample 4694571 | NCBI WGS metagenome assembly VTLG01 (sample SAMN12604809, study PRJNA352737) | marine metagenome | biome: ENVO:00000447; feature: ENVO:00000209|ENVO:00000569|ENVO:01000036; material: ENVO:00002151; isolation source: viral sequences binned using virsorter ...
ACTTCAGCACGTAGCTAATTATGTCACTTAACCCTGGAACATCTACAACTATAACTAGAGTTAAAGGGAACGGTGCAAGTCTTAGTGGCATTGGTCAAGTTGATCAATCAGTCACTAAGAACCCACCAACTCCTTTGGAGTATGGTCGGAAGCATTTGAGTCCTGCTAACATAGGTACAGTTTCTTAACTAACTAAATATTATGGCAGTCCCAACAGCAGTTGGTGAGTACGGTTCTTGTCAAGGTACAGAAACACGTATCTCTCCTTCTGATACAAGTGGATCAGGCAACGCATCAGCTGTTGCGTCCACAACTAAAAACTTACGTTTAGCATATTCCACAGTTGGTGGATCAGGTGTGCTAGACACATGTGCAGTTGTCGCTGGACAATACACATAAACCAATGGGGAGGCTTCGGTCTCCCTTTTTTTTATTTATAAATATTAACTATGACTACCACGACTGTAACCATCGATACCGAACTATCCGCTGTGAATGCAATTCTTGGTAGTATTGGTCAATCCCCTATTTCTGGTTTAGATTTTAATAACCCTGAAATATCTTTCATATATAATATATTGAAAGAGGTAAATCAAGATGTCCAGAATGAGGGTTGGACTTTTAATCTTGAATACCATATAAAAGAAACTGTCAATTCTAATGATAATAAAATTATAATTGAAAACGATGTTATTCGTATAGATAATACAGATGAGTGGGATAGAACCCGTGACTTTGTACGACGAAAAGATTCCTCTGATGGTATTTGGAAATTATATGATAGAGTAAATCATACATTTGAATATCCAGATTATGAATATTTCTATGTTAACAAGGTGAGATTACTTAACTTTGAGGATATCCCTACTTGCTTCCAAAGATATATAATTTATAAAGCATCAGGTCGAGCTGCTGTACAGTTAGTATCTAATGCTCAACTACAACAGATGTTATCAACATACGAGTTCCAATCAAGAGCTGCATGTATGGAATATGAATGTAATCAAGGTGATCATTCATACTTTGGTTGGCCAGATGAGTCAGCTTATCAACCTTATAAACCTTATCAAATGCTTAGAAGATAATGGCTAGTGTTACCCAAAAAATATCGAACTATGTGTTAGGTATAAGTCAACAGCCAGATGAAAAGAAATATCCAGGTCAAGTAAATGATCTTGTTAATGGCATACCTGATGTGATGGAGCAATTAACGAAACGTCCTGGGAGTCATCTAATAAAGAAAATAACACCTGGCACCGAATCACATACAAAATGGTTTACTATTTACACAAGAGATGATGAATCATATATTGGACAAGTTGGAGGTAATGGAGCCCTTAAGATATGGAGATGTAGCGATGGTGTTGAGATACCCGTGGATTATGCAAATATTGCTGGAACAGATAAAGCTACATACTTAGATAACATTTCAAAACCAGATGAGAAGTCTTCAGATATACAGGTATTAACAATTAACGAAACAACTTTCTTTGTTAATAGACGTAAGAAAGTAGAGATGAAAAGAGATCCAAATTTTTTATCTCCTACTCAACCATTTGAAGCTTTCGTACAACTTGATAGTGTAGCGTATGGTAAACAGTATGCTTTAGATATATATGATCCTGCAAATAATACAACAATTAGTTACCCACGTGCTACTTCAATAGCAGCTGACGAAGATGTATCTCTTGATGGTACAAGTTCTACAGGAAGTAATGAGCCAGGTAATGGAGACTGTGATGGGGCTGGTAGAGAATATGTAACAGTTAATACAGGTACAGCTATTGGTTCTAGTTCACCTCCTAACGCAGGTTCAGGTGGTAAAAGTAATCTTAGGTATGAGATGGATGCTAGATGTACACCTCAACCTGATGATGACCATACTAATAATGAACCTATAGATAGGTATCATGACACATATCAAACATATGCTAAATTACAATTTGGTGGAGAAGGTTGGACTACAAATGATACACATCAACATACATCTGAAAAAGGACTTACTACTACTGTAAAGGTTACTAACCATGTAACAATAACTTCTAGAGCTAATATAGCAATGGTACGTCCACCAGCTACATCTTCTAATGCTGAAGAACATGTGTCAGCAGATGGTATATTAGGATCCCTGAAAGGTGCATTAGATGCTATAAGTGCTACAGGTATTACATGTACTAGAGTGGGTAACGGTTTACATTTATATAGTGATGACAAATTTGGTATAACAACACCTGAAAAAACCTTGATGACTATTACTACAACTGAAGTAAATAGCATTGCTGATCTCCCTACTGCTTGTCGTCATGGTTATGTAGTACGTGTTGTAAATAGTGAAGAAGATCAAGATGATTATTTTCTTAGGTTTAATGTAGTAGGTATACCTGACTATATAGATCAAACTGGTACCTACACTAGATCAGGTCAAACAATGACTATAACCGCTGCAGCCCATGGTCTTGAAAATCAAGATCAAATCATATTAAATATCACTGAAGGTACAGGACAAGATGGATTCTATAACGTTATTAATAAAACTACAGATACATTCCAAGTCATAGGTGGTGCCTCTGGAAGTATCCCTGATTCTAAACAGTGTAATTTTACTCCAGCTCGATTTGGAGAAGGCGTGTGGGAAGAGGTAGTAGAGCCTGGTTTAGCTATAGAAATAGATGAAGCTACGATGCCTATAGCCCTTACTAGAGTCCTTCCAGGTACATTTTCTATTAACGGTGGTGGTTCAACTTCTTACCCTAATGGAGCTTTTAGATTCTCTTATCCTGATTGGGGTAAACGAGACTGTGGTGATGACATTACAAATTCAGAACCTTCGTTTATAAGTCCTGCCGGTAATACAAGTAGTAATTATATTCAGAAGATGGTATTCTTTCGTAATAGGATATGCCTGTTAAGTGGTGAAAATGTTATCTTATCTAGACCTAATGACTTTTATAACTTTTGGAACAAAACTGCAATGGCAATTTCCAATCGAGATCCAATTGATTTACAGTCTAGTTCTACATACCCAACCAAATTATATGATGCTATTGAACAGGCTGGTGGTTTAGTTATATTCAGTGCTAGTGAACAATTCTTATTAAGTTCAGGTGCTGAAGCTCTCTTAACCCCTGAGACTGCGAAGATCAGTTATGTATCATCACATGCTTTCAACCCAGATACTAGCCCTATTGAATTAGGAACTACGATAGGATTCTTAAATAGTACAGCTAAACATACCCGTTTCTTTGAAATGGCAGCTGTGTCTCAAAGAGAAGAGCCTATCATAGCTGAACAAAGTAAGGGTATATTTGATTTATTCCCTATTAATACCAGTCTGATAACTGGTTCGGTGGAGAATAATATAGTATTATTTGGTGTAGATAGTACATTACATACAGCTTCTAATGAGGTTTGGGGTTATAAATACTATGAAGGTGAAAGAGGACGTAGAGCTCAATCAGCATGGTTTAGATGGACATTACCAAATAATTTAGTGTATCATACGGTTATTGATGATGTATATTATATAGTTCTAAATACAGGTTCGACATATACCTTTGAGAAATTTGATATAAAACTTAAAGCAGATACATTGATGATAGGTACGGCACCTAATGCTAATAGGGTACATTTAGATACTAAGAAAACCTTTGCTTCTGCAGACTTAACTTATAATACTCAAAATGATGTAACAACATTTACTTTAGGTGAAGGATACTATGCAGATTATACTACAAATACACTTACAGCATACTGTATAACAGATAGTGATGCATTAGGTAAAAGTTTTGATATACCAAGCACTTCTATATCAGGTACTGCACCTAACCAAATAGTTACCTTACCTGGTAATTGGAAGACTTCTACAGTAGCTGGTGAATCTACAAGCTCAGTTAACACTGATGTTGTAATAGGATATGAGTACGAATTTAAAGTTGAGCTACCTACTATATACATGATGAGACCAGATGGCCAAAAGATGGCTTCCGAAACACGTGGGTCTCTTGTTGTACATAGGATGAACTTTGACTTTGGAGCTGTAGGTGTTATAGATGTTACATTAAAACGTAAGGGTAGAGATGATTATACATATACAGTTGAGTCACTGGAATGGGATAATATATTAGCTAGTACACCTGCTATTGCTAAAAACTATCTACATACTATACCAGTCTATGATAGAAATATAAACTTAACAGTAGAAATTAAATCTAATCACCCATCACCTGCCACTATACACTCAATGAACTGGGAAGGTGATTACTCACCTAAATATTATTCACGTGTCTAATTACATTCACCCAATTACAATGGAAGCTGCAGTTCATGTAGCTTCTAATCTTCGAGATGATGATTACAGAGAAGTGTTTGAAGGCCACGGTCATTTCCCACTTCTCCACATACCATTAGTAGCTGTCAGTGGTGAAACCGTTTATTTTTCTGACGCAGACGGCAGGATTGCCGGACTTGCTGGAGTACAAGAAGACGGTAAAATATGGATGTTATGTACTAATGTCATCCATACTGCACCCATTCTATTTGCCAGACAAGCAAAGAAATGGCTTGATAGCAGAGAAGATAAAATCCTTTGGAACATTGTAGATAAACGGAATTCCGCTCATCTAAAACTTCTAAAGTTTCTGGGATTTAAATTTCTACGGGAATTTGAATATGGTCCCAACAATATAACCTTTATAGAATTTTGTAAATTATGTGCGATCCAGTAATTGGAGCAGTTGCAGCAGTAGGCTCTTCGATAGTAGGATACCAAGCTGACGTTGCGGCAGTTAACGCTCAAAACAGAGCTAAATTAAAAAACTTTGAAAGACAAAATGTACAGTATATAACTGACGTTATGTTAGATAATGCTCAGTACAAACAAGATCAGATATCAGAAGACGTTAAGCAAGATCAAATTTATCAAAATATGATCAATGAATGGAGAGACTATGATAGTCAATTAGATGATATATTTTCTAAAGGTAGTTTTAAAATGGAAGCAGCTATACGTGAAATGCATCAAAATGATTATGCTGGTACTCAAACTGGAGCCACGGCTGCTAGATTAGCTGGTAAATCAACTAAAGAAATGGGCTTTAAGAAAGCTGAATATGTGCATGAAATGTTGATGGCTGAGAAACGTACTGAAATGAAGAAGGATATATCTAGAGATAGAGCATTATGGGATAGTTGGGATATGTATGAGAAGGTACGTTATGCACCTATTCATGGTCATGCCCCAGCAGCACCTACATTGGCACCGAAGCCAAGTCCACTAGGTGCTATATTTGGTGCTATAGGAGGCGCAGCTGGACAGGATTGGAAATAATAAATGACTTACGAACAAAATATCCAGAGGTTAAAAAGTACCTCCCGCTTTAATACCTCCCAAGCTCAAGCATTTGAAACTGAACATGCTAACGAGATGAGTCGGTGGCATCGTGACAGAGCTAATAAAGTTATAGATGGTCTTTCAGGTTTCTCTAAAATTCTTCAAAAAGAACGGAAGAAGCAAATAGAAGCCATGAAGAGGGAAGGAGCTGAAATTGCTAGACAAGATAAAGCAGTAGATTCTAAAAGATTACTTGAATTAGAACAGCTTATACCTACGCTAAAAAAAGAAGATACAAATTATCATGAACTAAAAGCTGAGTATATCAAACTCCAAGGTATCAATGCATACCCAGAAGCTGACCGTTTAGCAAAGTTATCCCATTATCAACAATATGGATATACTCAGGAAAGGTTACGCAATTCAATGGAAAGTTATGAGTCTTCTCTTAACTACCGTATGCAAAATGGGGAAACACCTTATGTTTTAAATGGTATAACCTATACAGCTAAACAGATCAGAGCTAATAATATACAAAGCTTACCTCTTAAAGAAGCTTTATTAGAAGTGGAAGCTGCAAAGCTTAAAGAGGAGATGGGTCTAAATCAATTTAGCCCTGAAATATTAGAATTAGTTGGTGTTAATAAAACCATAGATAAAGCTAAATCAGCTTATTTAGGTAAGGTAAGAAAGAGATATAGTATAGATTCTTCTATGCAAACCCAAGCTCAATCTGGAATAGCTTGGAAAAATAGTGCAAGAACTGGAGATGATATACACCATTTCCTTGTAACTACAGGTGCTACAGTAGATAAAAATGGTGAGCTATTAGGTAATGAAGGAGCTTGGTCAGCCTTTATGAAGGTAGTAGGCCAAGAAGGTATAGCAATGGGTGATCCTAATTATGCTGATACTATCGGTGATATACCTATACCTCTTGAATTAGCTCGTAAAGTAGGTGCTAAACCTGGTACTACTTTTTCTCAACATTGGCCTAAAAGATTCTCAAATCTTAAAGCATCTATCAAGAAAGGTTATGTAGAAGTAACTAATGAGGAACTTAAATATCAGAAGGCAGCTGGTGTAGAACTTGAATCTGAATTCATTCAAGCAGGTAGACAAAATCCATTATCTGAACAACAAGTAAATCAATACAAACGTGATTTTGGTAAATTAGGTTTAACAATACCATCTACTGTAAGTAATTACGAAACCTTAATGGACAGAGATGTAAGAGAGGATAAAGCTCAATTACAATCATTAATCGCTGCTAATAAAGGTGTAGTTACAAATGAAATGTTAGATCAATTCCATCCTGAAGCTGCTTTAGAATATAGAGAAAAGGCTGCTAAATATGACAAAGCTTCTCTTGATGTAGGTGATGCTAAAGGTAAAATTAAAGCACATCTTGATACAGCTTTCACAAATATGGGTATTAAGGGTAATGAAAAGAGTCCTGCCTATGTAGAAGCTATGGCTAATGCTAAAGCTGATTATCAACAGAAGTATAACAAATATATTGGTATGGGTTATAGTTCACAATTAGCTAGTCATTTTGCACTAAATGCTACTGAAATGAAAGATGAAGAAGGTAAACCAATACCTGATTCTATGGGTGTTCTAACTGAAATTAAACAAAATGGTGAATCTAGTAAATATGTTATTACTGGACAAGCTATTGAAAAAGAAATCAAACCTGGACATCTTAGAGTAGCTAGAATTGCTAGTGGTAAACGTGAACTACTGGAAGATCCTGATGTAATATTTAAAGGTACTATAGGTGGTGATTATGGTAGAAGACAGTTAGATACTATTGCTAATAATATAAGTAAATATGGGACTAGAAAAGGTTTATCTATGGACCCAGGTGCTATAAAATATTATAAAGGTTTAGCACGTGGTAGAGATGGTAACTGGCAAGGTTTAGTTGATGCTCAATTGAAAGCTATAGGACATGAAGGATTATGGCCTAAAGAAAAAACACAACTACAAACTTTATTAGAAGCTGAAGAACTTACCCCTGAAGTTAAACAATTAGCTAAACATATATCTAGATCGTCTCAATATCCATCTAAAACAACATTACTATATAATAGAAATTTAATGAAAGATGGAGCTACTTATGGTCAGGGATTATTCTCAACCTTTGATGATCCAAATAATCTAATAATACCAACAGGGGGTTAATAATGGATCAACTTAATTTACAACCAAACGCTATTACTACTGCAGATTCTACGCAGGAAATAGAAGGTTACGATAATCATATCGAAGAAATAAATCAAGCTTATCCTGAAGAGGACTTTAGGACACCAGTTGAGAAAGCTGCACAAGAACAAGCTAATCAACAACAGCCTCAAGGGGAGCAACAACCTCAAGAAGAACAACAACCCCAACCTATAAATCAAATTAATGAGGTCGCAAATCAAGTAGCAGACCAAGTTGGTCAGCAATTAGGGATACAACCTCAACAACAAGAGCAACCTCAAGTACAGCCTCAACCATCTGAAGAGGAAATAAAAGCTCAAAAGAAAGCTGAACGGACACAACATTTACAAGCTAGACAATATGATCCTGAAACTGGAACAGTATCAGAAGATACTATATTAGATGCTCAAGGTAGACAGATTAATACTTTAGCCAATGGCAGTCAAGTTATACAAAAACTTAAACTAACACGTGATTGGTCTCCTAAAGAAGAAAAAGTATATGAATTACTAAATGGTCAGAACTTAGAAAATCATCTTGAAGCTTTCAATATGATGAGAACTGACCCTGAATTAACTGCTATATATGACCGTAATGATGATGGTCAAATTACTTATGCTGATTTTCATGACACTACACATTTAAATGATGGTGATGGTATGTCAGCAGAGGAAGATGCAGCAGCTACAGAAGCTTGGTTAAAAGGATTATCAGAACCTGATTCTGGATCACGTGCTAGAGCTTTGTGGCAACAATTCGGTGCAGGTCAAAATATGGCTCTATTTACTAATAGAAGACGTAAAGGATATTTTGATCCTAGTTGGCAAGAAGATTTAAAATCATCAGGTAGTGGAGCATGGTTTGATTTTGGTTCTGATGCGTTAGAAGCAGTTGGAAGCATTGGAGATGTTATGCAAGGTAAATCTTGGCATGATGACTCTACACTTGACGATGAATTATTACAACATAAAAATCCTAATTCACAAGAATTCCTTGTAAACAACCCTCTTGTTACTACTGAACATTCTAAAGATATTTATGATGGTGTTTATTGGGCATCTACAGGAGCTACATTAGTTGCATCTGGTGGTTTAGCTGCTGGAGTAACTAAAGGCATACCTTTGTTAGGTAAAGCTGGTGCTGCATATAAAGGTGTGGTAGCAGGTGGACTTGGTAAAAGTGTAGTTGCAGAGCAAGTAGCTCAAGCTGCTTTTAGAAATTATCAAGATCATAGTGTTGGTATGATGAGGCGTGAAGGTTTATTAACAGGTCTCACAGATACATTTGGAGGAGCTGCTGAGGTCTTTGGACCTGAAATCGCAAACGGAATGGAATCTCCAACATTTAAAAAGTATGATCATATATTAACTGAAGGTGGTATAGGTTATCTTGGTGGTAGGGTATTTCAAAAATTAGGTAAAGAAATATTTACTAAAACTGGTGCTGTAAGATCTGGTATGCGTGGTGCTCAAAGTTGGGCACAAAAGAATATGGATCAATTTGCTACTAGCACTAAATCCTATTCCACAAAGATAGGTGATAACTTATTAAGTCAAGAAAAGTTATTTACAAAAGCACAACAACAAGCTGATGATTTCCTAGAAGCTGGTAGAGAGCAATTAAAAAAAGGATATGAAGGTGCATCTAATGCATTTTCTAGAGCAACTGATGAAGATGGTATGCTTCATTCTACTTACGGTGCCTATAAGAATGGGTCTCAAATGATCGGTCAAGGCTGGTCTAAAGCTAGAAGTGGTATACGTCAAGTCATTAATGATCTAGATGAAATAGCTCATTCTGTTGGTATCAGGAATTCAATGCAAGCCACTGATGGTTTGTTCTCTCCTGTTGCTATGGCTAAAGCTGCTAAGGCAGGTATTAGTGAAAGTAAACTAGCTCAATGGGGTAAAGAATTAGTTTCTGATAAGAACTGGAAGAAACAATTACATGATCTTAATCCTCTTAAACCAGCTACTAGAAGAGAAGCATCAGATACTGCGTTGCGTAGTATACAAGAAATAGATGGACGAGATGCAGCCTCTTTAAGTCCCGATGAATATTGGGGTAAAGAATTATTAAACAGACCTATTGATGCTGATGATTATGAAACATTAAGTGGTATAGATAAATGGGCTTTAAATAATATAGAAGTTGCACATGCTGTAAATAAAAACTTACTAATACAATTAAGAGATTCAGCCCAATCAGCTGGAGCAATGGTCGGTAAAACCGATGTATTTGCTACTGATGGTGTTATGAGTAGAATTGCAGATAACCTTACTGTAGGTTTATCTCAAATCAAATCAACTAGAAATACTCATAAATTAGCTCGTCAAATGATGAAAGCTAATAATGGTAAGATGACACCAGAAATGATGGTTGATCTTATGGCTGAAACTTCTAAAGCTTCTCAAAGAATCCATAGAGAAACTAGAGAAGGCATAAACCAAATGACTAATATGCTTCTTGAAAGAGGAGATGAAGATCTAGCTGAAGCCTTACTAGATGTCTTTTCAATGTCCAATGATGTACATAACTGGAAAGACTGGGATGCTTTTATGAGGCAAGCTATTGTAGGTGGTAAATTTAAAGGTCAGAAGCAAACAGGTGATTTAATTAAAGGTCTTCAAAAGACTATGGTTCAAAGTATCCTTAGTGGACCTAAAACACCAGCTAGAGCTATAATGGGTACAACTGTTAATACATATCTAAATGCAATTAATGAAGCTTTTGGAGCAACAATTAGAGCACCTTTTACTGGTGATGTAGTTGCTAGAAAAGTGGCAGTTGCAAAAATGAATGGATTATTTGGTATGGTACCAGAAGCCTATGAAGTTTTTCAAAGACAATGGCACTCTAAATTCCAAGCTAATATAGCTGATATTCAAACTAGATTTACTGAAGCTGGTAGTCAGTTTGATGAGTTATGGGAAGCTAAACGTATACATGTTGAAACTCAAGGTACACCTGGAGAAAGAGCAGCATTTTATGTTAATAATATAACTAGAAATCTCACTAATAATAAACTTTTCAGTTGGTCTCCAAGAGCACTAGCTGCTACTGATGATACATTCTTATGGTTATCAGCTAGAGCTAGATCTAAAGAAGTAGCAATGAGACAAGTTTTAGAAGTAAATGGTAATGATTTTACTAAGATTACTCCTGAACTATTAAAAGAAGCTGAAGACATACATTTCAGTCATTTCTTAGATGCTGATGGTAATGTTAATATAGGTGATGATGCTTGGCTTACTAAACAATTTAAAGAGGTAACACTTACTTCTGAATTAAAAGGTAGCGCAGCACAGTTAGATAAAGTCTTTAATGATATTCCATTAATCAAACCTTTCTATCTATTTGCTAGAACTGGTATTAATGGTTTAAATTTTACTTATAAAAACACTCCATTACTAGGAGCTTTACATAAAGAGTCTATTGCTATACTAAGTCATCAAGGAGATGATTTTACTGAATTAGCAGAATATGGTATTAAGAATGCAGCCGATTTAAGAAGTGCTAGAAACTTATTTGCTGGTAGACAAGCTATGGGTGCTACTGTTGTAAGTACAATGGGCGGTATGTATATGGCTGGTCAATTGACAGGTAACGGTCCTGCAGATAGACAGCTTAAACAGCAATGGCTTAATGCAGGTTGGAAACCTAATCATTTCTATATAGGTGATGTAGGTTTTGATTATACAACACTAGAACCTTATAATGTAATATTCTCTGCTATTGCTGATATTGGTGATAACATGGAACTTATGGGTAGTGAGTGGGCTGAAAAACGCTTACAAGCTGCAGCATTTGTTATTGGTCGTGGACTACAAGGTAAAACTTATATGTCAGGATTAGATCAATTAATGCAACTTGCTCAAATGAAGCCAGGTGCTTTAGATAAAAGTGTTGCTAATATTATGAATAATAGCATACCTTTAGCTGGCATGAGAAATGAATTTGGTAAATGGGTTAATCCTCATATGAAAGAATTAAACTCTGACATGTGGAGTAATATCCGTAATAGAAACCAAGCATCTGAAGGTTTAGCTGGTGAAGGTAAACTACCTACTAAATATGATATGCTAAATGGTAAGCCAATTAAAAACTGGAATATCATTGGTAGATCCTTTAATGCTGTCTCACCAGTATCATTAGATATTAGAAATGATACACCTGGAAGAAGGTTATTATTAGATAGTAACTATGATCTTAAATCAACAACATATTCTTATGGTGGTTATTCTTTTGTTAAGAGTGCTAAAGTAAGAAGTGAATTCCAAAGAGAGATAGGTTCTGTACCTGTTGAAGTTGGATTTAAGAAATTTAAAAATGTAGAAGAAGCTTTAAACCATCTTGCTACAAGAGATGATATTAAAAAATCCATGGCTAAAATGCAAGCTGATGGTAAGAATCCAGCTAATTGGGATGTAGATCCAAACCAATATCCACATAATACCCTGATTGATAACATAATGAATCAGGCTAGGGCTAAAGCTTTTGCTAGGTTAAACCAACCTAATCACCCAGGGAATGCAGCTTTAGAAGAAATAAAGGCGGAAAAGGATGGCTTAGATTCTAAAACTAGGAATACTAGAGATGAAATTATTAATCTAAGTTTTCCAAACAGACAAGTAGAACAATTCCCTAAGAACTAAATGGCACATACAAAAGTAACAAAAGCTCACTCCGCTAATACAGGAGTAGCAAATACATATAGCTACTCAGGGAGTTTTGACACTTTCAAAGCAACCGAGGTTGTAGTTACATTAGACACTGAAAAATTAACTTACACAGCGTCTACAATAAATGATTCCGCCTCCCCCCGTGAATATTCTGTCGATTATACTGCTAAAACTATACACATTGGAGGTGCAGATTTATCTAGTGGTACAATTGTAATAAAACCTGAAACAGATTTAGGTAGTCCTACAGCAAGAGCTACTTATAGTCCAGGTGCATCAATTACATCAGAAGACTTAAACAATAACCAACTCCAACTCCTTAGAAAAGCTATGGAGTATGAAGAAGATGTTTTGTTTACAACTGGTGGTATAATGACCGGTGTTCTTGGTATTGGATCAGGATCTGCTGTTCAATTTGAAGGTGCTACAATAGATGGTAACGATACTAATCTAACAGCTGAAGACCCTACTGGTACAAATAGTATTATCTTACCTAATAGATCTGGTACGGTGATAACATCAGGAGATACAGCAACAGTTACAGCTACGATGTTAGCAGCTAACTCTGTTGATTCTTCTGAATTAGTAGCTGGATCTATTGATACTGAGCATTTAGCTGGCTCAAGTGTTACTGGACCTAAGATAGTATCTGGTACAATTACAACTGATAAGCTAGCAACCGATGCAGTAACTAATACTAAGCTCGCAACAAATGCTGTAGAAACAGATAATCTATCCACAAGTTGTGTAACTACAGCTAAGATAGCTGACTTAAATGTAACTACAGGTAAGATAGCTAATGATGCAATAACTATCGGTAAGATAGGTTGTGAACAAACTACAATATCTGACAGTGACTCACATGTTCCTACTTCAGGAGCTGTTGTTGATTATGTAACAAGTTTAATTGCACCTATTGGTGGATTTGAAGTTATAGCAGATGAGGAGTCTTTTCCTAATACAATTCCAGCAGCTGGTGTTGTAATTAGTATAACTGATGCAGCTGGCTTACAAGTTAATTCTAGCGGTGTCTCTACTAATGCAGATGCACTTGATAATTCAACTATAACTATTAATGGATTCCCTAGTGAATTAAGAGGTGGTGTTGGTACAAACGCTGATCCTTATGTATTCCAGTCAGGTGCTGGTTTAATGGTTCAGTCTACTGGTTCAAGTCATACTTATAATTATCACCAAGCAATGATCAGGGAATCTGACTTTGTACAGTTAAGTGATGATATAAATGACTTTAATAATAGATACCGTATAAATAATGGAGAACCAGGAAGTAATAATGATGATGGTGATTTAGTATGGGATACTAATGTTAACCGGATAAAAGTATATAATAGTTCGACAAGTGCATGGGAAGAACTATACTCAGCTGGTGATTTTAAATCTCTATACCTTTGTCCTGCAGGTGGAAGTGGAGCTCCTACTTTAAATGGTAGTATTGCTACATATGACCTAAGAGAATCAAGTAACTCAGGTGCTGTAGCTAATGTAACTAGAGCCCAACAATTAATAGTTAGTATTAATGGTGTAGTCCAAAAAGCTAATACTGGTACTAGTGCTCCGGCAGAAGGTTTTGCATTAGTAGATACTAATACTATTATATTTGGTGCGAATCTAGCTACTGGTGATTCAGTATTTATTGTACAAATAGGTACTGCTATAAGCCTTTCTGTACCAGCAGATGATTCAGTTACTACAAATAAGATAGCTGCAGATGCTATTACTGGGGCTAAGATTGCAGACGATACTATCGATTCAGAGCATTATGTTCATGGTAGTATAGATACAGATCATTTAGCTGGTAATTCTGTTACTGGAGCTAAAATAGTTAATGATTCTATTAATGCAGATAAGATAGCAGACGACGCAGTTGGTTCTGAACATATAGAAGTATTAGATGCTGCTCTTCAGTTTGGAGATGATGTCAAAGCTCAGTTTGGTGCAAGTCAGGATTTAAATATCTGGCATGAGACAGGTTCAAATATATTTGAAAGTGTTAATCAGGTTGTAAAAATACGACCTAAGACAGGTGAAGAAGGGATAACGATATCCCCAGATACACATGTAAAATTGTATTACGACAATGCAGAGAAGCTTGCGACATCAAGTTGGGGAGTTGATCTTACTGGTACTTTGGTAGCTTCAAATAATATCAGAGTAAATAGCGATAGCCATGAATTCTCCGCTGGAGCAGGTCAAGATCTAACAATGAAGCATAACGGTAATGACAGTTATATTTCAACTGCTACAGGCGATTTGTATTTAGATGCTGCTACAAACATTTTTATACGACCTAAAGCTAATGAAAATGGTATAAAACTTGTTGCTGACGGAGCAGTTGAATTATATCATAATGCTGTTAAGCAGCTTGTAACCACCAGTGCTGGAATCCAATTACATGGTGCATCTTCAAAAATAACAAGATCAGCTAATAGTGATGATCCCGTTCTTGAAATCACTAATGCTCAATATACTAACTCTCTTTACATCGGTGGTTGGAGTACTAGTAATGATGCTGATATTAGTAGAATAAGAAACTCGAATGATAACTTACATATAGACTGTGGTTCTGGAGGAGTAACTTATCTAAATAATTATTCAGGTACCTTAGTTTACATTAAAGGTATGATACCTGTTGACAACGACACTTATGATCTTGGATCTAGTTCCTATAAGTGGGATGATATTTATGCAACTAATGGTACTATTCAGACTTCAGATAGAAATGAAAAAAATACAATAGTTGATTCTGATTTAGGTTTATCATTTGTAAATAAATTAAAACCTGTATCTTATAAATATAATGGTAAGACTAGAACTCACTACGGTCTGATTGCTCAGGATGTAGAAACAGTATTAACTGATATAAGTAAACCTACAACTGGTTTTGCTGGTTTTATTAAAGAAGCTAGACCAGATGAGTTTTATAAAGAAGCTGAACCTAATATTCCAGATGGTAAGAGTGAAGGCGATTTAAAAGCTGCTGCTCATACTGAATACGGTCTTCGTTATGGAGAATTCATATCACCATTAATTAAAGCAGTACAAGAACTATCAGCAGAGGTAGAAACATTGAAAACAAAAGTAGCTGCATTGGAGGCTAAATAACTATGGCATTAACAACAATTAAAACTACAGCTATAGCCGATGATGCTGTTACGGCAGATAAATTAGCTAATTCTATAAATAGCGAAATAGCAGCTAACACAGCAAAAGTTAGTTTAGGGAGTGATTCAGTTACTGGAGCTAAGATTGCAGATGATGCAATTAACTCAGAACACTACACAGATGGTTCTATAGATACTGCTCACATTGCAGCTGATCAGATAACAGGTGCTTTGATTGCAGATGATGCAATTGGTGCTGAACATATAGAAGTATTAGACGCAGCTCTACAATTTGGAGATAGTGTTAAATCCCAGTTTGGTGCTGGTAATGATCTACAAATCTACCATGACGGAACTAATAGCTGGCTCTTAAATACCACTGGTAATTTATTACTTAAAGATACTACTGGTGTTATTTATCTTCAATCGACAAGTATAAGATTCCAAGATGATACTACTAATGAAGATATAGCTAAGTTTATATCTGATGGTGCGTGTGAACTCTATTACGATAACGCAAAGAAACTAGATACACATAGTCAAGGAGTTAATTTCTACGGAAGTATATGTGGTGATGATGGTGATGAAGTTAGATTAGGAACTGGGAATGACATGATTCTCAGGCATAACGGTTCAAACTCCTTCATTGAAAACTCGACTGGGAATTTAATTTTAAGACCAAAAACTGATGAAGAAGGACTTATTCTTAGAGCCGACGGTGCAGCCGAATTGTATTATGACAACAGTAAGAAGTTTGAAACAACGAGTGATGGAGTAAATGTTAGCGGTCATCTAGATTTAAACTCTGATACAGGTAGATTAAAACTTGGTGCAGGTGATGATTTAAGTCTGTATCATGATGGATCCAACTCATACATTGTTAATAATTCAGGTAGCTTACGAATATGGGCTAAATTAAATGAATATGCAATAGAAGCAACACCAGATGGAGCCGTAGATCTCTATTACGATAACAGTAAGAAGTTTGAGACAACTAATACTGGTGTTTCAATAACTAATAATGCAGCTTTTCCTGATAACGGTAAAGCTATATTCGGTGCTGGAGATGATTTTATTCTTTATCATGATGGATCAAATTCATATATTACTAACGCTACTGGTGAAATATCGATACAAGCAAAGGCGGGTGAAAATAGTGTAAATTGCCAACCTGATAATACAACTAGACTTTTCTACGACGGTTCTCCGAAGTTAGTAACTGCATCTGGCGGTGTCACTGTTACTGGTACATGTACTGCAACATCATTTGCTGGAGATGGTTCTAATTTAACTGGAATTACTGCAAATCACACAGGTATAGACTTCAACGATAATGTAAAAGCTAAGTGGGGAACTGGAGATGATCTCGAGATCTACCATGATGGAAGTCATAGTTATCTTCGAGATGTTGGGACTGGCGAACTTAGGTTGGCTTCTGAGAGCAACACTAGAATAACGAAAGCGGATAGTGAGACATGTGCTAATTTTACTCCTGACGGACCCGTAGAACTCTATTACGATAACAGTAAGAAGTTTGAGACACATAGTGGTGGAGTATCAGTATTTGACCATTTAGATATGGAGGACAACCATATAATACGGTTAGGAACTAGTTCAGATCTTCAAATCTACCATAATGGAACTAACAGCAAAATTCATAACAATACTGGGCGTTTAGATATAGAAACTGATTCTTTCAGACTATATAACCATGCTAGTTCTGAAAACATGATAGACGGAGAAGCTAATGGAGCTGTTAACCTCTATTATGACAACTCAAAGAAGCTTCATACTTATGCAAGTGGAATCAATGTCACTGGAAGAATTGCATTTACCGATGCTAGTTTAACAAGTGTTATAGATATTCCTGATAGTAAACAGATAGTTCTGGGTGATAGTGGGGATCTTTCTCTTTATCATACAGGATCAGCTAGTGTTATACGTAACACAACAGGTAATTTAAGTATACAAACTAGTTCAAATTTATGGCTAGAAAACGAAGACGGTTCTGAAGTCTATATTAAAGCTATTGATGATGGTGCCGTAGAATTATATTATGACAACAGTAAAAAGTTTTTCACCACGGGTGACGGGGTACAAGCAATATCTACAGGTTCCTACCAACTAGAAGTAAAACGATCTGGTAGTGCAACCCAACAAGCTGGTATTAAATTTATAGATGGAGGTGATGAGACTGCAAGAGTTATTTCTTGGAGTGGTAAGATAAATCTGGGTGTAGGTGTTGGAGGTGGTGCATATGAAGATGCCCTTCAGTGTAATACAAACGGCTCAGTAAATCTCTATTACGATAACGTTCAGAAGCTTGAGACCAGATCAGACGGATTACAAGTAGATGGAACAGTAAGACTTCCTTCTGATTCTTCTAAACTTTTATTGGGAGCAGGTCTGGATCTAGAAATATTTCATGATGGATCTCATTCCTACATTAAAGATGTTGGTACTGGAGAATTAAGATGTTCTACTAATCAATTTACAGTAACGGACGCAGCAGTAAATGAGACTCTTTTATATGCTGTTCAGGCTGGTGCTGTTGGCCTAAAATATGACGATAGCTTGAAGATGGTGACCAACGCAAATGGTCTGAAAATGTATCCTGGTTCAAGTGGCGATGGTATATTTGAGCACGATAATACAACATCTAATAACGACAGGTATCTTGAAATAAGAAACGCTCGTTCAGGCAGTAGCAGAGGTCGAACAGCACAAATGATGATTGGAGAAAATTCATCATCTGAAGGCGATGTTATAGTCCGAACTGGTGCTGGAAATGCAGACGTAAGTGGAGGTGTAAGGCTTTCAAATGCAGCAACCTCTTGGAGTGCAATGTCTGATATACGTCTGAAAGATAAAACTGGCGATATAACTAATGCTCTGGTTGATATAGCTAAGATTGAACCCCTTAAATTTACTTGGAAATCTGACACTAATAAAACACCTCAAGTTGGTGTATCTGCTCAATCAGTAGAATCAGTAGTTCCCGAAGCTGTTTCAAAATCAACAGATATAACTCTTAAAGAGAAAGGAGATAACACAGAATATTTATCAGTTAAATATACAGAATTAATACCTTTATGTATTGCTGCTTTGCAAGAAGCAAAAATAAAAATAGAAACCTTAGAAACAAAATTATCAGCCTTAGAATCAAGCTAAGGTAACTCAAATTACAAACAATTAATTAATTAAAATGGCAACTAAAACTTGGCAAGTCAACACCCTTCAGCGTGAATTAGCGGATGGGTATGTAAATAAAGTTATCTATCGTGTGAACGGTGAAGATGGTACCTACAAATTCAGAGCTACTGGTGAAGTAGATCTTCCTAAGCCTTCTACTCTTGTACCTTATGCTGACCTTACAGAATCTACTGTACTAGGTTGGGTTAAGGCTAAATTAGATGCTGATAAAGCTGGTACTGTAGCTGCAATTGAAGCTGCTGTAGAAGACGGTGTAAACGAACAGAAAACCCCAACAACAGGTGTCGGCAAACCTTGGTAAGTTAAATATAACAAGCCCAACTCTTCCTAAGCCCCTAGACCTGCCTGTAATCCATTTGAAGCCCCCTTCAGCTCGGATACCATCATATACCCCTATGGTGGTCCCTCCAGCCAATCTAGAGGCTCCTGAAGAGACTAAATCAAAAACTAAAGAATCAACAGAGCAACCTGCTCAGCCAAAGTTAAATGTACCTGTACTGGATATACAATTACCTTTACCAACGGCTGAAGTTGTAGCAACTGCTACATATGCAGCTGTGGCTGCTGTAGCTACTACAACACTAGCTACCCCATTCTTTGATCAAATAAAGAAGAAACTTACTAAATTCCTACAAGGCAAGATAAATAAATGGAAGGAAAAACGGAAGAAAAAAAAGGACTCCTCGGAAAGCTAAAAGATGCTGCAGAGGATCAAGA
>VTLG01001080.1_pt1 | contig 19267 bp, 27 predicted proteins | sample 4694571 | NCBI WGS metagenome assembly VTLG01 (sample SAMN12604809, study PRJNA352737) | marine metagenome | biome: ENVO:00000447; feature: ENVO:00000209|ENVO:00000569|ENVO:01000036; material: ENVO:00002151; isolation source: viral sequences binned using virsorter ...
TACGGTATCCTCCTGCACCTCCTCCACCCCCAGAGCCATTTCCTGAACCTCCGCCACCTCCAATTACTAAAAAATGTATGTCATATGATCCATCTAATAAATTCAACTCCGTAGCACTTGATGTTACTGCTCCCAGATCGGCAAGTATACGAGCCTTTGTCATGTGTTACTCCTTTAATTGTGCTTCTTGTTCTGCCTGAAAGGTTGCCCATGCAGACTTAACTTCATCTGTCCAAAGTTCTTCTGCTTTGTCCTTTACTTTTTGGTATTCGTCATCTGCAAGAGTCATATCTGGTGTAAGTACCCTCCTATGGTATCCACCTGAGTCAGTAACCTCTCTGATTTGAAAATGTTTATAGTCTGTTACTACTTCTATTTTGTTTAATGATAATGCCATATTTTTCTTTTTTCTAGTTTTTATGGATTTATACTAGGTGGTCAAAGGTACTTATGTTATAAGAAAATCCAAATGTTGCATTTGTATAATCTATAAAACTACTTGCTGATGATTCGTAGTTTGCTGCTGTGTTTCCAGCACCAGTTTTTCTAATATATCCCCATGTTGTTAGTCCAGCAACTTGAAGATCAAACCCACTCCCTACATTACCTGAACCAATATTTTCTAAAACCACATGACCCCAAGTATTGCCTTCATTTTCACGGTTATTTTGTGCAGACGTAAATGGTAAATTAATCCTCATTGCACCAGTTGGACTAGTAACATCTGCAACTCTAGCATAACCTTGTACCCAACATCTGTTACCAATCCTTGTATATGCTAATGTATTTCTAGTTGTATCTGTAGGACATGTTCCACTGAAACCTGCGAAAGTAACTTCATATGTACCTTCCTCATAATGAATCTCAGTAGTACCGATAACTCCTGATTTTGATCCTAATGATCCAACGATTCCACTCATCCTATCCTCCTATGTCCAGTCTTGAATTATATAGTTAAAACTTAAATCCACAGCTGCTGCTGAATCACAATTAAATGCTAACTGATCGGTTGGGTGTAAAACAATTTTGTCATTATATACGAAAGTCTTTTTTAATGGTATTGGTTGGTTATACACTAAATAAATTATTGTACTACCACCATACTCCACTCTTATATTTAATAGTTCTTCGTATGTTCCACTCATATTTGTTGCAGTAATATTAAGAACTGTAACTATTTTATTTGTCGGAACAGCATTAGTATTGGTGGTGGTAGCAACAGTTCCATCAAACATTGCAAATATATCCGTACTGCTTAAATTCTCATACCAACCACGTTGTAATATCTCACTACCCGATCCACTTGGAATTGCCATAAGCCTATCCTCCTAATGTAAGTGCTTGATGTGTTGAACTCTGCATAAATGCCCCTTTTTGTTTCACCTTAGTTGTTGTTGATGTTTCAATATTCTGGTTAAAGTTCCACGAATCCGTATCATTCTCCCAGAGGATTGTCTTGTCTGTTGTACCCTTCAGGGTAATGCCACCTCCGTCTGCTGTTGAGTCTGTAGGTGAATCCACAGAAGCCATCTCGATGTTCTTATCCTCAACAATCAGATTGGTAGTATCAATAGTGGTAGTAGTACCATTAACTGTAAGGTTTCCAGACATTACTACGTTACCAGTAAACGTGCCACCTGTGGCTGGTACTGTATCTGCCGGGGAAAAGGTACTTAAGGCTATGGCTTCAATAACATCTCCTACAGCAAAATCAGCAGCAAAAACTAATGTTGATCCATTTGAAGCTGTTACATCAGTTGGAATAACTTGCTTAACTCCATTGAGGTACACACTTATTTGCCCCACAGTGTAGTTTATAAGCACTCCATTATCGTCTGCCGTGACTGTATCTGTAACGCCTGTAGCCGTGAAGATAAATCTTTCTGCTTCTCCAAGTCCGGGTGCCTGCCCCAAATAACTCATGTTTTATCCTCTTCTACTGTTTCTTTTTTCTCTAAATCTACGAGAGCCTGTTTGTATCCTTCTGCTTGGTGCAGTTGCATCTGAAGGCTTGGTATCTGTTGCCGTAAGTCTTGAATTATCTTATCTACTTCTTCTAGTGTCATGCGTTTTCAAGTGTTGTTACTTTTGCTGATAACTCTTTAACTGATGCAACTAATAACGGAATAACATCTGTATATCTTAAATCCATTCCAATTTTATCAGGATCAGTTACTTCATCACCTTCAAATTTTGGTTTTGAAGTAACAGGAACTGTTACAGCTTCTGGAAAATTATCTAAAAAATCTTGTGCTATTAAAAAAGACCTTCTTGTTCCATCTTCATCAGTTTTATATTTTCCAATAACTGATCTGAGTTTATTAATTTTAACTAAAGCATCTGTTATATTTTCTTCAATATCCTTAAACCTTTCATCTGATAAAGAACCCCAACTCGTACCACCTGAAGCTAAACGAACACCATTACTATTTGCCTTACAGACTATTCCACTTCCACTATAGTTAGTTTCTATCTGCAATTCGGTACTTCCTCCTGAATTAAAACAAATCGTACCCCTATAGTTTGTATGATAGCCAATTTGTATTCCTCCTGAAGTTGGGTCTGTTCTAACACCATGAGTATAAGTTGCTAGAGTTCCACCCTTAACAACTAATGCGGGGACACCAGAAGTACTATTGCCAACTTCAAGTGCTGGAGTACTGCTATAAATAGTTTGTCCATGTCCAATACCAACCACTCCAGAATCCTGCGCAATAGTTATTCCGTCTTTCCAAGTTATTGCACCATCTGCTGACCCAGTAGCATCAGAGACTTTTAAAATCATCCCACCAGCACCGAAAACAATACAACTTGCTCTGCCATCTGCAAGAAATTCATCTCTTATATTAGTTTGGTCAAAGTATGCATTTTTATATATAAAGGCGGCGGCATCACCAGTTCTTCCTGCTATTCCTAGTGTTCCTGTATCTCCGCCACCAACCTCTAAAGTCCTAAAGTTTGAGTAATAATCTGCTGGAGTTTTACCAATAGCAACATTTTCATCTGAATCAATAGTCATTGCTAGTGCATTTGCATCATCGTTTATGCCTATTGAGGTAAATGCACCAGTAGTAGTGATTGCTCCTGTTGTACTGATTGCAATATCGTTAGCTAGTTTAGCACCAGTAACTTGGTCATCACCAATATGTGCTGTGTCAATACTGCCATCTACATATTGATCACTATCTACAGAGTTTGCACTCATGTGGGATAAGTCCACACTTCCATCTACTAACTCAGAACTATCTACAGAGTTTGGTGCTAAATCTCCTGCCGCAATAGTATCTGCAACTATCTTTGCCGCAGTTATGCTATTGTCAGGTATGTCTGCAGTGGTTAAGGGAGCTGTGGCTCCGGGTCTTCCAAGATAGGCCATTATGTAATCTCCAAGAAACTCATTATCACATCCACTGAGGATGCTGTGTTTGACGTTACAATAACTTTATCTCCAGTCATAAGTACCACTTTTTGATCACCTCCAAGAAGGATCAAGCTACCCCCTGTGGGTATCGGTGCATCCTTGACTATATGGGTCGTGTTCGTTCCATCATTAACGGTAGCAGTAACATTTATAACTCCAGAGGTTATATTTGCCAGAGTCATCCCGATTAACGTGGTCTGGGTACTACTGGCAACTACTGCACCAACATCCACTGGTGATGTGCCTACTGCCCTGAGTGTCCTGTTCTTAAATGTGTTTGCCATAATTTATCCTAATGCGATTGCCATTGCGACTCCAGTGCCTGCAGAGTCAAATCCTGTACCTGCTGCTTCCCAAGTCATTCCTCCAGTATTGCCGGAACGTGCTGTTAAAACATAACCATTTGTTGGTGCATTACTAGCTTGCAATTTTGCTTCATTAATTGCTTGATCTGCAATATAAGCCTGGGCAACTGCAGTACCTTGCCAGGTTCCAGTGCCTATAGTCCCAACTGAAGTTATTTGTGTTTGAGCTGCATCTACACTTAATGTATTTGTTGATAATGTAAGTCCTGTTCCATCAACTAAAGCTGTCTTGGACATTGCAATTGCTGCATCAGATTTTACATCTGCATCAATTATTACTCCTGCTGCAATAGCAGTGGCATTACCAGTAGAGGTTATATCTCCAGTCAGGTTAGCATTTGTGGTTACTGTTGCAGCATTCCCAGAAGTATTTTGGGTCCCTGCTGTATTTACACCGGGTAAATTAATATTTGCTGTTCCATTAAAAGAGACACCTCCAATAGTTCTTGCAGTCTCAAGTGCTGTTGCAGTATCAGCATTCCCTGTTACATCTCCTGTTACATCTCCTGTTAGTGGCCCTGCAAATGCTGTTGCAGTGGCAGTTCCATTTACATCTAATGGGGTGGAAGGAGTTACTGTATTGATTCCAACCTTTGAATTTTGGTCAATATGCATTGCAGCAGAATTTAGAGTATCATTTGCAGTGAAAAATTCTATTTCACCATCTGCTGCATCTGCTCCTCTTTTAAACCTGATCTTGCCAACATTGTTTGCACCATGATAAGCATCTATATTTGCAACAACACCGTCTGCAGATCCTGGAGTTCCTTCTAACCTAATATCAGTATCTGCCCCTGATGGGCCTCTTAAATGAAGCAGACTTGCAGCATTCCCCGATACTCCAACAGCAACTTTTCCTCCATCATTTACTACAAAAACATCTGTTCCATTATCCTGCAACTGCATAATATGAGTGGAAGATGTACTGTTTACTTTAACTCCCACATCTGAGCCTGTATTATTAACTACAATTTCATCTCCTGTTATATTGCCAGTTACATCACCTGTTACATTTCCAGTTAAATTCCCTGTTACATTTGCAGTTACTGCCACAAAAGTGGGAGAGTTCCCTGTTCCAACTCCCTGTGCTGCTGTTGTTGCTGCTGATACTCTTGCATCCAATTCAGATTGAGTTGCAAGATCTGTTTCACCAGTAAGAATATTTAATTGGGCTGCAGTTGCAGTTACTAATACTCCACCTAATTTTAATCCATTTGTTCCATCATGTGATGCGACATCCAAATCATTTGTACCATCTGCAATGGTAACATCTCCACTTAAAGTAGTATCTCCAGAAGCAGTGATTGTTGAGGCAATAACTGCACTTGTCCATTGGGTTTCGTAATCAGTTGTTCCATCCTTAGTAAGCATTTGATTATCGGTGCCTCCAGATGGAACTCCTCTATCTGCAATACCAGTATCTAAAGACTGGATAGCATCATTAATTGTTGTTCCCCAGGTACCCCGGCTTGATTCTGCAGCAGGTACTGGAAGTGTAATATTTAAGTTAGTTGTTGGATTTGCCATTAATACTTATCTGGTGTGTATAATTTTATTTTTACTTGTCCAATATTCTGGGAAGCAGATCCATTTGCATTCCCATTCCCTCCTGCTCCTCTTGCTAAAGCTCCATCACCTTGAACCACACTTATTGCTCCTGAACCTGCAACAACCTCATTACTGGCCTGACCACTTGCTGCATATGCTCCATTTGTTGCAGAAATTGTAAAACCTCTGGCTTCACCCTGACTAAAATTATGTATACCTGGGCCAACACATGTTGCACTGTTGTTTATATTGGCACCTGCTGCACCTCTCCCTCCTCCTGCCCACAATTGAGATTTTGAAGTTCCTGATGAATTCCTGACATTACATTGTACCATGAAACCATTTTCTCCTGATCCTGCAGTATGTGACCCGGAAGTGTAAGAAGTATAAGCATAATTACCTTCTCTTACACTCAATTCATATTTTGATCCACCTTCTCCATTTGCCCCACTTGCTCCATAACCACTCCAACTAACATAATCTCCATCGTATACCCGGTGGATACATGTGATTGTTCCACCTAGTCCTCCATACCCACCTAAAGCAGTTTTAGTTGTTGTTGTTGGTCCACCTGGATAATGACTTCCAACAGGAACACTACCATTGACACATGGATAATAGGTTGGAGTATATACTCCACCTCCTCCTCCACCTGCTTGACCTTCTACATATATCTGGATATATGCTATCCCCTGACCTGTTGGAACAGTATAAGTTCCACTTTCTCCAACTCCAATATTCTGTTCCAGGACATATGAACCTAAGTTATATTCAGTATATGGAGTTGTATGTGCAAGTCTCCAGGAACCACCATGTTTAACATGAACCTCCCTGACTGTTTTCCAGGTTCCTCCAACATTAGCAAATGGTTGATCAACTTCCCTCCAGGTGCCACTTTCTTTTACATGTAGTGTCATAATTAATACTTGTAATGAACATCTCCATCTGCTCCACCACTTGGATCACCTGTACCAACTGTCCTGGTTCCTTTGCCGTTTGTTCCCATTGTGTAACCACTCATAGTTATTGTGGATGCAGTTGTAGTAAGTGCAGAACATCCTGCAATTGTTCCTGAACCTGAAAGGGCATATGTCCCATCTGTAACAAGTGCATCAATATTTGCAGTTCCATCTATATGCAGATCCTGCCATTCTGTACCTGAACCTCCAAGATCATAAGTTCCATCTGTTTCAGGAATAAGATCTGATTTTATTTTTCCTGTAACTATCACATCATCTGATGTGGCATTCCCAATAGTAGTATCCCCTTGTAAAATGGTTGCTCCTTCTACTGTCAGGGAGTCTACTGTTGTTGGTCCTGCATCAATATATGCAGGTTCCAGAACCAATTCAATTGTTACAGTCCCTGCTGTTGCTGCATCCTCATCTGTAAATGTTGATACATTTGTTACTATAAGTTCATTTGAAGATGGTTTGGATTCAATTATATGGATACCATTATTATTACTATTATCTGCACCAGAAATTCTGACTTTATCTAAGGCCTTAAAATCTTCAAAAATATTTCCTGATGCTGCAGTTATTTTTCTGGAGGCTGCAGTGAATGATACAACTGTTGAAGTGAACCCTTTTACAATTTCATTATCTAATTTATTAACAAGTTGGGAGTCGATTGAATCCAAATCCGTATGAATATTGGCTCCCCAATTTTGGTTATCTCCTCCTATTTCAGATTTAATTAAATTGTAATTTGATGTAAATGTGTTTGCCATAATTATGTTTCTTCTGTCCAGGTTGCTGCAGTAGATGATTGATCAGTCCAGGTTGCTGCAGTAGGTGTAGTTCCATCCCATTCATCTGAGCCAAAATATCCTACTCCAAATGAACCGGACCCATATAAAATTCTTCCAACTATTTCTTCAGCCCAATCTTCATTCATGTGTAAATATATTTAGGTCTCATAGTTAATGTACTGCCTGCATATCTTGCTTTTTCATCTGAAAAAATTAACTCATTTGTTGCTTTTTCTAATGCCTGACTCCACATCTGGGCAGATTGGGGATCCATTAAATAGGGAGAGGCATGCATTAAAGTAGAATAGAGATAACAGTCGGGATGTGTTGTAAGTAACCAATTGTTCCCGGAATCTGCTAATGCAGATAATGCTGGGATATCTTGAAAATAACTCATCTGCACAGTATAACTTACATCTGGTGTAGGATTAAGCTGGATGGCTTTACCTTCAATCGTATAGTGAACTGGAATTCCTGTTTTGTTACTATTCTGTTCCCGGTAGTCATCTGAACGATCTGATGTTGCATATAATAATCTTCTTGGTGGGTCAGTTGAGGTAAGCTCAACATTCAGCATTTCAAGGAAGTCACTTGGAAGTGCGACATACTGGGCAGATGTGGATGTGGTTGCTCTTGTGAGCATATCCCTGGTTCTTAGTGTCCTGTTGAATGATGCTTCTGCAAGTGCAATAAATTCAGGTATCCTGGAAGTCAGGTCTGATCGATTCAACCAGTTTGCTACTGCAGTATGCAGTTCTGCTTTTGTTGTAATTGCCATCTAACTCAAATATCCTTCAACAGTTTTAAATACTTTATTCTCTGGTCTGTCAAGCCACTTTAATAATCTTTTTTTATCATGCAGAATCCCATCTCTACTCAATTGGGCTGCAATCACTGGGGGGATTTCTGCAGCATGTCTGACTTCATTCTTCCTGTCAACAGGCTGCTCTCGGAGGTATTTTGTATAATCTAAGGTAGGCTGGATATCTTGGGTCTGGGTGATATGAAAGGTTCCATCACCATCCTCTGTATGGACAGCAGTTTGGACTCCATTCACCTTCCCCATATCTGTAGTCATATTGGGCATAGCAATCCATATTTTCTCTCCAAGGTTTGTTTAAACCCCTCCCGAAAGAGGGGTTAGATTAAGGGTTAAATCAGGTTAATTATGCACCAGAGCAATCCGCCAGAAGGCCATGAGCTAGTTCATTATCTACCTGCAAACCGCCTTCCCATACAATGTATTTTCCCTGCGCATCTCCAGTTCTCCCAATATCTTGGGTTTCGAAGGCACGGAGCTGGGCGACCTTAACGTATTCAGGATTAATCACCAGGATATCCTTATCACCCCGGATAAAACGATCTGCCTGGATTGCATACGTTCCGAAATCGCCGATATAGACTGACACGTTTGCATTTACTTCCTCTGCTTTTGATGGAAGTGCAACAACCTGGGTTGCGCTTGCTCTACCAGAAAATGTGGAAATTTTCTGTTTATTTGCACTAGAACAAATAATCTGATTTGGAGCATCTCCAGAATTGTCAAAACACAATTTCAGGACTGCTTTCAGAAGTGCTTCTGTTGCAGCACGTGCGGTCCCGTCGCTTCTGGCAGTCGATCCAACTGCTGCCTGTGCGGCAGTAGGGTTGGTTCCACCAGAGTGTTTGTCAATATTAGTAGCAAGTTTGGCGAGAATCCCGGCAGTAGTACGAGCAGTACCGTCGGCACCTGTATTTACTACTGAGTTGCCAAGCATGAGCTTTTCTACGTCACGTTTTAACGCACGACTCATAATTGCCATTTGGTGTCCCAAAGCATCTGGAACCCCTGCCCTGTCAATTGCAGCCTGAGTACCAGTTACTGCTGCACTTCTATATAGAATTTGACATTGATTGGAGTTGCGAACAGTATTATTTGCTGCTGCAGCTGCAATAGTATCACCTTCCAGGCGTGCTGTGGTTGCCACAGCTGGAAGTGCTTCCGTTTGGTGTTCAAAAAGAACATTGTTTACACTCCTCTTACCTGCCATAGTGACAAAAGGCGTTTCCTCAGGCGATATATTATAAATTACATCTGAGAGATCTTCACGAATTCCTTTTGCACCATCGCTATGAGTTGTGAGAGCGTTGGTTACGAGAGCCATAAATTTCCTTTCATTTCAGTTAATGTTAATCGGGTTTACAACATCTGTTTAAATACTTCTGTTGCATCAGACATTGAACCAGATTTTGCAAGCTTCATTTTGGCTTTTGAAACTGAAGTGTGGCGCCTGGGCTGATTCCCTGCTGAACCGGGTGATGCCGGGCGGATAGCCTCTTTTGCAGGTTTGAGTCGTACTTTACCCTTACCTGAAAGTCCTGCCGCTTTCATTCCTGACCTCAGGGCTAAAACTGCTCTATGATCAAAAATGTTTGCGAGCTCCTCAGAACTGTATCCAATGCTCTGGGCATACTGCCTGATTTGCGACTTTTCCTGTTTCATTACCTCAGGATCTTTCCATTCAGGAATGGTTTCAATCAGAGTCTGGTGCTGTTGAGTAACATACTCCTGCATTTGCGCCTGTTGTTCTTGAGATTGCTGCTGTTGCATCCTCATATGCTCATGCTGGAGTTCAACTTGTTTCTCTTTCCTGGATCTTGCCTCTTCTTTCTGCTTCATCCATTCAAGAGGATCAGCTTCATATAACTGGTCCCAGTCCGGTTCTTGCGGTTGCTGAGATTGCTGTTCAGAAACTAATCGGTCCAGGTTCTGCTGGTACCTTAACTGCTCCTGTTTGGCTGCCTCCTGGGCTGCCTCTAGTTGTTTGCGTGAATCTGCTAATGCCTGTGTTTTTTTAGTATAATCACTCTGCCTTAGATAACCGTCTTTCAGTTCAGGGAGGGTGACCTCAAAATCCTGACCATCCAGTTTGACTGCATGGTATTCTTCATCAGGTTCCTCCTGTTCTTCAATCTGTTCATCTTCTTCAGTAGTAATTTCAGCATCTGTAGAATCTTCTGTATCTACTTCTGTAGATTCTTCAGGTTCTACTTCTGCCTCTGTTTCTGCATTTAATTCCTGTTGATTGTCGGGTGGTTCCCCGGTCAACATTGACTGAAACGCCTGTTCTGCTACTTGGAGTCCGCTTGCCATTGGTTGCTCCTGTTTAAATTGTTAAGATCGTTTTTTGATCAGTTTATTAAGTTGAGCTTGATGCAGCTCACCTCTTTCCATTATAACGCCTAAATGAGCTCTTACCTGTGCTATTGCCCAGACAAGTTGCCATAATACTTCTCTGCCTTCAGAATCTTTCAAATCTGAAGATTTCCAGGTATCCATATATAACTTTTCCAGTTCTTCAAATGCTTTTATAAAAACTGAGTCATTTATAAGTTCTTTCGCCCTTTGGGCATCTTTCAATTCCTGGTCTATTTCACTCATTTTTTACTGATTTATGCATTTGGCAGAGTCTGCTGTGCTAACTGAGCCTGCAGAATCTGTGCACTCTGCCTCATCTGTTCCCGGTCCTTTTCAAGATTGGCTTTGAGGGAAGCCGCATCAAGTGTGGTATTGTACTTGGCTTCCATCTCCATGATTGACAGTTGAGCTTGTGACTCAATCCTGTCTTTCTCCCGGTCATCCAACCTGATCATCTTCTCCCTTTCCAGTTCCAATTTGGCAGCATCATTCTGTATATCTGCCTGTGCTTTTTGTCCTTGGATCTGGATATACTGTTCCTCTGGTGTTGGTTGTGGGGGAGGAGGTTCAGGAGCCTGATACTGTGCAGGATCCCCAAAAAATACAGCAGGGTCCTTAAATCCGGCCAATTCTATCATACGGGAGAGAGTCGCATGATAATTTTTAAGATTGACAATTGGATTTTCAGGACCAAACTGCTGTAATAATTGTTCTTGCTTTCCAGCAATTGTAGTCAGGAACTGCATTTTTTCCATATCGTTGCCTGCACCAAGCGGGATATCAACTGTTACATCCATATCACTGTCCCAGTAACGTGGGTCAATTGGTACCCATTGGTTATTCAACCGGGCCATTTTTTCCCTGTCCTGGTACTTGGTAACAAGTTGAAGGACTCCTTTATAAAGCGGTTTGAGGCCTGTTTCTGCAAAAATACGCCCGATCAGCTCTATATGAGCCTGTGCAGCTTTAACAGATGCATCAATTCCCACCCTGGCAGTGCTGGTGAGGCTTTCAACATCAAGACCCTGGCTTATTTTCGTTATTCCTGTTCTTGAGGCTTTTACTTCATCCAACATCCCCAATACCGGTAATGCGGCACCACCGACAAACGGCATATCCAATTGTGTAACACTTGCAGGTCCGCCTCTTGCACGAATTATGGCTCCAACCTCCGTGTTCATCACATCTTTCATGTTTACCTGGCCCTCCTGGACCACCATTCTCGGCGAAACTGCCATTACCAAACTGTCCATAAGATTCCGCATAATGGCACTTTTGATCCGTTGTATATCCGCAACAATGTCCGTTATTGAGGCCCCGTCCCAGGAGTGAGGGGTGGGATCTGGCGTAAACCTGACAAAAGGTATATAATCACAGGGCATAATATCAACAACATTGTGAGAAGTTCCCATTGTGCATACTTTCAGAAGTTCTGAAAAATTATCGTTGTCCCTGTCAATGCGGACGTAGCTTTCGCAGAATAAAACCTTCCGGGAGGCTGGTTCCATGTTGTTCTGGTGCCGGGTTGCATTGTCCTGGTGCCTGTTGACAAATTCCTCATTATTTGAAAACCCATCGTCAATTCCGGAGTGCTCCTCAATTTCTTCCCTCTCAAATCCCATACTGACAAGCTCAGAAATCGTCTTGTAGGATCTGTGGGAAACAATGTCTGCAGAGTCAACTGTCTTGGCAACTCTTGAAATAAGAAATTCTTCAGGTGGAAGTGCTTCAATCCTGATCTGCCCTTCCTTAATTCTTCTTTTCAGAGAAACATCATAAAGAGGAACACCTTCAGGTGTCTGCCCGGTTGATTCCATTTCCACTGATTCAACATCATCTTCTCCTGCCAGGATCTGTGCCTGCTGTTCATCCAACCCGGTAAACTTGGAAGTATTTACAGTTTCTGTTTCCTCCCACCAATATTTTAATACACCAACTCTCCTGATCAGAGCATCTTTAAAAACTGTCATAAGAGTGGTAAAAAAATTATTCTGCTGCTCCAGGATTAAATTATTTATGTAATCTGAACATTGTTCAGCCATCTGTACATCTTCTGGACCCTTTGGAGTGTACTGCATGATTTTTTTGCCACCAAAAAATACTCTGAGAAGGGACGGGAGAATTGCATTGATAGTATCCCTGACATCATAACTGGTTACACCAGATCTTCCTTCATCATCCTGTTCAGGAAAATGCCCGGAATAATATTTTGAGGAAATTACTCTTTCTTGTGATAATTCGTCGCAGTATTGAATTGCATCATCCAGGAGACGTGAAACATAACCGGAAAATTCATCTTCATCCATCTGTTCTGCAGATTCAAACTCCTCTTCTTCAATTTCTTCTGTATTTTCGGGTTCGTAGGCCATATGGTAGGTTTGATGGTAAAAAATAGGGGAAACGAGCTCTCAGAAGCTCCATAGCGGCAATTTTACAGTATTACCTATGTAATAACACTTCTTTTCTGTATTATATCACTAAAAGAGGTACAGAAGGACGTTGTTATCATGCAATACCTAAAATGTTCCTTTTGAGGGGTTTGCTCCACCCGGATCCGCTTCCTGCAATAACTGCTGAGGTACCGGCAAAAGTAAGTACAAAACTGTCAGCATAATCCGGGCTTCCACGGTGGCCGATCCTCTTTTTCATCTCTTCTTTTGTTTCCATCCTGATCTTGCCTGTACTTTCATAAGAAAACCTTGGACTGCAGAGTTCAAACATCAACCGCTCATCCCTTGGGATCCTGCAGTGCTTCAATTCAAACCACTCTTTTGCACGGTGCCAGAGTTCACACCTCAAATTCTTATATTGTCCAGATAAACTTGCACTCTCACCAGTATTAATGCCGATAACAGGCAATCCCAGTTCCAGGCCCCTGTCAACTATGGCGGCGCCTGCGCCAATTACATCCACCAAAATTTCCTGGGGTTCCTTATTCTTCTGCCTGTCATCCTGGAATTCCTGGTTAACTGCACCCATCAAATTCATGGTGTCAATCTTGGCCCATGACTTAATCGGCTCCATAACTGTATTGCCCTGCCTCTTGCATAATGCAGATTTATCACTGCCGAACCTTGCAACATCCAACCCCCATACAATCGGTGCATTGCCAGTTGGATCAACATCCCTTGAAACTGCTGTTTCCACCAGACCATTTGAAATAATCGTATCATCAGAGGTCTCTGCGAAATTTCCAAGCACCCGGATGGCATAAGTGGAAGAATCAGAACCATATCTCTCCTCCATTTCTTCCAAATATTCTTTTGTCACCCTGGGGGAATCTTCACAGGAAACCGTCTTCAACCACCAACGGTGCTTCAATTTTTTAAAAGCATCATAAAAATATCCTTCTGACCGGGTTGGATTTCCCACCATTATAAGAGAACAGTTACCGCTGAGAGAACCTCCTGCTGCTTCAAAAATTGTATTGTCAACAGAACTTGCTTCATCCACTATCAATAAAACTTTATCAGAATGGATTCCCTGCAATGCCTCCGGTTGTTCCTTACGTGCCGTGCGGCAACTTATAAAAGACCCGGAAGGATCAGATTTCAAAACAATTCTTTCAGAAAATACTTCAAACAAATTTTTCAAGGCTGGGGGCAAGCGCAGCAATTGTGATTTCAATTCTGCAAATAAGGCATCAAACAACTGACTTGCAGTCGGAGCTGTACAGACCGTTTTCTGAGGGTAAAAACACAACATATGCCAAAGCATAAGCCAGGCGCAACAAGTGCTTTTCCCTGTGCCATGTCCAGACTTGACTGCAAGCAGCCTCTCAGTAAGAGATGCTTCCAACAACTCTTTCTGCCAGGGATCCGGTTCCGCCTCTAAAATTTCCTGTACGAATCGTACTGGATCACCTTTGTATTTTTCAATGAACTCTGTAAAGATGTTTGTACTGGATTCACTGGGCATTCTGGTAATTCCTCCATCGGGTGCAGCTGATTGTTTGGAACCCAATAACTCGTAGTAGTCGTTTTATCATTATTATGATACCACTCCTGGTGGGAAAGTATTTCTGCTGCAGATATCCAACCTCTGAGATTGTAAGTTCCATATGAACCTGTAACCAATATATAATACTTGTCATCCTTATCATTCTTTCTATAAAACAATTCCATCCACTCCTTTGGCCGGGTACGTACCTCATAATGCTCACCAACATCCGGGTGCTTATCAGACCTCTCCATAAGCCCATACGGATATAAACCAAGATACCTGGCAACTGCAATCTCCCCAAGAACACCCTCTATAGTATTATTCCATAACCCGTAACCCTCCTTACCATAACCCCTCCCCTCATAATCCTCTGCGGCTTTTCCATTTTTTAAATTTTTTAGGCACTCCACCTGCCTTAGTGCCCCTGCGATTGAACCATTCAGGAGCTCTCTCTGTGTCAGGATCACTTCTGTCGATAATTCGGTAGATATTAACTTCATTTTCCCTCCCTTCTGCATCAATTACCCAAACGCCAAAATCCTTTGGCAACTTATCCTGTAACCATTCATATAACTTCTCTGCTCTCTCCCTGCTTTCTAATTTGACAAGCCCGGACCCGGTCTCTTTAATCTGCTGCCTAAGGTCATCCAGGATCACTTTTGATGAACGCTTCTCCATATGGAATTGTATAATGTAAATCTGGATCGTCTAGATCAATACAGTCAATTGCCAGAAAAGAAGCATGCCTGCCCAAAGGCTTTGGATACTGCCGAACTACCTGGGCCTTCACAATCCGGATGCCCTTCTCATGCAATGTGTCCTCAACTTCAAACTCTATCTTGTCCCCAATCCTAATCTTCCTGACTGCTGCTGCTGACATAAGAAACCTCAATTTTTGAAAAATAATTTGGGGAAGCGTATGAGGTATGTCAATTGACACCCGCCGCCGTAACCCCCCAGGGGGTCTATTTGCCCCCACACCCAATAAAATCAACTACTTAGTATCTATATCCATGCTCCCCGCCACCCATGTTCAGTAATGTAGTTATTGAACATTATCCTGTTATCTATTGATATCATTGAATAATATCTGAAGAGGAACAATACCCGGCTTGAAAAACCTCTTACATGGGCGTATGCGAGTGTCTATAGAAAAATCTCTTATGGTAGTTATATCTATAATATTACTTACCCCAACTATAATATTAATGACTCTATCTATAATAGCAATATTGTTTATATATTTTATGGTTCTATATCTATATATGTATATATAGATCTATATATATATAGATTAGACGACTTTGTCCACCAAGTATTCCAGCCTTTCAACGTCAACGTAATCCTGATCAGCAATATTGTCAGGTCCAACAAATCCAAGACCAACCCTTATTTCCCATTCCCATTCCCTTGATCCGACAGATGGAAGAGATGGTGCAGGTAATTCTTTCAGTTTCTTAATCTCTCCGCCGTTCTCCAAGTATTTATTTACTGCAGTATCCAGTTCCTGTTTTTCAATGGCTTTCTGCAGTTCAGATTCAAACCTGGATTCAACCTTGAACATCTTATATGGATGATTTACTTTCCATGCATGTGGAAGGTCATACTTCTTGGGCTTTTTTGGTTTTGTGGGTGGCCTGTAGTTTACCCGGCATAACGGGCTGCAGAAGATCCGGTTATATGTCTGCAAGAACTTCTTTTTGCAGTGCCTGCATTTAATCATTCCTTTCTTCTTATTCCTGGCCTCCTTCATTTCAGCATACCTGTCATAGTGGTAGTCTCGTTTGTATTTCTGCCGGCATACTTCAGAGCATATTACCGCCTTAACAGATTTAGGTTTAAACAAATCATTACATACTTTGCATTTGATTGGATTAATCATTTTCCTCTCCTTCTTGGGTTGTTGCTTCAGACCATCTTTCTATGCGGTCAATATCAAGTTTCTTTTCATAAACTGTATCTGCAAGCATTTTCAAATGTACTTCATTAACACCTCTTTTCTGTTCAGGTTCCAGTTCCTGTACCAGTTCAACGACATCATCCAGGCAGTCGAGCATTCCCAGGGTTACGTGCAGTCTGAGCATATCATCTGTCATTTAATCTTCTTCTTAACTGGCGTAATGTCCTTCAATGTTTTCATTTGTGCCCTTAAAGCATCCAAATGCAGCTGGGTAGCATCTGTTACGTTCATATCAATTGTTTGCCGTTCAGCATAGATTGGTGAGTATTTTGATGCAATCCATTGTTTGCTGTTGATAAGAGTCTTGGCAGCACTTGGATCAATATGGCCCTGTTCCAATTTTGTATTGATTGAACGGATTTCATCAACTGTGAGCTCTGCATATGCCTTACGTGCCGAGTTATATCTTTCATTCAGGTCTGGATCAGTTGTTATCTTGTGATAAAGAGTCTTATACGGCACTTGTATTTCTTTTGCCATCCTGGGCAGGCTGCCGAATTCTGAATACCCGGTAAATACTTTATCCCAGAATTCTTCATCGTCAAACATCCTTTTGACTCTTGCTTTTCTTGCCCTCCTTACTGGTGTCCCGCTCATTTATCCTCCTCACAATTCACTTGGATAGTACCTCCAGGATTGAGATATACCATAATTGAGATCACTACCAATGCCATTCCACTTACTACCCCAAACAAATATATACCAATAAAAGTTCCAATCGTCATATTATTCTCCTGGTAATAAAACGGATACCCTATATGCCCTGTGGTACGTCTTTGCATATAGCCCGAGTCTACCCACTAAGGGTATCCGCTTTCATTGCAGTCAACCATACACCTGATGATTTCGTATGCCACCTGGGGAACTATTGCATTCCCTAATCCTTTAAGTCTGTCCACCCGGTTGGGTACCCCATTAGCCACTCGACCCACGTCGGGTTCAACTGCCCAGATGATGCCCCCTTTTTCTTCTCTTCCATTGCATAATACCTCAGATCTTTCCACATTGTATCTACCTGCCTTTCCCCCCTGGAGTCTGATGCCGTTGGAGTCGGCCACATATTCCTTTGTTCCTTTTCTATTTCTGTTACCAGGTTGCTGTTGAACCCCTCCGGATAATTCTTGGTTATTGTATGGTTGCCGGAGTCCCTGGCTACCGGTGTTGGAAACAGGTGTTTCTTGTGTGTTATTGGAGTCGTCAGCATTCCCTTTGTTGTTTCCTTTTCTTCTTTTTGTATTGTCTGGACAAGCGTGGTTGGTTTTTCGAACCCCGATTTCATGTTCCCTGCAATTGAATCGAATGCTGTCGGTGTCGGATACATCTTCTGTTGTTCCTCCAGGATTATGCTGGACAGCATCGGGGAGTATGAAGAGTTCGCCCTGCTCTCTTCTGAGCCCCACTGGCCTGTCCCAGTATCTCCCGCCCTTGGTGTCGGGTAAATTTTCTGCGGTTCTGCTTCGTGTTTGTATTTCTTCCCGCAAATCACGTCTGTCAGTTTCCATACATCCTTCCCGCCCGGTCCTTCCTGCGCCAGGGGAGTGGGCAACAATCCAAACCCTATCTCTTCTGTGTCGTGCGTCTTTGGAGACAGCTGGAATAACAAATGCCTGTGTGGTGTAACCTTCTCCCTCCAGGTCAGAAAGCACAGTGTCGAGTTCCATCGTGATGAGGCCACTAACATTTTCACCAAGCACCCAAGTGGGCCGTGCTTCTTGTATAACTCTAAGCATTTGAGGCCAGATTGCTCGGTCATCTTCCGTGCCGAGTCGTTTCCCGGCGTGGCTAAATGGCTGGCATGGAAATCCTCCAGTGATGAGGTCAACCCCCATATATTCAGTTGCGTCGAATTCATATATATCTCCTGCGATTGGTATGCCCGGAAAATTCTTTGCCAGTACCTTCTGAGCATATGGTTCATATTCTACAAATTGTACGGTTTCAAATCCCGCCCATTTTGCTGCAAGTGCAAATCCGCCTATTCCGGAAAACAAATCCAAGTGTTTCATCCGTGCACCTTTTTGACAATAAAAGTACCATCATGCAGCACCATTTCATGCGGACAGCTTTTTATGTTCACCCTTACACCTCCAATTGTCTTGTCTTTTGCCTCTTCCCTTGATATCTGGATGTGGCGTATCTGGTTGTCATTCTGGTAAATACCTGCAGCTTCCATTGCATCAATAAGAATTTTGAGGGCATTATCAACATCTATCCATCTTCTGCGGTCTGTCGGATAATAAATTGCAATACCAAGTGCAAGCGTTTCATCTTCTCCAAATGCCTGTGCCCCTTTTGACTTGGCATGCAACCAATTGAGTGCAACCTCTGCAATGTATGCCCTTGCACGTTTCGTCTTAACCAGGCGCTTTCCGGCAATCATCCAGTATTGATTTGTACTGACCGGGAAAGGGAGTTCAAGCGTGAGCATTTCTTTCCCTGACATCCTTCTGCAGTTTCTTGAATATTTCCTTAAACTTATCAGGCATTGGCACTTTCTCAGAATCTGGTCCTTCAAGCAGCCTGCTTGCATGCTCAATCCTTTCATTTCGCCCCCAGTCGTCTCCAAGTTTTCTTTTCGGGTTCTCAAGCGTACCTTCCCTGATATCTTTGACAGTGGGGAAATAAGAGCAATTCTTGATGTGTTCATCAAATACCCTTTCTATCCTTGGTGCAGAAAAATCTTTCAGCTGTTCTGCCCAGAAGTTAATTTCCTGCTGGCCCAACTTACCGAATTCCCGAACATGTGCATGGTAATTGAGCTCACATTTCTTCAGGCTGATCAGCAGCTGTTTGTATGCGGTTCCTATTTCATCCATATCCCTCCTTTTTTATAGCTAAAAATTCCTCATAACTATACTTGTTGGATTTTTCAACATTACATTTTTTGCAACATACTACTAAATTAGTAGGGTCCATTACCTGTTGCCTGCTGGATAATGCTGATACCGGGATCTTGTGATCCAGCACAAAAGAGTCCCTTTCAGGCTTCAGCCTTTTTTTACAATAATGACAAGGGGCAGTATTGTCTGAGAGTCTTGCCTCCATCCAAAGCTGGATATAAATTGCTCTTGGATACCCGCCTTTCTTGCTCCTGATGTGC
>VTLG01002740.1_pt1 | contig 19267 bp, 19 predicted proteins | sample 4694571 | NCBI WGS metagenome assembly VTLG01 (sample SAMN12604809, study PRJNA352737) | marine metagenome | biome: ENVO:00000447; feature: ENVO:00000209|ENVO:00000569|ENVO:01000036; material: ENVO:00002151; isolation source: viral sequences binned using virsorter ...
AGTAGAAGAGGTGCAACCCTGGGCAGCAATAAAAAGAGAACGTAGTTTAGATTATTTTGCAAGAAAAAAAGCTGGCCCTCCTTATCAAAAACAAAAACCACCATCAAATCCAAAAATTCAGATAAGACACCCTATAAGTAAGATATATAATATTAAAAGACCTGTATTTATTGGAAACACAGCTAAATATGCTGCTTATGCTTTAGAAGGAGGTAAAATTCAAAACTTTATTCAAGGAAGAATGAAAGATATTATTAATAAAAATATGAAAGAGAAAAAAGGCAAGTTGTTTTTGGCACAGGATATTTCAGGTGGTTTCGGTACATCAAAAGATGGTGTTCAGTATGGAGAATTTAATCTTAAAGATCCTTCAACTTACACAAGATGACTTTAGTAAAAACAAGAGCAGCTTTTGAAAAAGCAGTTACAGATGCAGTAGCAGACGTAGATCCTACCATTACGATGATTTATGACAATGTTACTTTCGTGACTCCAGGAAAAACAAAGAAGTACATAATGATGATGATTAATTACACGCAATCAACATTACAAAATCAAGGAGCTTCTTCAGATTTTTATTCTGGTGTTATCCAATGCAATATTTACGTTCCAAAGAGTAAGGGTACAAAAGATTTATCTGCAATAGCAGAAGTAGTTATTAATGGATTAACTTCTGTAAATGCCTCTGGATATGTAGATAGTTTTAGTGTTAAACCAAGAGTACAAGATATAAATGGCCCAACTATGTTGGAAATAGAGGATAGAAGTCACTTTGTTGGAGTTATATCTTGCCAATTTTCTGCAAATGCGTAGTATAATAGAATAGCATTATATTATTTATGGCAAGAGCAGTTGATCTTTTAAAGAACAAGTTTGGAGTTTCTCAACTTTACAAGCATGACGTAAAACAAAATGATGAAATAATTTTTTCTGTTTACTGGCATCCATTAACTATTGCAGAAAGAGAATCTATACAAAAAAAAGTTGGTACTGATGATAACTCTGACTATGCTTTGCAACTGATGATTGAAAAAGCCTTAGATAAAGAGGGTGATAGACTTTTTCTAGATGGAGATAAGGCTTCACTTAGAAGAGAAGTTGAAGCATCAATTCTTGAACAAATACAATTAGCAATGTTACAAGCTGGTGCTGATAAGGAGGTAAAACAGGCTAAAGCCGACTTAAAAAGCGAATAAAGATTGGCATTTTATATTTGGTCTTGCAAAACAACTTCATAAAACTGTAGCTGAATTATGTGAAACATTAACTGTTGAAGAAATGGTTGCTTGGGCTGCTTTTGCAGAATTAGAAGATGAAGAATATAAGAAACAACAAGAACTTGCACAACGAAATAGTGCTTTAAGAGGTAGAAAGAGGTAATATAAAAGAAATCTTTTAGTTTTTTTATAGCAAGTGGCTGATTATAGCGTTGATATTGCGGTTGCTGTAAAAGGCTCTCAACAATTAAAGAAATTAAGAAGTGAGATAAGCAATACATCAAGAGAACTTACTACTTTAAATAAACTTGCTAATAAACAAAGTAAAACTCTTCCAAATTCTTTTTTAACTTTAAATAAAGTACTAAAACAAGCAAAACTTAATTTAGATAAAGCAGCGATAGGTACTGATCGTTATTACAAATCAGCAAGACAGTTAGTTCAGGTTGAGAGGCAATACAATCGAGAGTTATATCAGAGAAGAACTCTGATGAATAATCTTAGAGGCGGTAGTTTACTTGATGTGGTTCGGCAAAATACATCAGCAAGTCAAGCTGCAAGGCAAGCATCAGGTTCAGGATTTAGAGATTTCAGTAGAAGATTTCAACCTAATCCCGTTCCAGTAGATAGAGCAGCTTTAGCAATAGAAAAGTCAATTGCAAGAAACGCAAAGAAAACAGCAAAGAATACACAGAAAACAGCCCAACTTTTAACTCAACAGAATAGTTCATTTGCCTTTCAGAATATAGGCCCAGGAGGAGTTGGAGGAATTGGAGGTCGTTTAAATAAATTAGGTTTTGGAAAGAAAGCAGATCCTACAGGAATGTTTGCCATGAAAGGTGGTTTAGGAGGCAGGATAAAGGGAGCTATTGGAAGTGGTTTAATCGGTGGTGGCTTTCCATTATTATTTGGCGGTGGTGGTGCTTCTGCTGCTGCTGGTGGTCTTGCTGGTGCTGCTGGTGGAGCTTTAGCTATGGGTGGAGGTTTTGCAGCTTCTATCGCTGCTACTGCTATCGTTGCTCAAGTTCAAGAAGTTAGAGCGTTTAGAAAAGCTGTTAGAAATCTTGATGAAGAGATGGAAGCGATGGGTGTTTCTTCTGGTTTTTCTAGGCAAAGAATTAAAGAATTAGCAAAAGAATTAAACATAACAAAAGAAGATGCAATAGAATTAGTTTCTCAATTTAAAGATTTAGGAGAAGAAGTTGGAAACGTATTAATTGATTCTTTTGGAGATAGAGAAACTGTAAATACTCTTTCTGGATTAAGAGATTCAGAATCAGTTTTAGAACAAATTTTAAGTTTAAGCAAAGATATTAGTTTTGAAACTAAAAATAATTTATTACAAACTTTAGCAACTGAAGGTCCATTACAAGCTCAATTACGTTTACAGCAAGCAATTTTTGACAAAAAACGAAAGGCTTTTGTTCAAGGTAAAGAAGATGATTTTGATTTTGAGGCTGTATTTAAAAATAAAAAAAGAACAGCTTATAAAGCTGCTTACAACACAGAAAAAGAAAGGCTTGAATACAGAAATAAAAAAACTAAAGAATTTGCTGATGAATTTACTAAAGTTAATAAGGAATCTTTTGCAGTAATAGAAAACATGATAAGAATAAATGAACAAATGCAATTCTTATCTGAGTTTAATGCTCCTGCTGATGAGTTAAGAGAACTGATGAACCCGATGAGACAAGTTATTGATTTAAGTAATGCTATAAGAACAGGATTTGAAGATTCATTTAAAGGAATTATCAAAGGAACAATGACAGTTAGTGATGCGTTTAGAAATATGTTGAATCGAATTGCAGATCATTTTTTAGATACTGCTGCAAGAATGGCTGCTGTTCAAATACAAAAAGGATTCTTAGGATTATTTAGCAATATGTTTAATTTTAATATTGGAAGCTCAACAAGTAACCCTGGAATAGATTTAGATGCAATAAGTTCATATTCAACTTCAGGTGGTCCAACAATAGCTGATTTTGGTGGTCCATTAGCTAGTGGAGGTATGGCTAGAGGAGGTAAATCATATCTTGTTGGAGAACGTGGTCCAGAATTATTTACACCAGGAGTTTCTGGTATGGTCACACCAAATCATGGTCTTGGCGGTGGAACTACTGTTGTTGTTAATGTAGATGCTTCTGGCTCTTCTGTTGAAGGCAATGAAGAACAAGGTAGAGAACTTGGTCGCATGATTTCAGCAGCGATACAATCAGAATTAATTAAACAAAAACGACCAGGAGGTATGCTTGCATAATGGCTACGTTTCCTTCAATTACTCCAAGATACGGGCAACAAAAAAGGTCCGCACCAAATACTAGGACAGTTCGTTTTGCAGACGGATATGAGCATAGGATTTTATTTGGACTCGCAGAACATCAAAATCCAAAAATATTTAACCTTACTTTTGAAGTATCAGAAACGGAAGCAGATACAATAGAGGCATTTTTAGATGCAAGAGCAAATGATAGTGCTAGTTTTGACTACCAACCACCAGGAGAAGCTAGTTCATATAAGTTTGTATGTGAAGGATGGAGTAAAACAATTCCATTTGTTAATAGAGCTACTATTCAAGCAACATTTAGAGAGGTGTTTGAACCATGAGTACTGCTCTTGTTTATAGTGAAGCTCAAAAAATAAATCCATCGGCAATTATTGAATTATTTATCCTGCAATTAAGTCAAACTTTTCATGCTGACACTTCAATTTACCGATTTCATGGTGGCACTAATTTAAACAATAACGGAGAAATTGTATGGGCAGGAAATTCATATACAAGAATACCCATAAAAGCTGAAGGTTTTGCCTACCAAAGAGGGCAAATACCCAGACCAAAAATAACTATTAGTAATGCTTTAGGTAGCATTTCTACAATACTTAACGCAGTGAATACTGCTACTGTAGCTGGTGCTGTTAATACAGGAAATGATCTAACAGGTGCAACAGTAACAAGAATAAGAACTATGGCGAGATTTCTTGATGCTGTAAATTTTCCAGGTAATTCAAACCCTTTTGGAAGTCCTGACCCTACTGCCGAATTTAAAAGAGAAATATATTTAGTAGATCGTAAAGCAGCCGAAACTAGAGATATAGTTGAGTTTGAATTAGCTGCACCTTCTGACTTAGCAGGCGTTAGACTACCAAAGAGACAATGCACTAGAGAGTTATTTCCTGCTATCGGTACGTTTTTCCAATGAGTTGGCAAGATGACGCATTGGTTCATGCGAAAGACCAAAATCCTAAAGAATCTGTAGGACTTTTACTCAACATAAGAGGTAAGAAACGTTATTATCCATGTGAAAATTTAGCAATAACAAGTTATCAAGAATTTATCTTAAATCCAGAAGATTATGTAAAAGCAGATAATTTAGGAGATATAGTAGCTGTTATTCATAGTCATCCAATATCATCTCCAGAACCTAGTCAGGCAGATAAAGTTAGTTGTGAAAGGAGTAATTTACCGTGGCATATTATTAATCCTCAAACTGAAGAATGGGCATACTTAGAACCATCGGGATATAAAGCACCTTTATTAGGTCGTAAATGGGTATGGGGTGTAACAGACTGCTGGAGTTTAGTTGTTGATTGGTATAGAGAAGAAAAAGGTATTGAATTAAAAGACTATGAAAGAAATATGACTGCTGATGAGTTTTTATTCGATCCACTATTTGAAAGTTATGCTTGGCGAACAGGATTTAGAGAACTTAGACCAGATGAAGTACTAAAAAAAGGAGATGTTTTATTGATGTCAATTATGTATCCAACTTTAAATCATGTGGCGATTTTCTTAGGAGATATGGTTTTACACCATTTAGCAGATAGACTATCTTGTAGAGAGCCTTACTCTGAATGGTTGTTAAAATGTACTGGTAAGAGGTATCGCTATGTTGAACAAAGTTAAATTATATGGAGAACTAGCCGAGTTTATTGGTCATAAAGAGTTAGAGGCTGTAATAAATTCTCCTGCTGATGCAATTAGATTTTTATTGTGTAATTTTCCTGGTTTAGAAGCTCACATGGCTGATAGACACTATAAAGTTTTAACTAATAGTTATGAAATAGGTGAAGAAGAAGTACACCATCCAATAGGAAAATCAGATATAAGTATTGTTCCTGTTATTACTGGTGCTGGTGGGGTAGGAAAAACATTGGCAGGAATAGCACTAATAGGATTAGCTTTAGTAATGCCAGGTGGAGGGTTCGCTGCCTTTAAAGCAGGAGAAGCAAAGTTTTTTGCAAGTATGGCAATGAATTTAGGAGTTGGTTTAACATTAATGGGTGTTAGTGAATTATTATTTCCTCTTCCTAAACCAAAAGATTTTAATAATGAAGAAGATCCTAGAATATCTTTTAGTTTTTCTGGAGTTCAAAATACATCACGGGCAGGAACTAGCATACCTTTATGTTATGGAGAAATTGTGACTGGATCTGTAGTTATCTCAGCAGGAATAGACACTCATCAAGTAGTAGCGGAGAATTAATCTATGAGCAAAATAATTAGAGGATCTAAAGGGCCTCCAGCACCGAGAGAACCAGTAAGAGCCGAAGACACCTTAAATAGTAAAGAGTTTGCTACTGTTCAAGATTTAATATCTGAAGGTGAAATAGAGGGTTTTGCAACCCCATCTAAAAGAGGTATTGCTCAAAATAATGCAAATTATAATAATGCTTGTCTTGCAGATATTTTTTTAAATGATACGTCAATTTTAAATGTATCCCCTACTTTAAGTAATTCAGATTTTTTAACTAAATTAGGAAACTTACAGGCAACTGATTTTAGCTTTCAAGATGTAACTTTTAAACCTCGATTTGGTACAAGCAATCAAACTGCTGTAGGAAATGTTGATAATGCTGTATTAACAAAACAAAGCAGCAGTATTACACCTACGCATACCAACGCAGTAACTCAAAGTGGCAATCCTGGTCCTGCTGATAGCCCAAACATAAGTGCTGGTAAAGACGCAGTAGAAGTAACAATAACCTTTGGAGCGTTACAGAAATTTGAAAGTAATGGAGATATTTTGGGGACAGAAGTTACTTTGAAAATTCAAAGGCAAATAGATAATGGAAATTTTCTAGATAGAGTGACCGATACAATAACAGGTAGAAGTGCTGATCCATATTCAAAAGAATATCGAATAGATCTTCCAGACACTTATAGTCAAGCAAAGATAAGAGTTATAAGAGTAACAGCCGATAGCAACCCAGACCAGATACAAGATACTTTTTCTGTTACAAGAATGGAAGAAATATCTGACGATGTAAGAACATATCCAGACTGTGCGTATTCCACATTAAGATTAAGTTCTCAACAGTTTAGTTCTGTACCTCAAAGAGCTTTTCGTATTCGTGGAATAAAAGTAAGAATACCAGCAGCAAATGGAGGATTGACTCCAACAGTTGACATAGAAACAGGCCGTATAGTGTACCCACCAAATTATGTTTTTAATGGAACGATGGCTGCTGCTCAATGGTGTTCATGCCCTGCAATGATATTGCTTGATATTTTAACTAATAAACGTTATGGACTAGGAGATCAGATTGCACCAGATCAATCAACTGATGCAAAAATGTATGAAAATATTGATTTATTTGGTTATGTTGCTGCTAGTAGATATGCAAATACAGAAATAACTAATGCAGATGGAAGCCAAGAAGCCAGATTTAGCTGTAACGTAAGTATTCAAGGATCTTCAGAAGCATTTGATTTAATAAATGAACTGGCTGGAGTAATGAGAGCATTTCCTATCTGGCAAACAGGAACTATAACTCTTTCGCAAGACAGGCCAACTGACCCTAGTTATTTGTTTAGCTTGTCTAATGTTACGGAAGGGGGATTTTCGTATTCTGGTAGCAGTTTGAGACAAAGACATTCGGTTGTAAGTGTTGGCTATTTTAATATGGATAGTAGGGAGATAGATTACGAAGTAGAAGAAGACGATGTTGCTATTGCAAAGTTGGGTACAGTAGTGAAAAGAGTAAAAGCATTTGCCTGTACATCTAGGGGTCAGGCAAAAAGACTTGCAAAGGCAATTTTATTTAGTGAACAGCAGGAATCAGAAACAGTTACTTTTACAACTTCTATTGATGCTGGAGCAATCGTAAGACCTGGAAGTGTTATTCAGATAAACGATCCAGTAAGAAGTGTATCTAGAAGATCAGGAAGAATAAAATCTGCAACTACAACTGCTATAACAGTAGACAACGATCAAGATTTAGCTGGTTTTGCTGGTATCAATAAAAAATGTTCTGTAATTTTGCCTGATGGTGATGTAGAAGAAATAGCTTGTACAGTAACAGGAAGCGTTATAACGCTAACCACAGCTTTAAGTGCTGTTCCTAATGTAAATGCAATATGGATGTTATCCAGTGAACCATCAAGTCCAGGGCAAGCTGGTGCAGTAAAACCTCAAACATTTAGAGTTATTAGTATTGAGGAACAAGATGATATAAATTACACAATTACTGCTTTAACTTATATTGACGAAAAGTATAATAATATAGAACAAGATATTAGCTTACCACCAAGAAACATATCACTACTTAATACATTAAAAGCACCTCCTAGTGGACTTGCTGCTGTCGAAAGAATCGTTACTATTAACAATTTAGCTGTATCAAAAATAATTGCCTCCTGGGAAGTCAGAACAGGTGTCAGTCAGTATCTTGTACAACATAGATTTAATAATGCAAACTGGATAAGTGAAGTAGTATTTAGACCAGATATAGAGATACTTAATAGCCAACAAGGTACTTATGAAATTAAAGTATTTTCTTTTAACGCAGCTTTGCAATTATCTGCTGAATCAAGTTTTATAACTTTTAATGCTCAAGGTAAGACTGCAAATCCTGGTCAAGTTCAGAACTTATCTTACGAACCGTTAGACAATAAATCTATAAGACTAAGATGGGATTTATCTACTGACCCAGATGTTATACACGGTGGAAGAGTATTTTTAAGACACAGTACTAAAACTGATGGATCAGGAACTTTTCAAAACTCTGTTGATCTAATACCAGCTATAGCTGGAAACAGTACGATGGCAGATGTTCCAGCACTAGAAGGAGAATATATTTTAAAGTTTCAAGATGACGGTGGTAGGTTTAGTCAAAATGCAACAAGTGTAATTATTGATCTTCCAGATCAAATAGATAGTAAGCAAATATTAATTGATAGAGAAGATACTGACCCAACTGCTTTTGGTGGTACAAAAACTAACACTTCGGTAGTGGGTGGTGGACTTCAGTTAACTAATCCAGCAGCAAATTTAACAGGCACTTATGATTTTGCAGTAACTATGGATTTAGGTGCTGTATATTCTGTTAATTTAAAAAGACTTATAGAAGCTATTGGATTTACAGTTGGAGCAGCAAATACCATTGACGGTCTTATACCAGCAGGAACATTTTGGGATGATTATGCTACTAACGGTAATTTTGACGGTCCAGCTATAGATGATGTTAGTGCTTCTTTATCAGTTAACGTTACACAAAGTGATCCAGCTTCGGCAGCAGCAAATACTTATTCAGGATTTCAAACATTTGCAAACGGTACATATAAAGGAAGAGGTTTTAAATTTAGATGCACTTTAAAATCAGAATCTATTGCACATAATATTTCTGTACAGGAATTAGGAGTAACTGCTGCTTTCGAGGCTAGAACAGAAAGATCATATATAGATTCTTCAAATGTAATCAGAACAACTCCAATAACTTCTAGCACCTCCTCATCTGGCACAACAGTCACATTTGCGAACTCGTTTTTTACTGGAACGTCAAGTTTAGGAGGGGTTAATGCCTTTCCCCCTTCTATTGGTATCACAATAGAAAGTGCTGCTTCTGGGGATTATTTTGTACTTTCAGCTATAACGGGTACAAGTTTCAATATAAAAATTAAAAATGATTCACAAAACCCTGTATTTATAGCTAAACAATTTACATTCCAAGCTGTCGGTTATGGTAAAGGGGTGTAATATAGAGGAAAGTATTTTTTAGATGTCCACATTTCAAAGAGGCGATAAGAATATAGCAAATGCTTCTGGGCAAGTTGTCCGAGAAGACATGGAGGATACTTTAAAAGCTACGGCTGCAAATAATTTTGGACCATTAAGTAATGCAGGAACAATATTACCAGCAGAATTAGTTGCTGATAATTCTACAACTCCTAAGAAACTTTTAATTAGAGCAACAAGTGGTGGAGATCAAGCTGACCAAACTGATAGTAATGCAGCGACCTTTTACGAAGTAGGTAATTTAGATCAAGCAAATTTAGGATTACTACTAAAGTCAGGCGGAACAATGACAGGCCCACTATTGGGTGATGATGGATCTCTTCATGGTAGCCCTGCATATTCTTTTGACGGTGACACTGATACAGGAATGTTTAGAAAAAGTGCTAATGTACTGGGATTTTCGACTGCTGGTACGGAAAGAATTTCAATAGATAATGGTGGAATTACATTAGCAAGCAGGAGAACTATAGAATTTAGCGAATTAAGTACTAATGGAACAAACTTTATAGGATTAAGAGCACCTGAATCAGTAGCTTCTGATGTAACTTTTGACTTGCCTCCTGCTGATGGAACTAATGGTCAGGTATTACAAACCAATGGATCGGGTGCTTTAACATTTGCAACTTTTGGTAGTGTGCCAGTTGGTGCAATATTTTGTATGGCTGAAAGTGCAGTTCCTAGTGGATATGTTGAGTGTAATGGTCAGTCATTAAATAAAACTCAAAGTGCTAACACTCCTTTGTTTAATATAATTCAATACAAATACGGTGGATCAGGTAACAATTTCAATGTTCCTGATTTAAGAGGTGAGTTTGTAAGAGGTTGGGCAAGTAATACTAGCGAGACAGCAAGAGATCAAGGCCGTGGTATTGGTACAACTCAAGGCGACCAAAACCAAAATCATAACCATACTTATAGTAATAATTCAATCACAGTTTCAGGTGCAAACCATAATCACAGTATAAGAAAAATTAATTTGCAACCTTCTATAGCAAACGTAGCTATAACATTAGGTTCTGGTCAGAGTTATCAAATTGGTTATAGCACTAGCAATAGCGGTTCAACAAACCAAGCTATCTTGGATAGTGGTAGCTTATCAATGTCTGGAACAGTTGGAATTACTATAAATAATAATGGAGGAAACGAATCAAGACCTCGTAACGTAGCATTAATGTACATCATCAAACTATAACTATGGCAATCGCACCAGCTACTTATAATATGACTGTTCAAAGACGGTCAGATCATGCAATACAATTAATTTTTAAAGACGGAAATAATAACGCAATAAATCTAACTGGATTTACAGTGGAAGCACAAGTATGGGATGAAGCTCGTTCCAATAAATATGCTGATTGGGTTATAACTTATACAAATAGGGTTAACGGAACTGTTGATATAGCTTTAACTGATAATCAAACAGCAGGATTTACTCCAGATGTCTTAAGATATGACGTTTTACTTACAAACGGTGCTGGTTTGAAAGAATATTATTTAGAGGGTACTATATTTGTATCAGAAGGTTATACAGCATGACTTCAGTTAACATCACCACTACTAAAAATACTGTTACAGTAAATGAAGGTGATAGTACTGTAGTTACTGTTGCAACTCAAGGTCCACAGGGCGAATCTTTTAGTACTACTGGAACCATTATGAATGATTCTGCTAAAGTTAATAATTCAGTGGTGTTTTTTCACGAAGCAAGTGGTACATTTAAAGCAGATGCTACTCGTACTGTGGAAAATTTAGTCGATGGAGGTAATTACTGATGGCTAACACAATTAGAATAAAAAGATCCACAGGTTCTACTGCTCCTGGTACTTTAGAAAATGCTGAATTAGCGTTTGCTGAAGGCAGTAAGAAACTATTTATCGGTATTGGAACGGGGGGATCAGGTGGATCAGCTACAACTATTGAAGCCATTGGTGGCTCTGGTAGTTTTGCTGATTTATTTACGAGTAGAACACAAAATACATTTTTAGCTGCACCAAATGGTAGTAACGGTGCTGCAACATTCCGTTCAATGGTAGCAGCAGACGTGCCTTCACTTCTGCATACGAAAATCTCAGACTTCGATACAGGCGTTAGAACAAATAGATTAGATCAAATGACTGCACCAACAGGTTCAGTTTCATTTAACTCACAGAATATTACAAACGTAGCCGATCCAGTAAATGCTCAAGATGCTGCAACTAAAGGTTTTGTCGAAGCTACTTCTCAAGGTCTAGACGTAAAAGATAGCTGTAAAGCAGCAACAACTGGAAACATAACAATATCTACTGCTCTCAACAATGGAGATACGATAGACGGTGTTAGTCTTTCAACTAATGATCGTGTTCTTGTTAAAGATCAATCTACCGCATCTCAAAACGGTATTTATATCGTTGGATCGTCACCAGCTAGAGCAAGTGATTTAGCTGCTGGTTCAGATGCAGCAGGAATGTTCACCTTCGTAGAACAGGGAACTGTTAATGCGGATAATGGTTTTGTCTGTACTAGCAACAAAGGTTCAGCCGTCACAGGGACAAATAATCTTACCTTTGCACAGTTCTCTGGTGCTGGTCAGATAACTACAGCAGATGGGTTACAGAAATCTGGTAACACCATATCTGTTGACTTAAAGGCTAATGGTGGATTAGTTATAGAATCCTCTGAAATAGCTCTTAACCTTGCTGCTAGTTCTATAACAGGAACTTTACACGTTAGTAAATTGCAAGGTGTTACGGCTACAGCAACAGAATTGAATTTGTTAGACGGATTAAACTCAACGACTAATGAGCTAAATACCTGTACTGATGGAAATACATCTGCAACATCAACAACTCTTGCGACAGCAGATAGATTTGTCTGCAATGATAATGGAACAATGAAACAGGTTGCCCTGTCTGATCTAGTTACATTTTTGGAAAATGAAAGTGTCTCAGGTTTCGATATAGATGGTGGTAGCTATTGAATCTTTTGGAGGTAATAGCTCATGTCAAATCAAATAAGACTTAAAAGAGGTTCTGGTAGTGCTCCGAGTGCGAGTGATTTAGTAGTAGGAGAAGTAGCATTACGGACAGATACAGGGCAATTATTTACAAAGAAAGATGATGGCAATGTAGAAGAGATTGGAGCACAAGGAGGTGTTAGTGATGGTGATAGAGGTGATATAACTGTAAGCAACAGTGGTGCAACTTTCACTATTGATAATGGAGTTATAACGTCTGCCAAAATATTAGATGGCACCATCACTGGATCGGACCTTGCCACCAACGTAGACCTGGTTGATAACCAAAAGCTAAGACTTGGTACAGGTAATGATTTAGAGATATATCACGATAGTAATAATTCTTTTATAAAGAATAGTGGTGGTGGTTTATATATTCAAGGAAATGGAGTTAATTCTCTACAATTACAACCAAAAGTTAATGAGCAATCAGTAACTTGTAGGCCAGACAATGCCGTAGAACTCTATTACGACAACAGTAAAAAGTTTGAGACAACTTCTACTGGAGCTTTATTAGGCGATCATACTGTTGCAGCAGTAAATACACTTTCAAAAGGTGTACTAGATTTAGGTGCTCAGTATAGTAATACAGATGGAACTCCAAAATTATTTATTTACAATGATACTAATGCTTATTTTGGTTTTGGAGTTTCTAGCAATCAACTTGATGTATGTTTAAGCAGCAGTAATTTTGATTTTGTTACTTATCAAGGAACTACTGAATTATTTAGGGTTGAAGGTACTGGTAATGTACAAATACCAGCAGATAATAAAAAACTACAAATTGGTGCTTCTCAGGATCTAGAAATATATCATGATGGTACAAACTCAGTTATAGATAATAATACTGGTCGTTTAGAACTATCAAGTACTGGAAATGTCATCATAAAACCTGGCGATAAAAAGGGTATTATTTTAAATGAAGATGCAAGTGTAGAATTATATTTTAATGATTTTAAAAAGTTTGAAACTACAAGTGTTGGTGCTACTGTAACAGGAGGGTTAACTACGTCAGGTCAAACAGTTATTAATCACAATAACTTGATTGTATCAGGCACTTCTCCAAACCTTTTTTTAACAGATACTAACAACGATAGTGATTACAAACTTACTAATAATGAAGGTCAATTTATTATTTTTGATGTTACAAATACTGCAACCAGATTAGCGGTAAATGCTGATGGTCACGTTGATATAGCTGGAAATGTAGATTTTGGTGCTGGTATTGATGTAACAGGCGAGATCACAGGCACAAGTCATATAGATATTCCAGATGGTGCAAAAATTAAACTAGGAACAGGCGATGACCTAAATATTTTCCATGACGGATCAAATTCTTACCTCCAAAATATAACTGGCAATTTAATTCTTAAAAATAACGCAACAGATTTTATTAGGTTTATAAATTCTGACGCAAGCACCCAAGTAGTAGGCAACCTAGACGTTGGTGCTGGTCTTGATGTAACAGGAAATATCTCAGTAACAGGAACAGTTGACGGAGTTGACATAGCTGCAAGAGATACCTTATTTGGTTCATTAATTTCTAGTAGTGCAACTTTAACCGATGGAGTTATAGCAACGACCCAATCGGCAGGAGATAGCTCTACTAAAGTTGCTACAACAGCATTTGTCTCTACAGCAGTATCAAACCTAGTAGACTCTGCACCTGGTACGTTAAATACACTGAATGAACTAGCAGCAGCTTTAGGCGATGATGCTAACTTTTCAACAACAGTTACCAATTCAATAGCAACTAAACTACCTCTTGCTGGTGGTACGCTAACTGGCAACTTACTTCTTGGTGATAGTGTAGAAGCCAGATTTGGTGCAGGATCGGATCTAAAAATTTATCACGATGGAAGCGGATCTTATATAGATGATTCTTCTGGCACAGGTGAATTAATTTTAAAAAGCAATTCAATAAGTTTTACAAATGCTGCTGAAAATGAATATTTGGCAAGATTTTTTCAAGATGGTGCGGTAAATCTTTATCATAATGGCAGTAAAAAGTTTGAGACTACAAGTTATGGTGCAGCAGTTACTGGTGGCATCAATTTTAGTGGTGATAGCCTCGTACAAGATAACGTTTCAATCTTTTTTGGAGCAGGTAATGACTTAGGAATTAAGCATGACGGATCAAACTCGTTTGTAGATAATTCTACAGGTGACATCTACTTCAGAAATACTGCTACTAACGGAGATTGTATTATCCAAGCTGGTGCTGGTGGTCATGTTTATTTACGACCTAATGCTGGCGAAAATGGTGTTATAGCTAATACAAACGGAGCAGTAGAGTTATATTATGACAACTCTAAAAAGTTAGAAACTACAAGTTCGGGAGTAACAGTTACAGGAAGTATTGTAGGAGTGGTATCGGCTGCCAATACAAATCTGTTGCACTATACCGCAAACATGGGGACTAATAATAATAGAACATTTATTATAAAAGCTCCTGCAACTGATTCAACTGCTCAACCTTTTAGTTTTAATACGGCTAACGCTTTTGAGTTTAATGTTGATACTGCTCGTACTTTATTTATACATGAAAGTGGAGAAGTAAGATTACACCATGACGGAAGTACAGACGCAAAGCTATCCACAAGCTCTTCTGGCATTAATGTATCAGGTAATCTTACGGCAACTGGATCGAGTGCAACTTTAAAAGTATCTGAATCTGGTGGAGCAACTGGTGAAATAAGGGCTGGTGGAGCAACTGTTTACGTTGGAACTGAATCTAATCATAATCTGTCATTTATATCTAATAATACTGTTCGTATGGTATTGACGAATAGTGGTCACTTAAATCCAAACGTAGACAGTACTTATAATTTAGGATCAAATTCATATCGTTGGGCAAATGTTTATGCAGACACATTATATGGTGATGGTTCCAACCTTACAGGTATCAACACAGACTTAGTATCTGACACAACACCACAACTAGGTGGTAACTTACAAACTAACAATTTCTTTATTTCTTTTGCCGATAATACTTCTGGACTTCAAAATAAAGCATTATTCGGAAATAATAATGACCTGCAAATTTATCACAATGGCACAAATAGCTTTATAGAAAATAGCACTGGTATTCTCTATATCAGAGATACTTCTGGAGGAGATGTTCGTATTCAAGGAAAAGCAGGTGAAGAGAGTATTATCTGTAATGACGATGGAGCAGTAGAGATATATCACGACAACGTAAAAGTTTTTAACACTGATACCAACGGAATATTTGTTTATGGACCAGAGAACGGAAGTGCAAATATATACCTTTATGCTGATGAAGGAGACGATAATGCTGATAAATTTCAATTAACAGTTAATAATGGTGGTCCGTTTCTTATACAAAATCGCAAAGCAAATGGAAATGTTGAAACTAATATAGAATGTAATGGCGATGGAAACGTAGAGCTATATTACGACAACAGTAAAAAGTTTGAGACAAAATCTGGTGGAGTGCAAGTTCATGGTGATTTGATGCTTGATAGTGATAGTGATAAAGCTATTTTCGGTGCTAGTAATGACCTACAAATTTATCACGATGGATCATCTTCAAACATTTATAATTCGACAGGTAGTTTAGTTTTTAGATCTGATGCCTATTACTTAAATAGTCAAAATGGTAGTGAAACCCTTATTAAAGGTGTAGAAAATGGAGCCGTAGAGTTATATCACAACAATATTAAACAATTAGAAACAGACAGTGGTGGAATTATTGTAACAGATAACGATACTACTTCTTATGTAAATTTGACTACAACCAGTGGAAATGCTGGATACCTATATGCTTCGGGTAGTACGCAATTAGGTCTTTTAGATGGCGATGGAAGTTGGATGGTTAAAGCTATTAAAGATGCAGCAGTAGAGCTATATCACGACAACAATAAAAAGTTTGAGACACAAACAAACGGAATCACAGTAACAGGTGGCGTTTATTCAGATGGTTTGATTTGTGGAGATAGCGAAATGGTGGAACTTGGTAATAGTGGAGACCTAAAAATTTATCACGATGGAAGCGATAGCATTATTAAGGGAACTGGAACTGGTAGTTTAATTTTAGAATCTGCGGTAACCAATGAACATGTACAAGCTAAAGCTGGAGTAAACGGAGATTTTAGAGCTTATGTAAACAATGGAACTCTTGCCATAATATGTAATGCTGCAACTCAAAATGCAGAATTACGTTGTGGTGGAAGTAAAAAGCTCGAAACCACAAGTAGCGGAGTAGAAGTCACTGGTACGTTAACTGTAAATGGTGCTGCTATTCTAACTGCTGCTGATTTTCCATCTATAGGCACAAAAATAACAGCTACAGGAGGAAGTACAAGCACAGTAAGCGGACATAAGGTGCATGACTTTACCAGCAGTGGAACATTTGAAATTACTGCTGGCACTGGAGAAGTAGAAGTTCTTGTTGTCGGTGGTGGTGGAAGTGAAGGTGGTGGTAATTCTGGATGTCATGGAGGAGGTGGCGGAGGCGGAGGCGGTGTTTTCCATCGCTTCATAACTCTTGGAGTTGGTAAGTATCAAGTTACTATTGGCGGTGGCGGTGGTTGGAGAAGTAATGGCGGTGATTCTAGATTTTTTAGTATTCGTGCTCTTGGCGGTGGTGCTGGCGGTCCATCATTAACTGGTCATGGCAATAGCGGTGGATCAGGCGGTGGTGCGTCAAGACATACTACTAGCAATCAAGGTGGATCTTCAACTCAACTTTCACAAGTTCTTGGTGGACTTGGAAATGCTGGTGGTAATATAGGAAGCAACACTAACCCTGGCGGTGGAGGCGGTGCTGGAGGTGTTGGTCAATCTGGTAATACTTCAGAAACTAACCCTGGCAGAGGTGGCCCTGGAGTACAATTTACTCAATTCGGAGTAAATACATATTTTGGTGCTGGTGGAAATGGTAACGGAGGCGGAAGTGACGCTGGCCCTGAAGGGCAAACAGGTACATCTAATCACGGTGCTGCAAATACTGGTGCTGGCGGTGGAGGATCATCAGGTGGAGGTACTAGATTTAGTGGCGGATCTGGTAGAGTTATGGTTAGATACGCAACTTAGGAGGACAATTAAAATGAGTCATTTTGCTAAAATTGATAAAACAACAAATAAAGTTACAGAGGTTGTAGTTGCAACTCAATTATGGGTATATGAGCAACCAGATAGTGAAGATTGGGTTCAAACTTCGTATAACCAATCCGATGGTAAGCCAACTGCTCTTGTAGGGTCTACTTATGACAAAACAAATAAAGTGTTTATTCCTGAACAGCCAAGAATGTCTACAACAGGAGCAATCTGTAAATCATGGGTTTGGGACTCAACAAAATATGAATGGAAACCTCCAGTAGATATACCATCTGACTATAACCCCGATGGTGTTGGTGAAGAAAGAATTTTATATGCTTGGGTAGAAGAAGAAACAAAATGGATACGACATTATTCTGCTGACGATATTGCAAATAACAGAGCACCAGATTGGTATTTAGAATCTGTTGGAATCAAATCTTAATGTAGTTGAATTTTTGCAGTTTTGTTAGTATATTATAGTAATACAATATCAATCTAATGGCAGTCGATCCAACACAAAAACTAGAAGCTCTTAAGTCTGAATTAGAGCAGATAGTAGACAATTACAATAAAGCTACTCAAGTAGCAGATAACTGCAAACAAAGAATATTTGAACTTAAAGGAGCTATTGCTGCTGTAGAGGATATATTAAAACCAGACGAAGAAGTTGCTGAGTAACTTAAAATCAGAATTTTTGTTTCCGACCCAAGTGGTCAGTGGAACGATAAAAGACTTTGACGATTTTAAGCAAGACCTTATTGATTGGATTTACCAGTATAAAAATAATGACCCTGGTATTTCTAAAATATCAAATAAAAGAGGGTGGCAAAGTTTATCAAAAGAAGTTTTTACAGAAGAAGGCTTTGAACCTTTTAAAGATAAATTAATTCCATGTATCACAGAACTGACCAACGAATTTCGTGTAGGACAGCGAATGGATTTAGTACAGATGTGGCTAAATGTAAATGGACCTTTTTCTTATAATGTTTCTCACAGACATCCAGGATGTGAATTAGCTGGAGTGTTATGGATAAAACAAACTCAAGAATCAGGTAGATTTGTCTTTGACAATATGGATGTAGGTTATAGAGATGCAATGTTATTAAATGCAATAGATAGAAAATATTTAGAAGAAAAGAAAATGCCTCCTGAGTACGTTCCAAAATATACGGATGGCACTATGATTATATTTCCAGCAGGATTTACTCATAGAGTGGAGATAAATGAAACTGAAGAGGATCGTATCTCTTTATCATTTAACATTAAGATTATTTGATTGCATTGATCGTTGTAAAATTCCTAAAGTGACATACAAAGGTGATAGACCTATAATCAGTAATAACACAGCTATGCTCATAACAGACATAGCTTTTAAAATTGCAAACTTTATCATGTTTCAAAAAATAGCTAATGTATTGAGTATTATCTCATTTGTAATGGTAGCTTCCATGAGTGGTGGAGCGTACTTTGGTTACAAGTATTTAACATCTGAAAACTTTAAAAGCCAAGTTATGAATGAAATTCTTGGTAATGTACAAGGTATGATGCCTAAATTATTAGATAATGGTTTACCTAAAATGACAGGCCCATCAATGCCTATTATCAAATGAATTGTTGGCACTGTAAAACTGAACTCATCTGGGGTGCTGATGCAGATATAGAAGAGGATTTTCAGCCTGTTTTATATCAAGAATACTCAATGGTAAGTAACTTCTCTTGTCCTAAATGTGATTCTTATGTAGAAGTCTATAAACGAAGAGATGCCTACGATTGATATACCTCGCATCAATATAAATAAAATTCAAATACACGAAATACCTGTATGGAAAACTAACATACAAACATTAAATAATATAAGTAAACCTATAGTTGATATTCCTGGCTGTGTAAGAGTACATAGAAATAATCTTACAAGTCTTATTGATAGTGATAAAGATGAATATGGCACATATACAGAATGTGGTAATTTTAGTATTCCTAGT
>VTLG01006233.1_pt1 | contig 19265 bp, 24 predicted proteins | sample 4694571 | NCBI WGS metagenome assembly VTLG01 (sample SAMN12604809, study PRJNA352737) | marine metagenome | biome: ENVO:00000447; feature: ENVO:00000209|ENVO:00000569|ENVO:01000036; material: ENVO:00002151; isolation source: viral sequences binned using virsorter ...
CCACTTTTAGCTAGTGGGACAATATGGTCACATACCATATTTCTTAGAGTCATTTTTCTGTCACAGTATTTGCAACCTTTACCATATGAAGTATAAAACATTTCCCGCAGTTCATCCATAGTAATATCGAATACTACTTCTGAGTCTTCGGATCGTTTCTTAAGGGAGGATTTGAGACTTTGCATCTTTCTCTGTAGCTTTGTGTAAGCAATCTTCCAATAAGTACGATGATGAGGCTCTAACACCTCACGAAATGTTTCTTTATCATACTTCATAATTATCAGGGCTCAGTTAAATGGTAGGCAGCCAGCCTCTCCTAAGAGTTTACCATTAAGCCAAGCCCTATATAATTTATAATCAAAAGAATGTAGCATACAACTATAAATATTTAGCTTCGCTTCACTCTCTTGACTTTTTTTATGTTAATGCCTTCAGGCATTTCTTTTTCAGCGTTAAATGCTGATATTGCAGCTTTTCTCGCTTTTACTTTATCTAATTTCTCAATTATCTCAACCTTTTTGAAATCATCAGATATTATATGCGGATCAACATCAACTGGGCCAAATGTTTCATAAAGTTTGTACCTTGCAGTACTAGTTTCATATACTCCATCATCACTCCCAATTTCCATTATAACAGCTGGAAGAAGATTTTTATTGAAGAAATCTTTCGTTCTTACTAATCCTCTTCTTCTTGATTTTAGTCTGTCAATCTCATCCTTTAGTGCTTCAACTTCAGCGTCAATCAAGTGTTCTTTTTTGTTAAGTTCCATCATAAAATAGTCAACATTTTGGATTTTATCTCTGACTTCTCTCTGTAACACTATTCTACTCTCTTCTAGAAGTTTGTGCTCGTCCATATCGATGTCAGACCTTTGTTCTAATGATTCAATTTGTTGATTCACGTCGATTAATTCGCCAACTATCTCTTTTGTGGTTGCCATTTTTCCTCCACTAATGTGAATTTCTGATTTGTTATTCTGCTATTTGTAACTTCTGGGAATTGTCTCTTTAATCTAAATGATGGTGTCCATTTTAATGTCACATCAAACAAGTCTCCATCACTATTTTTAAATAAAGAAACTTTTTTCTCAATATTGTCAGAAGACCCTGTTATTCCGATTACTTTTCTTGAAGCATTTTCAATAGCTCCACTTCCTTTAGCTGCATATAAATCCATTATTTGATTTCTAGAGTAATCTCTCGATACTTGAGAAATTTGTATTATTATTATGTCTTCATTTACAGCAATATTAGATAGAGAATGACTTATATAATTAAGCTTTTCATATTCTCCTCTTTTATTAAAAGGAACATCTACTAGATCAATATAATCAATTACTACACATTTTGGTTGTAACTGTTTTATCTTATCTTGTATTTGTGGAATCGTAGGACTTACAGATTGCATGATTATATGACTTAACTCTTCTTTGTGATAATCGTATAGATTTTTATAATTATTCATTACAGTATCTTTACTTGCTCCAGAAACAATTTGTAAATTTCTTCTGTGCATCACAAAACCTGAAAGTTCTAACGACAAAAATAAGGTTGGTATTTGTTTTTCTTTTATTATCTGATCGTGCTCAGCATTATAGCCTAATACTATATTTTGGGCAAGTGCTGTTTTATTTGCACCAGTTGAACCAAAGATAGTTATTAATTCTCCTGGATATATCGTTGCATCTTTATCATGTACTCCTAGAGACCGAGCTAAATCAATTGTTCTTCCAGAGAAATCAGTTTCAAGTCTCTCTGCTAATTCAGATTGTAACTCCTCACTATTCTTCACATCAATCAAATAATCTTTTCTTTTGTAATGGATACAATGAGTCTGACAATACTTAGCCATTAAGACATCTTTACAGCCATATTTATATCCACCACGATAAGTATCTTCTACCTTTTTAATAATCACATCATCTCTTAATTGACCATTGTTCCAATGTAATAATGAAGCTTTAGCAGCTTCACTTGGTATACCATGTCTAAAGAAATGGGACGCTATTCGCATCAAAGTATTATTTCTTGAGCCTTCTTCAGGGCCAAGTTTATACATCTTTTGAACACAGGGTACTATATTACGTGGTTCTACATTAGATTCCATAACTCTTATTTGAGGTACATTAGTAAGTACTCTTTTTTCAAGCTCACCATCCCCCCAAATAGGGTCAGAATCAATAAATACTTGTCTGCTAGCTTCTTTAATCACTTCATCTGCAGATAATTTATTAATTTGACTATATGTTAATGGAATTTTATATAAACCAGATTTTGGATTTAAGGTAGTTTCACACCTATATATTGATGTTCTATTATAAACTGCTAAATCTATATCACTGAATAAATTGTTCATAGTTTCTTTAACAACAAACGGTAAATCCGAACTTCCTTCTGGGAAATTAAAACATTCACCACTTATTATTATATGATATCCAGTTCCACTAAAATAGATGTTATAAGAAAATTTCTGAACTCCCAACTCTTCCAATTCAAATAATACACTTTTTGTTTTATTTAGTGTATATTCATCAGTGTTGTCAGCTCTATCTATATCAATAAGTACATCTTTTATATATCTCTTACCTAGAAAATCTTTAAATGTTTTTCTTAGCTTGTGATATTGTCTTCCTTCTTCGTCATATAGATATAAACTCTTATATACAGCATACTTTTCACCATGTTCTAATATTACATCAATAACTTGTTCTTGAGGAATAAGGAGCCCTCTGTTTTGAGGGCCCCCTATTGCTACTTCGTGATAAAGTTGCACTTAGAACGTGTTATGAGAACTGCCAGTAGTGGTACTGGTCATATCTCCATTACTAACAGGTGTCTTAGTGTCATTGTGTTCTACAATGAATTTATTAGCTTTCATGTATTGAACATAACTTTCGAGATCATTACGATTTCTTTCGTTATTTTCTACAATCTTCGGACATACAGTTGTGTATGCTTTACCAGCTTTTTCATTCCACTTCTTATAAGTAAATATATAATACTTATAATCAGTTTCTGAATCGTCAACACCATAGTTGCTTGCAGTAAATTTAGAATTTAATAATCCTGCGATATCATCGACAGTCTTATCATTCTCATCTACCCACTCACCTTTAGTATTAACTCCGCCAGCCCAGCCAATAGCATCTGTAAAATACAGGATTCTTTTTAACAAGCTACTTCCACCAGATACAGTATCATCATTTTCTCTGTCAAAAGAGCCTAAAAGACTATATTTCCAGGGATATTGTGAATTACCATTTCTAAAATGTATTTCTAGAAACATATCCATATTTGGATAATCATCTGATTTATCAACTATATCTGTTAATGCTACTTCTTGGAAACCAAGAAATGGTACATTACCAGTATTTTCTGTTTTTTGTTCATAAGAACCTCTGAACGGCATAGGCATCTCCTATTCTTCTTTGTATTTTAGTATTTCATTAATTACGCTATTATAATCAAATTCAAGAACTTTCTGGGCTAAAGGCTTGAGCCTACTGCCTACAGTTCTTTCATCGTATGCTTTAAAAGAAAGATAGAACTTTCCATCATCTTTAGAAGCCATAGCGTACCCTATCACGTCTGCACTTGCAGTTAAAGCATAAGCTAATCCTCTTGGAAGCTCTGGCCCTAACTGACTTTTACCATCTGTTATGACGGTACTCTTAGCATGTGAAACCAAAACGAGATTTTTCCCTAATGATTTACACAATGTTTGGAATTTTTTAACAATATCAAGATTCTTTTTTCTCGCCTGTGCCCAGTCAGCACCCCATGAAGAACCTTCTCCCATTGCTGCTTGACCTCTTTCATCACATACTTCAGCTTCAATCCATCTATTTATATGATCAATAGTATCAATAACAATAGTATCATAAGATAACTTTTTTAAATTATCTTTTAACCAATAGTATACTTCTACCATAGAATATACTTCCATTGGTTCACCTATCTCACCTGTACGATTGTGATATCCACGCTCATCATTAGGTACAACTTCTGTAATAGGTTTACCTTTTTCTGTAACTTGTTTATTATCAATCATTTTTGGTCTTGTAGGTGTGTTTAATGAGGTTACAGTAACTGTGTTTGCTCCCTCAACAAAATCAGAGCCTAAATCAGTATCAATTAATAGACATCCCTCGGCTCCATTAGGGCTCCATTTACTGGCTTGTGTTGTCTTACCCGTTTTGGGTTGACCGATAAAATACCAAGTCAACCCAGTAGGTAAAGTCGTCCAGTCAGTGGATACTTTTCTTACTTGAATATCCATAACTATCCTTATTTATGTGTTACAATGAGATTTTCAGTTCGCATTTTGAGTGGCATTAAGCCAATCCAAATATACGAATAGTAAGGTCTTTTTGCAACTACATTGAAAACTTGGTCTACGCCAAAACCTCCAACTATAGAAGCAGTAAAGATCGTATGTTTCATTGTACACGGTTCTTCACTTATCTCATGAGAAGGTAACCAACTATCTAAATAGTCATCATTCTCTTTAGTAGCAGTAATGATTTCCATAGCCATAGCTCCCATCCTTAAATCAATAAAGAATTCTCTATTGCTCTGCTCTAACCATTTATTATAAGCTACAAGTCTACCTTCCATATTGTCAAGACAAGTGATCATTTTAGGTAATGTGGGACTGGTCTCATCATAATACTCTTGAAAGAAAGCATTATTACCAGGCTTAACTGAATACATATTAGAAACATTTTCAGCTACTTCAGCTTTTGACTTACCCAATGCTCCTTGTGGATACATTGTTGTACTCAAATTATGTTCTTCTAACATATCATGATCCCATCCTGTGATTTTTTTCCAACCCATAATAGATAAAAGAGGTACCAGCTGTGAGCCGATACCTCCTAATCCAACTAAACCTAGATGATTTAATTTACTCTGAGGAATCAAATCCTTATTTCTTAAGAATCTAGTAGAATCCATTATATCCACCTCCATATCCATAACTATAATTATATCCATCATCCATAAGAATTAATACATCCATTAAATCAACTCCAAGTCTTTGAAGGCTATCTTCAGCTACTTGATCAGTTATTTCTGAAGTATCATTCTTTAATAATATGTCTTCAGCTATCTTTCTTTTCTTTTTGGATAATTTATCTAAGATAATTTCCTTTTTATCTTTTTTATTTTCAGTTATAGTATTTACATTTGGAATAGTTCTTCTCTTATTCCATAGTGTAACTTGAGATGTGGTAACGGCTGGCTTATTTTTCTCAATATGATCAGCCTCAGCTATCCAATTTTCTTCAGGTTTTAATCCAGGAATTTGGATTTCTATATTATCCTCATCTATTTCGATACAATGAGAACATTTATATTGATCTTTATATCCAAATCCAAATGCATGAAGAGCTTTTCCAGAACTTGCTACTACTAAACTTCCATAAAATCCTTCCGAATCTGGTGCCATATCTTGGATTGTACTTGTGTCTGTTGCTGATAAGAATGCTCCCATAGTATTATGACTATGTATTAATCCACAGCAAGTTTTCTCAAGACTTGGTCTATTCTTATAAGTTTCAACTATTATCTTAGCGAAATCTTTAGCTTCCCATTCTGTTGCAGCATGACTTCCTAAATCTAATGGATGAAAATGAAGAATCTTAAACTCAATAGGATAACCATCCTTATCTGTTTTTACTTTATACCAAGCTGGGCCTGACCATTCTAGGTCTTTAAACCTATTCAAAAGATAAGTGTACTTGTTGTGTACTTTCTTCGGGATTATTAATTTGATCGCCATAGTTTTTTAAACTCCTTATTATTCTTGTGTACTCACTTATTAAATGATTCGATTCACTTTGCATCAAATCTGATTTAATATCTTCATACAGGGTTATTAATTCAGTTAAATTTTGGGGACAATTACTACCTAATAATAATAGCATATTATCAAATACTTCATCTACTTCATAAAGACTCAGACTCATCCAAAATTCTCCTTTTGTGTGTAACTGTTTTACTGTTCTTCCATCATAAGTTTGTATATCTACTATCTCATATTCAAAAGCTTTTTTTATCTTTATTGCAATAGCTTCTGAAACTAAATCATTAGTAAACTCATTATCATAATATTTAAGTATCATTCTGTTGATTCTTTCGTATCTATTAGCAATCAGTTTATTAAGATTATGTTTTATTTGTCTATCATTACGCTGAGGTGTAGTATTTGCTACTTCATTTGAACGATGAGTTATCCTTTCATTATAACTATTTGTTGCAGTCATTTTGTCAAACAATATGTTTCTTTTGACTATTAATGAATTATAATATTGACAATGAAGTTTAATAGCATACTCAGGTTTACTGAAAACAAAATCATATATCTTACCTTTGACAAGATAATTATGTATACTCTCTAAAAGAAAATTTAATCCTTTAAGCATATTTTTCTTACATTTATACTCTGAATCATTAATTAATTTAGATGTTCTAATTTTGGTAAGATCAGTAGTTGTTTTTGATTTATTTTTCTCATCAGTGTATCTAACTGGAATAACAACACTATGTCTACTACTATTATGTATTATAGTATATGATGAATTTGAGACACCTCTATTTTGACTTCTTCTATCTTGATTTTCCTGAGCAATTCCATTAATGTAAAGATACTCTCCCATATCCATCTTTTCTTTAATATTAGTTCCGAGATTATCTTTTGATCTTTCCAATCTTTCGAGAATACATACTAATATTTGAATATCATTTGCAATTGATCCTGTATTTACTTTATTTATATTTTGCAAAATAAAATCCATTCTCTTGGGACTGAAAGATGAACCTCTAAGATGAAAAGCATTGTAAAGTTTTGAAGTTTTAAATTCTTTATCATTTAAATGATAATCTAATTGTGTACCATTTATATTCCAAAATGGAGAACGACTATTCCAAGTATTTAAAAACATATGAATTGTTTGTAAATATGCTATAGGATTCTTTTCAGATTTTAATTTTGCTAATTCAGTTCCATAAGAACCTAAACAAGGCATTGCATTTTGAATATGTGGATGCCAGGCTGGTACTTTATAATCTCTATTCCAATATATTTCATCATTTTCTATACCTGAATTATAAAATTTAATATCTCCATTAGTAGGTAATCTAAGATATACTCTATCTAAATAATTAACGTGTCTCCCTCTGAGTCTTGGCATTCCCATATTAAATGTTAATGCTATATCATCTTTTCCAACAAAGTCTTCTATAAACCCATCAATTTCTACTATTCCAAATAATTTATTAGGATTTAATACCATGTTTTTTAATATATCCCAAACACTATCTTCTAATTCGTTTTTTCCTTTCATATTAAATATTCTCTTGAATAATTTCTTTACTCTGATTTCGTAGCTTTCTCCTTCAAGGTCAAATGGTAACCCTTTACAATCTGTTACATCACCTAACTTAGCAGGAAAGGTTTTACTTGTGTTCATAGTAACTCCTGTTATTGTTTAATTTAATTGATTTAGTTAAAGTAAGAAAAGCTGGTAACTTTTACCTAGTTTTTGACCATAAAATAGCAATAACGCTATTCACTTCCCTTACTCTTGTATGCAGACGGGGGTCTACTTACCTGATGCTACCTTGCTTCTTTGAAAAGAAACAACTTGTCCATCAGTCAGTTGCTGAGAAGCTTTCGCTTCACCTTCATCTACATATATTACAGTGCCAGAAAGGGTTAAGTCCATCTGTTGAGCAAGCTCTCCAGGTGTGCTTCCTTCCATATCTCGCACTTGTCCACCAGTGTGGTGTGACATGACCTTTACATTAGCCATTTTACCTCCGATCGTGGATTATGACAGATTTATTCTTAGGTCGACGACCTCGTTTCATTATTGGTATCTGTCTTGACCAATAGTAAACTTGTTTTTCAAGTTTCATTATTTGTTGCTTTAAATTATTTAAATAAAAGCTAAAAATAAATATCGAAACTATTATACCACATAAAAAACTTATTAAAGTAAATAACATTTGAGTCATAAGTTTACCTTATAAGCTCCAAGAAATGTACTTTTACCTTTAACATGTTCTTGTTTTTTACCAACTCTTTTCATATTTACTGCTTTATTATGAGATTTTACACATTCTTCTATTTTATTATTAATAACTCTACAAGCATTAGTATGCGATTTAGTAATTGTTCTAGCTTCTTTTAATATTTCTATTAAATTAGTAGCTGTTTTCGATTGTAAAATGCTATCATCTAGATGCATTTCTCCTCCTTATCTTTTAGGAGACAAGGATACAGTGTGAGAGTTTCTCAAACTCTGCTATGAGTGGCTACCCTTTCGCCTTTATCAGTGACTGTATCCTATGTCATTATTATGCGAAGACTCAGTGCCAACCAATTCAATCATACTTTTCATTGCCTGTAAAGGCCTGATTTAAACATTGACTTTTAATAATTATCAACCACATCACTATCCTTAGCTTTATATATTCCACTAAGGTTTTAATGTTAGTATTAATTGTCTTGTTAAGTAGATTTATCTTCGCAAGTTATTTAAGCACATGCAACATAACCGTGATGTTGTACCCAAAACCATTTATTATAACATCGATTATGTACAAAAACTTCAGGAACAGATGTTTCTTTCAGTGCTTTTTTGGTTCTTATTTCCTTTTTGCAACTATCACAAACCTTATACTCTTTATTCATCAGATTTTTTCTCTGGTAATTTTGTCATATTTACTGCATCCTGAAGACTTAGATTTGCTATTCCTTGAGATTTTACAACCTCCTCAAGATTCTTAACTGAAAGAGCTAAATGGGGTAATAAAATATCTGATATTTCCTCAATTTTATTTACTGCCCATCTGTCTTTTAGTTTATACTTGACATCAATATTAATAAGACTTTGCCTGAATTCTATTAAATCTCTTTGCATTACACTTAAATCACTTATTTCTCTTGCTTTTTTAAGTTCTATCTGAAGATTTTCTATATCCCAGGCATTATCATAATGCTTTTTAATTATCCAGAAGCTAAATGCAAAGATAGTCATTATTATGATGATATCTTGGTATAATCCGTCCATCATTTACCTCCTAAGCTATTATATCTTGTAGGACGTGAAGGTCTTCCACGATATTTATTTCTCATTACTTCTTCTCTTTCTCGTCTTTTAGCTTGAGTTTCTTCATGGACTAATTCAGGATTATCTGCTTGTAAAAATCTTCTGATTCTTACTGCACTTTCCCAATTGGTTAGATTTTTATTATTTAACACTCTAAAAAAATCACCAAGATTTGGGCCTTCTTGAGGTAAACCAGGCATTAGTCTATCTAAATCATCCATCCAAAGCATTGTCATCAATTTAGTATCAGACTTTCTTGTGTCAGGGTATTTTAAGAGCATCTGACGTACTCTTTCTTGTAGCTTATCCATAGATAGCTCTCCTTGTTTAAGGGTTAATAGAAATTTTAGGAGCATTTTAGTGTGAGGTTGCTCCTATACCTCGTTGACCTGCAGAGAGTCACTACCCCTGTATTACACTGCAATCTTACCAATTACTAACCTTATCTTTTATCCATTGTTTAATACTTCGTCTTTGTTTTCTAGTCATCCTTATAGTCTCTTTCAAAGACATATTCTTACCTATAAGCTCATCATTATGGTTTTCTAATCTTTTAATCTCTCTTTCATACCAAAGAGCAATGATATCAACTGTACAATGCTCAACACAATGGTGTGCCATATGTGCTAATTTATCACATTTTTCTGCAGTTACAGGGTGAATATATGCACAACCTTCCATTATTTGCCTCCTTTTTTCTTTTTCTTAGGGTTATTCTTACTGAACCAGGACATTGGTAACATATTAGAAGACGATACTCTATGTTTCTTCTTCTTACTCCTATTGGGATTAGGATTAGGTACAAAATCAGCTATCCTTGTATCTGGATTATCCCATATCATTGCCCAACAATCACGTTTCTTTCTTACCATAGTTTGAAGAGCTATTGTTACTTTATCAGTTATCCATTCCTTTGGTGCAGTGCTTATCCTGAGCTTATAATTCACATCATTATCAATTAAACAATCAACTACACCTTGAATACTAATTGGTCTTTGACCTTTACGAAACATACCTTGAATTCTTCCAATCCAATTATACTCTATCTTTTTAGATGGTCTTTCTATTACTCTTTCCAATATTCTCATTGGTTCATTTTTTCTAAACATTCGATTTGTCTCCTTAAATTATGGGAGTAGATAGCATCGCTCTGATAGAGGCTATAGTCGAGTTAATATAGCTTATGTAACATTTACCTATCTACTCCCTGATCATACTCTATATCCTAATATTTTACTTCTCTATAGAGCTAAAAGAAGTTTACTATGGGTTTTTAATGGTACCATAGTTTAACACCATTTTACTTAACCTGTGCACTACTGCATACATACACTTATAACGCACTTATTTACTTATACATTATAACAAAGGAACTATCATAGACAGTTCCAATGTTATAAACCCCCTCATCTTTCATTATTGGGTTAGGTCAACGTTAGTGGCAGGGACAGGAGTATAGCCATAGAATGGGTAGTAATTACCACATAACTTCTTAGGCTCTTTGGTCTTCTGTGCAGTGATTGGGTCAACCACCTCACGTGCTGGGAACTCATTGACATCGCCTCTTAGCACATAGCAAAGAGCCTTATCAGTCCCCTCAACACTACCATCAGCATACCTGAATGGCTTTTCCTGTTGTTCTTTATCAGCCTTGATAGCACTAACAGCATTCATACTTATAGTAGCAGGATGCTTGTAATCAAGGTCAGTGGTAACAACAGTAAAAGCATCACCATAAAGTTTGTTATCATCAGCATCAACTTCATCCGTGTAAACTTTCTTCCCATTACGGTCAGTGTAGTCAAGGACTCTGTTAACTTTATTGGTGATTATTAATTCAGGAATATCAGATGTACTGACAATGTTAACGTTATCAGTACTTGGTAATGTAGTAGTAAATTCAGACATAGTATGTCCTCCTAATTAGGTTAATGGTCAGTTGTCAGTTCATCTAACAGCCGAGCCAAAGCGAGAGGAGGCCAACTCATTGGCTAACACCACAGAGAAATTCAACCTCCGAGGCACCCCACGGAGTGAATTTAGATGGGGTGTGCCAATCTGTATATCACGTAACCCCAATGTAGAATAATTTTTAGGAAAAAGGGGGTCTAGGATTAGATACCTTGATCTAAAATATTTTTTTTATTTTTTTTCTAAATTCCTTATGTAGTGTAATAGTAACACTTATCGAAAAAGCTGTGAAGTATTACTTGATTATTGCATCTAATATATATTATTATATAAATTATAAGCAAAAAGAAAGAGATTTCTCCTTAAGATAAGATTTTGGCTTCAAATGAGATACAATACACCAGATTACAAACCAAAGAAACAGGGTAAAAAGACTGCTCAAGGTCAAAGTACTCTCACAAAGTACTCCCATAAGGGCTCTAAGTCACGCTATATTAAGAGATACAGGGGTCAGGGTAAGTAGGAGAATTTTATTGTCTAGTTTGAATATTAATGACTATATTAAGAGCGATGAATCGTTGAATTATCAAAAGATTTATAAAGATATGGAAGAAATAACGGGCTTCATGGCTCAGACAAGAAGAGAAGATCATTACCATAGAGTCGTCGGGCTCTTCGAGAGTCTTGAAAATGACGAAATCTCGCACAATGCGAGCGTTAATGCTGATGTCGATGAAGTACCGTTTTAGAGGGGCCCCTCTGTTTTTTCCTGTGGAGAAGTGGGCTACGAATAATACCATGAATGTAAGGATAAAAGGGTATGATGGAAGTTTATATGGAATACGGTGCGATTGGCATAATAGTATCATTGTTTGTAATGATGATTATGAACCTAATCAAGAGCCAAAAAACACAAAATAAAGATTTAGACAGTATAAGACAGAATATAGCTAGAATGGAAGAGTCTGTAGAAAATGTTGAAGGAATTACTATAAAATTGATCGAAAGATGGAATAAGTCTGACGATACCAGTCAGAGACATCGAGAAGACATTGTGAAAGAATTGAACGATGTGACCGATGATCTGGCATATTTAAAAGGTAGGATAAATGGGAGGCAACAATAGTGGAATTTAGAGATTTAGTAGAGGGTATTCTTGCTAGAGAGGGTGGATATGTAGACCATCCTAGTGATCCAGGGGGTGAAACTAAGTATGGTATAGCCAAGCGTAGTCATCCTAAGGAGAATATAAGAAATCTTACTAAAAGAAGAGCTATTCAGATATATGAGAAGAGTTATTGGAATCCGTCGAAGGCTTCTTCTCTTCCAGGTAGCTTACAAGAGACATATTTTGACATGGTAGTCAATATGGGGCAGCGTAGAGCTGTAAAGATTTTACAGAAGGCTTGTAATTCAAAAGGATGCAAGTTAGTAGTCGATGGTCTAATAGGCAGGAATACTATTAGAGAATCAAAAAAGATTGATGATTCTAGATTAAAAGTGTATAGGATTCTATTCTATACTGATCTAATTAGTAGAAAACCTAAGCTAGCTGACTTCATTGTTGGCTGGATTAGACGAGCAATGGAAACCTAAAGGAGTCAATAATGGCTAAAGCAAAAAAAGCAGTTAAAGCTGTGAAGAAAGTTGCAAAGAAAGTTAAAAAAGAAGCCCCTAAAGTTGTGCGTGGTGCATATACTCAAAGAGGCAAGTAACTTTTATTTGTGCGATACGAAATAGTATCTGGAACAGAATACCCAGTTTATTCAAGAGAAGAAGCGGATGAGCTGGGTTTGTTGTATAAGAACCCTTTTGATACTTCAGAGGGTGAATACGGCATCTCCTCAGAGGGAGAGGTGTCTGTATGTTTAAAACGTAGCGTCCCTAATAAAAAAAACTATACTTATGTAAAGTACCCTTGGGGCCCATCATTTATAAATCCTACCAATAATAAAGTAATCTCAATGGGTAGGGAAAATAATTATACTATTAATGGAAAAAACAATCGTGGTCGATATTTATTAAATAGAGATGAATATAAAAAATTAGCATATCTTTTAGCACAGCCTAAGATGACAAGACAAGAAGCTATGCAAATGGTGTTTGGTACTATTCCGTATAGTAAAAAATATGAGGTAACGAAAACAATAAAGACAAAAGGATTTCAAAGTATGGTAAGAGATGAACTAGATAAAATCATTGAGAAATATCCTATAGGAAAAATGGACACTGCTAAGGCATTGTCTGCTATATTGCAGAAAGTGATGGATTATCAAGAAGATGGAACTATGGGCGATGATGGAGATGCGAAGATAGCCGTAACTGTATTGGATAAGTTAATGGATATGAATGATATGAAAAATAAAGGCAAGATGGTAACGACTCAGCAAATAGAGGCTTCTACTGTTGAAACAACACTTGCCGATATACAAGAAAAGAAAAAACTTTTTAAAGCTACTCAAACGGAGGTTACAAATGAGCTGGAGAAGACGGCAGAAAAAGAACCAGAGAAAAAAGAAGAAAAGTAAGAATGGAAAAAAACCAAAGAAAAGATATTGATTACGAAGTTGCTTATACCCTCGATAAGGAGAAGAGAGAGTTTGAGCGAGATATTGGTTGGTTTGGTAAGTACTGTTTTCCAACTGCTCTAGCGAAGGATACTCCATCTTTTCATAGAGATATATACAAAAATCTAAAGAATGATGAGACAAAGCGTGTTCTTATTGCTGCACCGAGGGGTACAGCTAAGAGTACTGTATGTTCACTTATTTTTCCTTTATATAAAATAGCATACAAAAAGCCTACTGAGGATTTATTTATTGTTGTTGTGTCCGAATCTCAGGCTCAGTCTGTAAACTTCCTATCCAGGATAAAGTATCACTTAGAGCATAGTGATAATTTTAAACAAATATTTGGAGACTTTAGTTCTAAGACTGCAAGAAGATGGACTGGTGCAGATATCATACTAAAAAATGGTACTCGTATTGTTGCTGTTGGAACTGGACAGAGGGTTCGTGGTTTTATTGAGGGAGATACGAGACCTAATGTTATTATAGTAGATGATTTTGAATCTGAATTAAATGCTTTTACTCCTGAAGGGAGAACGAAAAACAGGAAATGGATGACAGAGGCTGTGATACCATCTCTTTCTGATGATGGTAGAATAGTTATGATTGGTACTGTTATTTCTGAGGATTGTTTCTTATATTGGGCTAAGGATAGTCCAGCTTGGGAAACTCTGTGGTACAGTATTTGGGATGATGATGAAAAAAGCATCTGGCCTGAAAGGTTTCCTAAAGAAAGAATTCTACAGATAAAAAGTGAATTCGAGAGTGTTGGGAATATAAATGGATTCTATCAGGAATACATGAATATTGCTCAATCTCCAGATGATGCTCCATTCAAACCAGACTATATAAAGTTGCATCATTATGATTTCGAAAGAATAAATAGCCAACCATGTTTGGTAAGAGAGGTAGGAGATGAAAAGAAAATTATACCAGTCGAACTCTATACTGGAGTTGATCCTGCATCTAGTCTTAGTGCCCGTGCTGACTATTTTGTTATTGCTACCATTGCTATTGATGCTAATAATAATAAGTACATTGTCGACATTTTTAGGGAAAGGCTCGATCCTGCGAGACAACCTCAAAAGATTATTGATATTTATGAAAGATTCCATCCAAAGAGAATGAAAATTGAAACTGTTGCATATCAAGAAGCGTTAAGAAGTGCAACGAGAGCATTGATGTTAGAAAAGAATTTATATATACCTGGATTAGAAAAGGGTGTAAAACCAAGAAATAGAAAAAGCGAGAGGTTACTATCACTAGTACCAGCATTTGCCAAGGGAGAGTTCTTCTTTAGACCACAAGACTTGTCTGCCCAGCAAGAGTTCTTATCCTATCCAAGAGGAAAGAATGACGATGTAATGGATGCAGTATGGACAGCCCTTGAGGGATCGAGGCCTTGTAGGGTAAAACAGGATGATTTTGACCCATCTAAAGAATTTGAAATAAAAACAAATAAAATACTTGACTGGCTTACTATGTAGTTAGTAATATTAAATGATGGCTTACAGTTCAAAATCACAGAAAACAGGCAAAAAACTCGTTGATGAAACTCAAAGTTTATGGAAGACTTATTCAAAAAAGCGAGAAACTTGGGCAAATCATGCTCAAGAGGATCGTGAATTTAGACTAGGTAAGCAATGGACTGCGGATCAGAAGCGAATTTTAGAAGAAAGAGGACAAGCTCCTCTTGTTGTAAACCGTATACATCCAGCAGTAGAAGCAGCTAAAGCTTTAATTACTGCAAACAAACCTCAATTCAGAGTATCTCCGAGAGAAGACAGCGATAATCAAGTAGCCCAGGCTATGAATGGGCTATTAGAATATATATGGCAAATCTCAGAGGGGAATACTGTTATGAGAAGAATTGTTGATGATTATTATGTTACTGGGATGGGTGCTGCTTTAGTTTATGTAGACCCAATGATGGATATGGGAAAGGGTGAAGTTTGTATTCATGATATAGACCCTCTCGATCTTTATATAGACCCAAATTCTAGACATCCTTTTGCTGATGATGCTGAAAATATTATCATATCAAGACTTTATACAAAAGATCAGGCGAAATCTTTATATCCTATGTACAAAAAAGCAATTGGAAATGCTAGTACAGAAAACTTTTTAACTGATAGGCCAAGTACCAGCCGTGAAGATGATGGTGAGACAACATGGCCTGAAACCCCAGATGTTCAAACAATAGCTAATTTTGGTGATAGTGATGAATATATTAGAGGATATGAAAGATATTATCCTATAATGGTAGATCACTATAGGGTTTTTGAGACAATGACTGGTGGCGAAGACTTACTTACCGAGGAAGAGTACGCAGAGTATCTAGAGCAACCTGCATGGATTATTCAAGGGCAGATTGTTGTTGAAAAAGAACAGGCAGAATCAGCTATACAACAATTACAAACAATACATCAACAAAGAGTTCAAGAGGCTACAGCTCAGGGTAGACTAGACTTACCAGGAGAGCCTGAAATAAAACAAATTACTTTTAAGGAATTAGTTGATATGGGGCAGATAGATGTTGTTGTTGTCCCTACAAAAAGAATTAAACAATGTGTAATTATGGGCGATAAGCATCTATATTCTCGTGTCCTCCCCATAGATAAGTATCCTATTGTGTTCTTTATGAACCAACATACCAGAACACCCTATCCTATGTCAGATGTTCGCATGGTCAAAGGTATGCAGGAATACATTAATAAAACGAGAAGTCTTATTATCGCCCATGCTACTACAAGTACAAATACAAAGATTTTAATACCATCAGGTTCGGTAGATATGAGGGAGTTCGAGCAGAAGTGGGCCCAGCCTGGAGTAGCCATCGAGGTTGATTTTGATCAGGGGCAGCCAACGCCAGTTCAGCCAACTCCCTTACCGAACGAATTATATTCGAATGAAATGACGGCTAAGAATGATATAGATCATCAACTTGGCTTATATGAAATGACTATGGGTAATTCAGCTGTAGCTCCACATACATACAAAGCTACAGTTAGCCTTGATGAATTTGGTCAGCGTAAAATGAAAAGTAAGCTAGCAGATATAGAGGCTGGATTGAATAGACTTGGACAGGTAGCTATTCCAATAATGCAACAACTCTATACAACTCAAAAAGTTGTGAGACTTATTCAACCAAATAATAGTATGAATGAATACACTGTTAATAAACGACTATTCGATGATAAAAGTGGTGCAATAAAAATTTTAAATGATATTACCGTAGGCAAATATGATGTTGTGGTTGTTACAGGTTCTACTATGCCAACAAATAGGATGGCTCAGTTAGAAATGTATATGGATGCCTATGAGAAAGGTATTATTGATAAGCAAGAAGTATTGAAGAAAACAGAAGTATTCGATATGGAAGGCGTATTACAAAGAACAGATTTGATACAGCAGTTGCAATCTCAAATGCAGGAAGCAACTGAAACAATCAAGCAAATGCAGGGAGACTTGCAGACAAGAGAGCGTGAAATTTATCACGCCAAAATGAAAGCCGAAATCGAAAAAACAAAAGCTGATTTGAAGGGAACTTCTAATCGAGCAAAGATGTCTGGCACTCTATTTGAGAAACGCCTAGATGACGCTTTAGGGCAAGTAAAAAAAGGAGTGGCTGATGCCACTTCAAAATCAGATTCACCTTCTTCCCGCCCTAAGAAGAAGCAATCTAAAAAATAGGAGATATTATGGCAGAAACAGAACAAGTGACTACCCCTCAACCTGAAGTTCACAGCGTTGATCAGACAGGACAAGATGAGGGCTCTTTAGTCGATGATGTCATATTTGGTGGAGAGCAGGGAGCTATAGCAGATACCTTTGAACAACCAGAAACCCCATTAGAGCCTGAAATAGCGGCACAGGATGAGAATGTTGTTAATGAAGAACCATCTGTTGAGGTACCCTCTGATGATAATGATGAGGTTCGATATCAGTACTGGCAATCCCAGGCTGATAAAATGCGGAATGAGCGTGATCAATTGCAGCAGCAATTTAATCATGTAGCTACTCAGCAGGCTTCACAACCGCAACAGCAAGCTGAGGTTGAACCTGAAATTGAATTACCAGCCCCACCAGAGAAGCCAAACAAACCCTATAATTTTTCAATGGATGAGGCGATGACTGACCCAAGCTCAGAGAGTGCGAAGTATACTCGTGAAGAACAATCTTGGCGAGATGACATGGATGATTACAAAAATATGCAGTTTGAGTATCAGATGGCAATGTTGCAAGATGAACGAGATCAAATGCAGCAACAGCGTCAGCAAGATATACAGCGTCAGCAAGCTGAGCAACAGCAGACAGAACAAATAACAGAAGTTAGGACTCAGGTTATGGATAAATTTAAAGTTGATTCACAAACTGCCGAAGACTTTGTTAGAGTAATGTCTGACCCAAGCTCTATTAGCCTTGATAACCTTTGGAAATTATATGCATCAGATAAAGGATTAAGCTCCCCTGAACCTCAGAAACCTACTCCATCTGGAGAATTTCAACAGGTAAAAAGGGCACAGCAAGTTCCCGCATCTATGGGGGTTATGCCTTCTCAAACTGGACAGAATGAGGGTTCTGTAGAAGATAAGATTATAGACAGTATGATATCTGACTATAATAAGCAGAATCCCTGGAACTAAACAAAAAGGAGTAAACGATGGCAAACGTATATAGTATTACCAGCGGTGCTGGTATGTCGTCATCCTCAATTGATCATTCAAGACGGATGTACAATTTTGGAGAAAAAGTTGCTGAACTCGCTCCTAAACAGTCTCCATTCTTTACATATTTGTCTAAAGTAGCAAAAAAGCCTACTGATGATCCTGTTTTTAAATTTTTAGAACAGCGTCATCAATGGCAGCGTCGTAATTTTGAAGTTGTAGCCGCAATTTCCACTGGTAATTTAACCGCTGGAACCGAGGGTACACTTGCAAATGTACAATGCGATTGCCTTTATGACCAATATGGTCGTGTAGTAACAACAGCAACTCAGCCTAATTTCATATTGAATCATCAGATGTTAGCTATTGAAGCAACTTATGATGCAAATGGCAGTGGAGCACCTGGGGAAGACCCAGTTATAGCTTATGTTCAAGTTACTGCAAATCCTGATCTTACTGCCAATGCTGCGTATGCAGAAGTAGACATTAAGATAAAGAAACTTATGCATGTACCCACAAGCAGTGCTTCTGGTGAACAAGTATGGGCTTCTAACTCTAAAGTCCACTTTGCTGCAAATGCAAAAGGACAAATTGTTGGATCAGCTTTTGCTGAAGGATCAACTGATCCTGAAGGATGGAAAGACGAGTTCTATGATAGAGAAGGATATTGTCAGATTTTTAAAACGGCAATCTCTTTATTTAGTGGAACTTCATTGGCTACCCGCTATCGTGGTGTATCTAATGAGTACAAGCGAGTATGGCAAGAAAAGTTAATGGAACATAAAATGGACTTAGAACATGCAATGTTATTTGGTGTTGGATCAGATGATTCTACAGCAACAGGGCCTGTTAGACGTTCATGGGGTATCGTACCTTACACAGAAGCTTATGGAAAGATTAAGACCTTTACCTATGCTTCTTCAACATACGATGACTTTATTGATGCAATGGAAGATGTTTTCTCACCTGAATCAGGTAATAGTGGAAACAAACTTGTACTTG
>VTLG01008015.1_pt1 | contig 19264 bp, 38 predicted proteins | sample 4694571 | NCBI WGS metagenome assembly VTLG01 (sample SAMN12604809, study PRJNA352737) | marine metagenome | biome: ENVO:00000447; feature: ENVO:00000209|ENVO:00000569|ENVO:01000036; material: ENVO:00002151; isolation source: viral sequences binned using virsorter ...
TGACTGTCCTGGAGCGTGCTGTGGATTAACAGGTTTGCTATCCTCTAGCTTAGAAACAATATATTCTAAAGTTTTCAGACTCTCTGCCTGTAAACTCTCTCTATCTTCCTCTGGCAGCTTTGAAAGTAAAGACTCTCTACGATTAGCTTCATGAGATTCCCATTTTTCCTTATAAGGAGAAACATCATCTAATTGCTTTTGAAGATTTTCAGATAATTCCTGATACTTCTCTTGCTCTTTAAGCTGTTTAACCTTTTGTGTCTCTTGCTGTTTCGTATATTCTTGAATTGTTACTTCTGCATCCTGCGCTCTCTTGCGAAGTTTTTTTGCGTTCTGCACTTCATCAAGATAGAGTGATTTATAATCTACATTAGCATCATCCTGTGCTACTGTTTGACTCTCCTGAGCCTCATTTACTGGATTCTCTTGTCCTTCTGACATATTATCTCCTTTTGTGATTTTTTTATTGAAATACTAGTAGCAAATATAAGAAATAATTATCCTAATATCCAAATACTAGCTTAATCCTATTAAACTTATCTTCTCACCTATAATTTCTTCCATCTCTATAAAAGTCTTGGTTGGAATTGGACATATTGCCTCTCCAGGCATATCAATCATTAGTTGCTCTATTAACAATTCTAATAATTTTTCTAATCTTTCTAATGACTTTAATTGTTTTTTCTCAACCATAACTTCTCCTTATTTTTTGTTTGCCTCTCGTGCTATAGCAGCATTAACTCTGTCTATTGCCTTTATATATTCAGCTCCACCCTTTAAAAATCTAGGAGCAACTCTTGTATGTTTAGCTTTTGGAAATCTTGCCTCAAGTACTTCGCTCAACTTAACACTAACATTAGTTTTAGTTGGGTCTAATTTTTGATAATCTTTTGTATAATGAGGTGTTAATATATGTACCTTAGAGCCAATAACCTCAACTCTACATGAAGTAACTAACTTCCTAAGTCTACCAGAAAGCATAAACTTATCTGACAGCACATTGCCAATAGTTACTTTTGATTGTCTACCTCCTAATGATTTTGCTCTTGGATATTTACCTTTTTCTTGCGCCCAAATTCTATATTCTAGTGTGGTGCTACCTTCTCTCGTATAATCAAAACTATCTGCTGCTTTTTTGTATCTCATATCCATATCTTTATTTAATTTTAATAAATATGGCCTCATAGCCCTTTTAATAATAGCTTTAAATCTTGCACTACCTTTATTTTTTCTTATCCAATCTGCAGTTCCACCTTTTTTACCAACTGCTGAGGATATAATGATTCTTGATGTGGCCTTCTTAGCCATTCGTAGAATTTTCTTCTATAATTCTTTGAGCTTCCTCTAAAGAAATATCTCCTTTTCTTTTTTGCAGCAACTCTGCGTCACTAGTATATCCCCTCTCCAAATCAAATGTTTCTTTTGCAATTTGCTCTTGGACTGTAGATGGATATTCAACTTTACCATATTCTACAGAAAAATCATCAGGAATGTTTACATTATTGGTAGAAGCTATAACCTTTTCAAGTTTTAATATTTCATGCTCAAGTATTCTATATCTTTCTATATCATCTTCATAGTCAGTAAGATATTCAAAGTCTTTTATAATTAAAGCTAAACCTGAAGAAGGTCTATCTTGATTACTGTCAAACGAAATGCTCATATGTCTAGATTGTGCTAGCATATCTAGTTGAAATTTAAGAGTTTCTATAACACCTCTTAAGTCGCCTTGTGGAGAAGCAATACCAAAGGTTCCTCCTTCAGGAACATTAATAATGTAATCAGGGCCAACTCTTTTAATTGGTTCATCTGCATATATGCCTGTTGCATAAGGCTGCCCAACCATCTGATAGTGTAATCCTAATTGCAAGTTAGTCATTGTAATATTGATATGCTTATTAACATTAACAATATCAGTAGCGCCTTCATTAATAAAGTCATCTATTTGCTCCATATCTCTTGGGAAAACAAAAGGAATAACTCCATAAGGATTTACTTCTTCAAAAAAGACATTCCCAGCTTCATCGTATTTACAATGTTTTTCTGCATCCCAATATTCCCATTTCAATCTTTCTGAATGACTAATATCTGAAGTAGGTTTTAAAATTGGATACATAATAGCCTCTGGATTGCGAGGATTCCATTCATCAAATTGAACATCAAAATAATAAACTAATTCATACTCGAAAAAAGGCTTGTCCTCTTGCCAGTCATTCCAAACAATTCTTAGAGCAGGAGTACCAAGAAGATTAGTCATGCGTTCAACATGTTTCATTCTAACATTTTTGTTAGGGGTCAACGAGCTATATAAGGGATTCTCCTGCCCTGAGAATTTTCTAATTGTTTTTGGAACATATACTCTAGACATTTTATCTATAAATTTTTTAGTAATATTCATTTTGTAGATTGGAATATCTGAATATATATCAGGGGAGAAAAATCCCTCGATATATTTTTCTGTATTAGTGCCTGTATAAAAATTTAATAACTGCTCAACTTCTTTTCTTCTCTCCTGTGATTTATAAAGTTTAGCTTTTTGTATTGATTCTCTAATTGCTGATTCATAATTAATTGTCATCTATTCCTATTCCTCTCAAATAATAAAGATTGTTGTCTGATGGGAAACCTGTTTATAAAAAAATATCTAAGGGCATCAAGAGTGTGGTCATGATACCCATCTTTTATAGGTAATTTCCTCAAATCTGTTCCTTCTTTATGCTCAGGATAGCGATAATTTTCTAAATCTTCGCATATACCTGTGCATTTACTAGAAATATGTAAAAATCTTTGATTTTCTGCATTTTGGATAAAGCTTCGGACATGACTTATTCCTGCCTCAATATCTCTACTAACCCTATCCCTGACAGACCTAACAGAAATTCCATGTCTCCTAAAAATCTCAATATCGCCTAATCCAGACTGTGACTGCTTATTAATTCCTGCTGGGTCTCCAAAATAATTTACAACACGATAATGTTTTTTTCTAATCATTTTTGCAAGCTCATCAGTTTTTACATTTCTTTCATGAGCTATCTCATCAATTATGTTAATATGTTGTACACCTTCTTGTAAATAAGTTTGCATCCATAGAACAGCAGGCTGCCTATATCCAAAATCGATACTACAATAAGTGGGACTGTTAGGATTATACCTAATATCGCCCACATCAAGCTCCCTATCAAAAGGATAAACCCTAGAAGCAAAGGATGTAAACTTCGAGCCATACTCTTGGTCAAAGATTTCTGACGACATATTTCGCTTTGCTTCAAGTAAGTCTGAATCGTTTTCTCCTTTGTATGCATATTGATTCTCCCATGATGGTGAGTTAAATGAGTACCATTCTTTGTCATCTTTTCCCCTTAAGTATAATTCATAAATCCAGTTATATCCTTCAGGAGTTGTAATGAAGATTGCTTTTCCTTTTCTATCAGAAAGTGTTGGCCTTAAATACATTTCCCAAGTTTTCTTTTTTTGCTTTGCTGCTTCATCTAATACAAGTAAATCAAGACCTTCACCTACAAGTGATGGTGGATTGTCTGCTGACTTACCTTCAAAAACAGAACCCCATTCAAACTCTATGTACATATCTCTATAAGATGCTCTTCTTGTGGGCATTTGTTTTTTATTAATCATTGTGTCCCACACTTCTCTAAATACTTTTTCTGCAGTTTGATATGTTGGAGCAACAACCCATGCTCTTTTCTTTGGTTGTGTAATAACTAGTTCTATTTCTTTTGCTGCACTAACTGATTTACCCCAACGTCTACCACAAACAGCAACTACAAAACGTGGGTCACCAGGTGGATAATGAAGTCTTTCTTGGCCTGTATGGGGAGTATATTCAGTAAACTTAAACCACTTTTTTTTAAACTTTACAATTTCTTTATTCATTTTCCCCTATATATATATATACTATATATATTATATATATTAAACATTGCTTTACATAGCAATGTTTATATATAAAATATTACTCAATAATACGACCAAATTTCTCAAATTCAAGTCTTTCAAGTTCTTTTAACCACTTTTCCCTAGCACCTTTAGACTGCCTACCTGTTCCAAGTAACTTTAATCCAACTTCTTCTGCTCTTTTTCTTAATCTGTAAGCATTATTTAACTGCTTTTTTACTTTTTGCTTTTTAATTTCTTTAATAGTACTCTCTTTTAATGTTTTTTTCTCATTTTTTTCCCTAAGACGAGGACTACTATTGGCTATATCTCTTTCAGGTAGTTCAATATCTTCCATATCCATTACCTTACTAACTAAATCCATATCTTGTTGCTCTTTATCACTAATATCTACAAATTCAGCATCTTCTCCATCCATCCTCATAAACTTTTCAAAAGGACTCTCTACTTGCACTTTAATTCTACTTTCTAATTTGCCAAAATGCTCTAATATTAATCTGCCTGCCTGTACGTTGCCCATCTTTGCTTCTTCAATCATTGCTTTAATTACAGCAGGTAATTCGATGCCAGAAACTTCCATATATCTTTTATAAATTTCATCTATAAAGTCAGGGTCAGTTAGCCATTTTCTAACTGTTCTAACATCTACTCCTAGTTTATCTGCTAATGTTGTTTGATGTATTGAAGGATTACTTGATAGTAACTCTATTGCAATCAACTTGTTAGGTTCATATTTCTTTAAACTCATAACATTAATTTATGTTTTTTTAATGTTTTAATACAAATACTTTTTTCAAAAATAAAATTCATGTTTTTTCAAACTAAAAATGTGTCATAGAGTATGTCAATATGTAGCTTGTAATACCCCTTGTATATGAGAGAGATATGTAGTAATTTATGGTAGTTGTTAGGGGAGGTCGAGCTAACAACCTATTAGAAAGAGTCTAATAGATAAACTAAATAAGAAAGGGAGTATCTAAGATGAATAATAAAACACTAGCTAAAGATAGCTACAATCATATTAACAAGTACCTAAAAAAAGGTGATAAGGTAGGCGTAAATGATATGTCTTATCAAATGGTAATTGATAATATAAAATCAAAATGCAGTGATGACATAGAAGCAACATCAATAATATCAGAGTTTGTTAATATGTTAAGAGAAAATAAGCAGTTTAAAATCAGTCGTATTATGTTTGATACTAAAGAACAGTACATCAAGAACTTTAATGAATTTCAAGAGAGCCAAGCTAAGCTTGGATTAATTGTTAAAGTTAAGAATGCTACTAATAGATTTTTATTAGTAGATAATAATACAAAGCTAGCCTATCCTGTAAGCTACAATATAGGTAATACACCTGTTACAATACCTAAAGAGATTGTAAGATATGAGATGGAAACAGGTCAAAGAGGTAGTAAAAAGAAAGTAGTAGAAAGGCTCCAAGGCAAGTAAGCAACAGTAAATAAAATGTAGATAGGTAGTTCTGATTTGAGCTACCTATCTTCACGTCTAAGAATTTGAAAAAAATGGTTGACTATAGACGTTATATTATAGACGTTATATTATACACAGTAAAAATTAGATTTAAATTATATAAAACAAAAGCTATAAGAAAGGGAGTAACTATGTTAAAAACTACTAATAAACCACAACCTAAAATAAAACTTACTAAAGTAGATTTCTATAATATGTACCTAAGATGGTTATATGTAATATCTCATATCTGCTTTATCTATCTAACAGCTAGATTAGTTATATGTTGCTTAACTACAATAGCTAATCTATAATACATTTAAAGAGAGGAACTACTATGCGTAAAACAAGAGATAGATTTGAAACTATAAAGAAAGACCTCTATAACCAGTGGCTTATATTTAAGAGAATGCCTATAATAATACTTTATACTTTGGGGCTACTAGGTAGTATGTCTATAATGGTATATCTATTAGGTAGTCTTATAATATTAACAATAGGAGCTAACTAATGAATAAGCCTATAGATATAGATGTAGATTGTAAGTTTATAAAAGACTTACAAGACACTTCTTCTAATGTTAATCTAGGTATGTATAATCTAATATGTAGTAAGAGAGATTTAAGACTATATTGCAGAGGTATTAAACCTAATAGACATTGGAAGATTAGTGATGTAAAGAAGTACTTTGGTATAAATGGTAATAAGGAAGAGCTATCTAAAAAGCTAGACCTACTATATAAAATTCTAACAGAAAGGAACTAGATATGGAAACCTATAAAGAGAATAATAAGAAAGATATTACCTATGAAGAAGCATTAGAGAAAGTTGCAGAGTATATATTAGAGATGCAGTATAGAGATATATATTCAGTACTTCTTTACCTACTAGGTAAAACCTATCCCATAGAAAAGTTTTCTAATATATTAGAAGATTGGAATCTACTAAAAGATGGTAGATGGGAATGGGAGGTAGAAGATGGAAGCTTATAAATGGTCTAAGATGACAGGTAAACTAGAGGGTATACCTGCTCTTAATACAGACACTACTTCTAATAAGTTCTGTCAGGCAATGTCTAAGAAGAAAGGTACTATCTGTAATGTCTGTTATAGTTGGAATATGTTAAAGACATTTAGAAAGAACGCAGTACCTAGGTTTAAATCTAATAGTGAGTATCTATCTTATAAGGTACACGACTATGACTATCTACCTAAAGTACCTAGTATAATTGCTAGGTTTAATGGACATGGAGAACTGATTAATAGAAACCACCTAGAGAATTTATTTCGTATATGCGAAAACCAACCTAAAACTACCTTTACACTATGGACTAAGATGTATTGGCTAGTACACAAGCTAATAGATAGTGGTAGAGAGAAACCACCTAATCTAATACTAGTATATTCTAATGACACACCTAATACTATAGCTCCTCTACCTAAATACTTTGATAAGGTATTTAACAATATAACAGATGACTATAGTGGTGATATGTCTAGTAATTGTGATAGAAAATGTATAGAGTGTATGATGTGTTATACACTAGATGATAAAACAACCAACATAATAGAAAGAATAAAATAGATGAGTGAATGTATACACCTATTAAATCTAGAAAATTGTAACTATTGCGAAGAAGATGGCTATAAGCTACCTAGTGTAGACAGTCTAGGAGAGAATTTATATTATGCTACTATGTGTAGCGTTCAATACAGAGGTTATCCTTGTAATAGTTGCTTTCATACTATAATAGAAGCAGACTATGGACACCTATTAAAAGAAGATACTCACGACTATTGGAGAGCAGTACTATCTTTTAGAGGTGACTATGATGACTTACCTAAAAGACTAGACCTAGTAGAAGAACTATATAATGTAATAGAAGAAGAATATAATAGAAAGGAAGAAGATGGAATGTAACTATTGTGGCAATCATTATAAAAAGGCACAGAAAGAGTATCTAGACACAGATAATAGAAAGTATTTCTTTATAACTTGCTATGGACATTATTGTTGTCAAGATGAGTATTGTGTCTATGAGTATGTAATGGAACACGAACAAGTCTATAATGAATAATAGAAAGGAGTATCTATAAATATGAGTGAAGCAATGTATGACTTATTGTATATAATAGATAATGTAGTTAGAATAGTAATGATGGTAGGTATAATTATTACCTGCTATTGGTATAATAGAAAGGAGCTATAAATGTCTAGACATAAAGAAAAACCTAACTATGATAGGTGTTGTAGTTGTACACCTATATTAGAGAGTAAGGTAAAAGAACTAGAATATATTATCAAAGGTCTAGTAAAGACTAGTATTAAATATCGTAAACCACATCCTATGGATAGACCTAATAGATTAGGTAAGGTTAAAGACTTATTAGAAGAAAGGAGTAACAGATGAGAATAGAAGTAAAACAAGAACATATAGATGAGGGTACTCAAGGTTGTCCTTGCTATTGTGCAGTATCTCTAGCAGTCTATGATGCACTAAAAAATAGGTATAAATTTACTAATAGTGGCTCTCTAGACATTACTAATGAAGAAGTTCTTATAGGAGAGAGTTGGGTAGAAACTGCAGTTCAAGGCATGGGAGCAGAGATTTCTATCTACACCAGACTAGAGAAAGAGGTAGTAGAGGATGTTATATATATAAGGGATGAATATCATAAAGATGGTATGAATAGCGAAATACTAGAGGAATGGATAGAGGCGTTTGACCATAGTAAAGATGAACTAGAGCCTGTTGGCTTTAAAGTAGAATATATAAAAAGACTTAGACACTAATAAACAAGAAAGGAGTCAGAGATGACACAAGATAAAAACCTATGTAATAAAACTAGAGATGTAGATAAACCTTATGAGATATGGGAGGGAGTACATCCCTTATTTGGTAAGGCAGAACTAAGAGTTTTAAAGAAGTATCAGAAACCTAGTATAGAAGCTAAGAATGAATATGCTAGATGGTTTGTAGCAGTAAAGTCACAAGCTACATTTGGTACTTGGGACATGGGAGATACATACATTAAAGATATACTTCCATTCTATTCTAGGACGTTTGTAGAACCTAGTCTAGAAGGGAGCATCTAGTGACTGCGTGTCAGATAGTGCTATTCGTCTTATCAGTAATCTTTCTATTATACTGCTTATTTGAGTGGGTAGGCAAAAAGGTACATGGAGATGATTAGTATATAATCTAGTTGAAACCTCTCTATTAATTTAGAGTGAAGCCACGATAATCTTTTCAGATGCCCTGCTTCACATAGTAGAGAGGTATAGGTAAGATGGGAACTTGCCTACTGATGATACTACCCACGTTTTTTAATATAATGAAAGGAGTTAGCTATGACTAACAAAGAGAGAGAGGAATCCTTATACGAGATACATAGACATATTATGTGTCTTGCTACACACAATGACCTAGATGAAGTTGTTCGTTCTGTAACAATGAGAAGAAACGACTTATCTAGAGAAGTTATATCTGCATTATCTATAGGAGATGTTGTATTGATAGACAATAAAGGTAGAGTAGAAAGAGGTACTATTAGAAAAGTCAATAGGACTAGAGCAGTAATAGACATAGAGGGTAAAGGTGGCTACAATGTTCCATTCTCTATGATTAGAAAGGAGCAGTAATATGAGAGATATAACTAGAAGTGAGTGGGAAGCATATAGGGAAGTGCAAGATAGTGGACTTTATAATATGATGAGTCCTAATGCAGTTAGAAGCTCTGGATTAGATAGAGATACTTACTTCTCTATAATAGAAAGGTATGATGAACTCTATGAGAAGTTTGAAGGAGGTGAAGATGAGTAGAGACGAAAAGGAATATCAGTTTAACTTTAGAGGTTTAGCTCTAGGAGTTGAAGCAGAGTCAAAAGAAAGTGCCTATGGATACTTCTATAGTACATACCATAATGTTAGCAAGGTAGAACTAGACAATGCCTATCAAGGAGGTAAAGATGAGTAATGTAGTTTGTAAAACCCTTATGTGTAGTGATGGAGTTCTAGGACTAAATGGCTATCAGTATCTATTAGATGATTACGATAATCCTATAGAGTTTGCTAGCACAGAAGATGCTATAACCTTTCTTTTAGACAATGGCTATACTATGAATTGGATAGAAGAATGGTTAGAGTTTGAAACAACAACAGAAAAAAGAAAGGAGACATAATATGTCTAATATAAAATCACTAGGTGAAGAGATGCTTCACTTATTAGCTAAAAGCAATAAACTAGATGAAGCAATTCATCTATTAAAATCTACAGAGAATACTCTAGTAGATGATATAAGAGTATTGATAGATGGAGCAAAACTAGAGTGTATAGTAGATAGAGAAAAGGTCATTGAGTATATAGATGAGATAGATAACTATAGATGCAGTGCAGAGGATGAGATAGGTAGTATTTCTAACTACGTAGATGATGCTAGAAGCTCTATACAATATATGGAAGATGAGATAAATGGCCTAAAGAGATACCTAGAAGAGTTAAATTGGTCTAAAGTAGAAGATAAAGAAGAAAAGTAGTATATAAACAGCTAAAGATTGAGGGAGTCTATCTCCCTCTTTCTATTAGCTATTTTTTTATAGGTTATATTTTTGAAGTTATATTTTTGAACTTAAAAATAATAATGATTGAAACTGAATTGAGAATGATAAAAAAAATGTAAATTTACCAAAAATGTTTTGGTATTGTCATTATTTTTTCGTAATTTTAAAGGTTCAACAAAAGGGGTTTAATTATGGTTTCAAAACCATTTGATATACAGATTATTTACAACGAGTTTATAAAGTCTCAATCAGATAATAAAAGACAAGAAATGCTAGACAAGTACCCTAAAGATGGTATCAGTTATAGGGCTAGTTCTAGTGGTATGTGTTCTAGAAAATTATACTATGAGAGTGTAATGAGACTAGAGCCTACAGAAAAAATAGAAGATAAGGTAATGCGAGTGTTTAGGTTGGGAGACCTAGTACATACTGATATTCAACAAGCACTTGTAGAAGAAGCTGAAAGAAAAGAACCAAAAGAAACTATATAATATATACTATATATATATATAATATATATAACAAAAACCCTTTAAAGGTTTTTGTTAATAATTTATAATAAATAGAGAAAAGGATAAAATGAAGATAACACATTGGACTATAAAATATACAACAGAAGATGGTAATGAGCATTATGTATCTGAAGTACCTGATTGGGTTGCAGATGATGTTGATGACTATCTAACTAAATTAGAAGAGGAGATGTTATAATGTACGAACTTAATTATAAATATGATGATGATACTTTTTCAATAAGAAAGACATTCCCTAGTGGGGATGGAGAGATATATGATATAGATAGAAGATTATCTAGAACACCTGAAGAGATAGCAGGATGGATATTTGTTGTAAAAAATAAATCTTGGATGAGTGTAGATGAGTTTGAATCTTTTAAGAATAAGTATGTAGCAACTTGCCATGTATGGAGTTTTGGAGAGGGTACTGACTCTGTATATAGTGAGGGTCTAGATAAGCTAGCTAGTATGAGTTTTTCAGATGGCTGTTGTTCTCTTAAGGATTTTATAGATGATGTTAATAGATGTTATAATGACATTAGAGGTGGTGGTGCCACAGTTAACTAAAAAATTAGGAAAAGCTATTGCTAAGTGTGAGATGTGTCACTCTAGTTCTTATAGACCTAGAAATATGTATGTGATAGAGCCACATGGAGCAGTAGCAGATTTAGTAGAAGATTATAGAAAGAAGATTTGTACCAAGTGTTATAATGGTATGTTTAATAAAAAGAAAGGTTATAAATAATGCAAATACAAGAATCTTGTAATGATAGTCATTTAGTAAGCATAAGTTTAACTGAGAAAGATATAGAAAAAATACTGAAAGGTAAAATTATTTTTGTTGATTGCGATAAAGATGAGACAGAAATCTTTATTGGCAAGAATATATTATAATGGTATGTTTAAAAAAAAAGAAATAATAGAGAGCCAATAACTGGTCCTGTAAGTCCTAGCGTTTGATGTCTACATAATTGGTAGCCATTACTCTCGCTTAAGGCAAAGGAATATGTGAGGTTCTCTATAAATATAAGGTGTGTTCAATTATAAAAAAGTCATTTGCTCCAATGACTAGTTCTGATGTAGGTGACGCTACTCCGAATGCACCTTATAAATTTCATTGTTTGCTCCAATGACGCAGATTGTTTTAGATAGTTTCAATCTTTATAAAAAAAACTATCAACAAATTATTGATAGAAGAATAGAGTCGTAAATCCTATGGTAGTAGGATACTTTACTAAGAGTGAGTATAAACACTAGTATCTCCTGCAAAGGAAGTAAAGATGCAACATCGAGATAGGTAGATTCTATTATAAAGGGAATTATGATAAAGAATGTTTATATAGAAGAACCTATCTTTCTAGAAGATTTAAAAGTAAGAGGGTTCGCAGATTTAATAATAGAATTAGATGATGGTAAGGTTTATCTCTATGATATTAAGACTATAAATGCTTGGTCTTATAGAATGAAGTTTGGTAGAAATAAAGAGAAAGACCCTAGTATACATCAAGAATTACAATTAGCAGTTTATGGTGTTGGTGTCAAAAGAAGATTTGGTAGGCTTGATGGTATGTCTCTGTTGTACTACAATAAAGATACTTCAGTTATTAAGGAGGTAGACATAGATATGTCGAGGTTAATTACTGTAGAATCTTATTGGAAAGAAATCGTAAAAGAGCATTCATTAGGCTTGCCAAACCTTAGACCTAACGTATCTCCTGTTAATGATTGGGAGTGTAGATACTGCTTATATAAGACACGATGTGATAATGATAACAGAAAGGAGTTCACTAATGAGTGATGATAAAGTGGCTAAGATGCCACCAAACCAAATGCAAATGCAGGCTCAAGCTATACAAAGACAAATAAGTAACTTAGTATCTAAGCATAAAAACTTGTCTGATATGCAAACACCAAAACCTTATATAGAAAGTAGGTCAGATGGGTTTGATTATGTAGATGAGGGATATATGAGAGCATTGCTTAATGAGCATTTCCCTATATGGAGTTGGGAGATAAAGAAGTATGAGATTTTAGGAGATGTAGAAATTATAGTTCATGGTAGACTAAATGTAGTAGATGAGGGCCTCCCTAGAAACTTTGATGCAGTAGCATCTCATAGAATAGCTAAAAATGCTAAAGGATATGTGAATATATCTAATAATCTAAAGTCTGCTAATACAGATGCATTCAAGGTAGCAGTAAATAGATTATGCAATATAGCTGATGATGTTTATAGAAAGCAATTAATAAATTATAATCTAGATGAAGAGCAGGTAAATCATATAGAAGAAATTCTATCAGGGATAGGCGATAACGAGCTTACTGATACAATAAAGGATGAGATAGATAGTTTGGGTATAAACTCTCAAAACTATAAAGCAACCATAATGAAACTAAACAAAATGAAGGAGAGTTCAAATGAGTAGTATATTAGATGCTATGGATAAGAGTGATACACATCACTATTATGACCCTAGTCAAAATAAAAATGTAAACCTAGTAGCAAAGCAGTTATATCCAAGTCATATAACAGAATGCAAGATAGCAGAGGTTTCTGTTAGAAAGAAATACAAAGCAAAAGTATTTAATTTCTATGTAGAAATAGCAGATGCTGTTAAAGATTTAACTTTTACTGCAGATAATGGCAATAAAGTTAAAGGTGCATCTTATGCAGGCAGAAGAGTTAAAGGTGGAGGAGTTTTCTTCTTTCTTAACCCTAGTGATGGAGATGACTTTGAGGCTAATCCTGGTGGTAACGACAAGTATCTACATTTCTGTGAATCTATAGGTATTGAATGCCCTGAAGTAGAAGTAGAGATAGATGGAGAGAAGAGAATGGTAAAGACATTACCCGAACTACAGGAGTCAGATATAATAGGTAAGCCTATGATGTCCTATATAGATGTTGCTCCATGGAAAGATAAAGATGGTAAGCAGAGAATCTCTATGAATGTTAAGCAATTTGACAAATGGTCTGATGGAAAACCAAGAGATATAGACATGGAGGGATTACCATTTTGATTAAGAAGAAAAATAAAAAGATAGAGTTCTTAATGTTTTTACATAAGACTTTTGGTGTCAGTAGAGATTTTGTTTGTAATAAAGCAGGCATCTCTAGGGCTACATTTTATAGGTATAAGAAAGGAAATGCCTAATAAAATAAAGTGTTGGTAAAAAATAAGAGAATGTATTAACTTTACAAATGAGAGGTAGGGATTCTTTTTTAGTAGGTCTCTCCTACTATTCCTTTCTTTTCCTTGCCTCTCAAAGCTTTGGAGATTTATGAGAAGTACTTTTATACATAAAAAGACAATGGATGAATATAAAGAGAAATCAAATGGGAAATGGTATTTATTACAATACTTTATATGTTCGCATTTAGAAAATAGACATGCTAGAAATGCATCGAAATATAAAAACTAAAACTGCAATGCCAAGTGGTAGATTGCTTAGGTGTCTTAAGATATGTATTGATAGTTTGCTTTGGATAGAAGATAATAGTTTGTTTAATCTATCTACAAGAATAAGGGCTAGAGATACTATTTCTGAAGTAAAGAAAATTTTAGACAAGTAGTCCCCTACTATTAATGGGTTGTAAAATTCAGTACATTTATATTGCTGACCACGATATATTTGAGTAGGGGAGTTGTCTTTAGAAAGGAAGAATAAATGATAACAAAAATCCTAATTGGGATATTTTTTATAATGCTTGTATTGATATTTATAATAATATGTCTTGAAATAGTAGGATGGATAGAGGATACTTTTAATGAGTTACTTTGAACAGAAAGAACGATTAAAATATATTCATAGTTCTAAAAAAACTATAGAAGAAAGGTTATATCTAGTAGAGAAAAAAGTAGATATAATAATAAGAAAATTAAATAAATTAAAATAAGAAAGGCAGACATATGTCTGATAAAATTAACCCCTCTTCAAAAGAGGGGGAAAGAGCTGTTTTATGCTCAATATTAGAAAATAGTAAAATATTAGATGATGTTTCATATTTAAGTAAAGACTACTTTTATTTCAAAGAGAATGGCAGATTGTTTGAAATATTAAGTAATATGCATAATAATGGAGAGCCTATAGATACTGCTACTGTATGTGGCAGACTAACAGAGAAAGATAAAATTGATAAGGTAGATGCATATTATGTTACAGGGTTATTAGGGAGTCCCACATCTAATCCTTTATATTATGCTAAGCAAATATATGAAAAGTATTTACTTAGAGAGGTTATTAATAAAACTAAACTTATAAATGATTCTGCATATGAGAATAATACAGATATATATAATCTTATGTCTGATGCACATACAAGTATAGGTGCATTAATAGACATTAAGCCAGGGACAAAGTTTTTAATAGAAGAAGAATTAGAAGAAACTGTACATAACATACAAAATAGTGATGTTAATATTATAAAGACAGGCTTTGATGGTATAGATTCTCTTGCAGGAGGATTAACTAGAGGAGAAATAACTATATTAGGTGGTAGGCCAGGACATGGGAAAACTACTGCTATGATTAATGTAGTAAAAGGGTGTATAGAGCAAGGATTAAAGGTTTTAGTTGTCAATAGAGAGATGACTAATGTTGAGATGCTTAAGAAAATACTAGTTCTTGAGAGTGGAGAATTATCTTATCTTTCTATTAGGAAAGGTATATTAAATGATATAGAAACTATAGCAAAGCTAAATGATGTAAAGAAGAAAGTTATAGAAAAGTATTCAGAGGATAGGTTTTGTATGTTTGATAACTTAAATACTTTCTCTCAATCTGCATCAGAGATTAAGAAGTTTAAGCCTGATATAATCTTTGATGATTATATACAACTAATATCTCCTGAGCAGAAATTTGACCATAGAAGGTTCCAATTAGAGAAATTGGTAAATGACTATAAGTGGCTAGCTAAAAGTCAGAATGCTTGTGTATTTTTGCTCTCACAGCTTAATAGGGCATTAGAGGTTAGGGGTGATGGTAGACCTAAGCTATCTGATATTGCAGAAAGTGGTGCAATAGAGCAAGTTGCAGAAAATGTATTATTTGTTTATTATGATTTTAAGATAAATGGATTATCTAGTAAGTATGGGGCAAATCAATTAGAGATTATAGGCTCAAAAGTTAGGTATGGAAATTCAGGTAATGCAGTATTGCATTATGATGGAGATAGAGTGAAGTTAACACAAGGATAAAATATGAGTAATATTAAAATAGAAGAGGATATGAGACCTGAAAATGATAATAGGGTTTTCATAGGGATAGACCCAGGTAAGAGTGGAGGTTGTGGAATAATAGTAGTAGAGGATGGGATAGAGACGAGTATAAATTTTAAGTTTCCTAAAGATGTTAGCTTATTAAGTGTAGGTTTGATGTCTATAATCCCACAAGGGTACTCTCTAGAGGATGTTCACGTTCTAGTTGAGCATGTTCATGCTTTTCCAAAACAAGGGGCAGTTTCCACATTTAGCTTTGGGCAAAATCTAGGGCATTGGGAGGGTACATTATATGCTAATGAATTTGATTTTTCTTACGTCAATCCAAAAGAATGGATATATTGGTATGGAATACCCAAAGGCCTAGATAAGAAAAAGAGGAAAAGATTATTATTAGAGAAAGCTAAAGAGCTATTCCCTAATATGAAGATAACATTCAATGTTAGTGATGCAATGCTGATAGCTAACTATTGTATGGAAATGTATTATAAAAATAAAGCAAAGGAGTGTTAAATGAGCAATCACTTAAAAACTTGGGGGGCAAGAATAAATAACCCACAAGCAAATGTTGCAGAGAGAAATGCAGAAGAATATTATAAAAATAGAGGTTTTGAGATATTTAGATTTGGGTTTGATTTATTGCAAGAAGATATTGATGTGAAAGTATGGTGTAAAATACCCATGTTAATAAGAAAGAAACCTGACTATATTGTAGTGAAGAAAGATGCATACTTTGTAGAGGCAAAGGGATGTGTGAATTTAATTAGATTGAAAAAAGAAGATATTAATGCCTATGGTTGGTGGCAGGATAAATTAAAGATGAGCCTAGGTTTTTTCTTCTACTCAACATCACACAAAAGAGCTTTAACTATATCTTATAATGATATATTAAAGTATATACCAAATTGCGAAATAGGTAAATTTATGGATAATAATAAAGAATATTATAAAATCTATTTTGAGGATTTAGAGAAATTCAATAAATAGTTGATTGGGTAGTGAGATAGGTAGAAAATCGTAAAACTACCTATCTCCCCAAGAAGAGAGTATGTTACCACACTTCTCTAATTTTTAAACTTATATCATAAACATTATGAGCAACTTGGTCAAATTTAATTGACTTTTGGTCTACTTTGCATATTGCAAATTGGTCTGCCGAATTATTATTTGAATCAGGTTGAAATATAAATGGTAAATTCCCACCCATAGTTCTAGCCATTACCACAGACATAAAAGAGTTACTTTCATTGAAATTGTCACGAAATGATGTTGAGGTTTGAAAATCACCATCAGGATAGTTTGCAGTATTATTATCTCCATCATCATCTGCTTGCACAGAACCACTTTGACCTGTGTATAATTCTGTAGGAGAAAACAAGTCATCACTAGAGAGGTATGAGAATTTTAAGTCCCAAACCCTACGACCTCTAGTTACCTTATCTCTGAATAGCCATTTTTTATATTCCACAGAACCTGTATTATGCAATTCCCATGCACCTAGATTATCTCTCCATGGAGGAGGACCATCATATCTTATATTTGTTATACTGCTGCCTGATTTAGTCATAGTGCTATCTATTCCATCAAATTCTCTAGTCATGCTAAGTGATAAATCAGATGTATTAGGCATAGTATATGATATTCCAAGATTCATACTACCTAATATAAAATTCTTATTCTGAGCAGTAGCGCCATAAGGCAGTTCTGAGGTAAGGCCAAAGAATATTAAATCTGTACCACGTCTCCTTGCTATATCATTTAGACCAGCAGGAGAACTAGGCAGGCCTTGAGTAGCTGAATCTAAATTATGATTAACACCATTTAAAGAACTTGAATCAAATTCAGCTATAGAGAATCCATTATAAGCAATATGACCATCTCTAGAATCATCGAAATTACATATTTCTGTTATATCTGTTGACTCAACATCCCAATTACCATCATATTGATAGCCACCACCATAACCTGTATCATAAGTTGAGTGTAAAACTTCATCTTGCCAATTACTCCAAGTCTTAAGGGCTTGAACTATTTTTCTATCTCCTAACTTAAATTTGCAATGGTCAAATGAGTGATTTAAGAAGCTAACAAACATTGTTCCACTTTCTGGCAGTAAAACTTTCTCTTTGAGTACAACTGCTTGATTTAGATAACTATGATTTTCCTGATAGCTATTGAACCCTCTATTAGTATATGTATAATTATATGGATTAAAACCTATTAGCTCAGGAGACCATCCTGAACCATCTGATTCAGGTATATATCCTTCAGGGCAAATGTTTTCTATTCCTCCAGGATACCCTATATTATCAGTATCACCATAGTATCCTATACCTGCTACCAATCCTTTTGCATACCAATACTGAATTAAATCTACATAGAATTTTGGCTTACCTGTATTCTGTCTACCCATAATTTTCTCCTATTAATAGCCCCCTGACCCACCACTTGGGCCAAGTTTTTTTGAGCCTTTTTTTGTTTTTCTCTCTGTAATTTTAAATGTCTTGTAATCTTGAATATCTTTAGAGTCTGCTCTAGTTTTTGGAATAAACAATTCTTCTGCCCTAGATTTAATAGATTTAACAAAATTCTTATTTTTCTTATATTTTCTTAGGTCGTGCAGCCTTCCAAGCCCATCTTTTCTATATAAATTTTTAGAATCTTTCTCATGTTTCCCACCTGTCATAGCATGACCATCTTCATGTTGATGGTATAATCCTTGATATGAAGTTCCATCCTTAAGAAATAATTCATTTAAATTTGCTGTTAAATTATTTTTAACTATAGATGTTCTTATAATTGCAGTTTCTTGAGAGTGCGTATTAGAAAATGATTCCCATAATCTATCTTCATATACATACTCTGATACTATTTTATCCCAAGTATTAATTCCTTCTACATTTATTTTAGCATTATATATTTCTAAATCTTTTGTAATTACAGAAGCTCCTTTAATTTTAATTAAGCCTATATAATTAAATAATAATTCTGGTTCAGAGTTCCCCAATGATGTACAGATAATTTTATTTTTATTTGCTATAACTAACCAATCATCAGGAAGCATAGACTCTGCATGCATTTTGCCTGTATAAATAATTTGTATGCAAGCAATATTTTCTATAGAGTTAAAACTTATAGATATTTCGTTTTTACCATGAAAAAGTTCTACTATTTTCTTAGCAGGCATTAATTATCCCTTTATTATATTTTTAACTATCTTCTAAAATCATATTCATTAGTACAACAACATCAAGAATATTCATAAACCCATCTTGATTCATATCTCCCTCTTGCGCATATGGTTCGCCTGCAAGAACATGATTAATAAGTGCAACCAAATCCATTATATTTCGTACCCCATCGCCATTAAAATCTCCTGATAAAATGTAATCGTCATCACCAGCACTAGGACCTTGATTTCCACCTCCATTAGAAGATTGATATATACTTTCATCAAATGTTCCTGAATTACTAATATTAGTTGAATGAGCTATAATTACACTAGGTTCATATCTAATATTTTTTTCAGAATAATTATTAATCTTTATTGAAGTTCCTCTCCAATGTATTGATTCTCTTTCTGT
>VTLG01014985.1_pt1 | contig 19257 bp, 15 predicted proteins | sample 4694571 | NCBI WGS metagenome assembly VTLG01 (sample SAMN12604809, study PRJNA352737) | marine metagenome | biome: ENVO:00000447; feature: ENVO:00000209|ENVO:00000569|ENVO:01000036; material: ENVO:00002151; isolation source: viral sequences binned using virsorter ...
TTTCATTGTCTAGTTCTAAATTAAACTTTTGCATACGCAGCCAGTGAACTAACTTATCAATATAATATTTAATTAATTTCTTGAAAAATCCAAAGATCATTTAATAATCGGCATTGATGGGCCAGTTACTTTTGGTAAGCCCTGATCTAATACTTTAGGCATCATTCCTTGCACGTTACCAAGAATCTCATTCATAACTTGGCTTTTAAAGTTTTCAGATGTTAAATACTTGTAACCAAAGTACGCTCCACCACTCATGGAAGCTACCATTACAAATGAGACAATACTCAAAACATTAGCTATCTTTTGAAACATGATAAAATTTGCAATTTTAAAGGCTATGTCTGTTATGAGCATAGCCGTATTACTGTTAATTATAGGTCTATCACCCTTGTACGTCACATTAGGAATAATACAACGTCAGATGTTGGAAAAATCTAATTAAAATGCAACCCCAGTAGCTTGTACTGGTGTATTTATAAGATCAATTTCTTCTTTTCGTCAGATGTTGGAAAAATCTAATTAATCAACAACTTCTGTTGCAGGTGTTTCTGTTCCTTCTTCCTCTTTTACAAGTTCCATTAGCTCTGCATATTTAGCATTAGCTACTTTAAACTGTTCAAGAAGTTGTGCATTTGCATTGTTTAGTTTTTGTGCTTCTTCAATACCTGCGTTGTACTTTTCAGCAAGAGCCTGGGCTTCTGCTTTACGTTCTTCACATCTTTTAGATAAAGCTGACATAGAAAAATTTGTAATTATTACAATAATACCAACACGTCAAGGCTTTGTCTGTTATGGGTATTACGAATAAACTTTTTTACCGTCAGTAATAGCTTTGTCGATAGCAGTAAAATCTTCGCTAGTCCAGATAGAAGTAGTTTCATCTTCTTTCTTATATGCCTTAATAATTTCAAGATGCTCTACATTACGTTTGATCTTGTCTTTGTATTCAGCATCAGTTTCATCTGATGTTTTAGCAGTGTTAATTAGAGTTACACTATCTCCAGCAGCAGAAAAAACTTGTGCAACTTCGTCAGCGGTACGTTCAGCCATTTGATTTAAGTTTGTTTACTTCCATTGTAAGCTCTTGAATAGCTTTGACAAGGATTGGTACGAGTTTACCATAACTTGCCTCTAGTCTGTCAGGGTTTTCATCCATAACCATATTTAGATAATCTGCATTATTTTCTTTTTGTGCAGTTTGTAATTCTTGAGCAATAAAACCATGTTCAAACGATCCATCTTTACTGTTTCCATCTCTAGTAGCCCACTCAAATTTAACAGGTCTTAATTTGCTTACAAAATCTAATCCTTCTGGTAAATCAATTACATTTGTTTTATCTCTTGCATCTGATAAAGAGGATATGGTTTGGGTATTACATCTAAGACTATTATGAGAGGAGTTACCAAGTGTTATTTCATTGCTAACAGTTGCAGAAGAAGCTGTTGCGTTTAGTCCAACTATAAAATTATTACCGCCAGTAGTCGTAGTCATACCAGCGTTTGTACCTATAGCAATGTTGCTGTTACCTGTAGCACCAACCAAAGTGCTATAACCAATACCTACGTTATTTGTATTGTCTGTTATTGCTCCTAATGTATGATGTCCAATCGCTATGTTGTAATAACCTGTGGTGAGATTATCTGCTGCTTGAAAACCAAGTGCTGTATTGGAGTGACCAGATGTGGCACTTGCTAACGCATTAACTCCAACTGCTGTACTGAAACTACCTGTATATGGATTAGATGTTGTGCTTTTTAAAGCATTTACACCCACTGCCACATTTTGTACGCCAGTGGTTGCAGCGTACATAGCATCATGTCCTACTGCTGTATTCTCATTTCCAGTAACGTAATGAGCAGCAGAAGAACCTACTGCTGTGCAGTTAGTCGAAGTAACTACATGACCTAATGCTGATGAACCTAGTGCAGTGTTGTAAGTTCCAGTTGTTATATTTGCTCCAGAATTTGTTCCAAAAAGGGCATTATTTATACCATTTGTTAAATCAAAACCAGCCTTGTAACCAAATGCTGAGTTATTACTACCAGTTCCATGACTTGCTAAGGCTTGCATACCCATAGCAGTGTTGTAATTTCCAGAAGAAGCAGAAGCTTCCATAGTATGACCACCAACAGTAATGTTGTTATGACCAGTGCTATGTTTTTGTGATCGATAACCTATAGCAACAAAAGTACCAGCAGTTGCTACATTCCTAGCAGCTTCATAACCAATAGCAACTGAATTTCCACCAGTAGTCTGTGCGTATGATGCTTGATAACCTATAGCTATTGATCGGTTGCTATCTGTTTTGGTGTATAATGCTTCACGCCCTATTGCAATATTATCATTATTAGCAGTTACGTTATATGCTGCCTTATAACCAATACCAATGTTATAATTTCCATTTACGTTTAAATGTAAGGCACTAAGTCCTACCGCCACATTACCTGCCCCAGTTGTGTTTGTTACTAATGCTGATCTACCTACAGCCGTATTATTATCTGCGGTTGTATTATTTGCTAAAGCTGAACGACCAACAGCCACATTATTATCACCACTGATATTATCTTCAAAAGCACTCGTACCAATAGCTACATTCTCTGTACCTGTTTGGTTTTTAATCATACTGTGACCACCAACAGCAGTATTATTATTACCTGTTGTATTGTCTCTTAGCACATTGTCTCCGACAGCTACATTAAGTAGTCCTGTAGTATTAGTTGTTAATGAGTTATAACCTACAGAAGTATTGCTTCCTCCTGTTGTATTAGCATCTAAAGCATAAGCTCCAATAGCTACGTTCTCTGTTCCAGATGTATTTTCTTTTAAAGCTAGATAACCTATACCAGTATTATTATCTCCTGTATTTCTAAACAATGCTCCAAGTCCGAAAGCAGAATTATAATTTGAAGTACTACCGTTCATTAAAGCTTGAGAACCTACGGCAGTATTACTAGTACCAGTTGTGTTTTCGTACATTGCCTGAGGCCCAATCGCTATATTGTTAGTTGCTGTCGTGGCTTTATATAAAGATTGTCTACCTACCGCTATATTGCTAGATCCTGTTGTGTTTGCCGTTAAAGCTTCGTAACCAAGTCCAACATTATAATTACCAGAAGTATTATGGTCTAAAGCAAAAACACCAAAAGCAACATTATCATCTCCTGTGATATTTCTTTTTAATGCGTGTACTCCAAAAGCTGAGTTGTCGTTCCCTGTGGTGTTTTCCATCAAGGCACCGTTACCAGCAGCAGTATGATTATCTCCAGTAGTATTATCACGCAAAGCAAAAGATCCAAACGCATTATTACCAACGCCAGTTGTGTTTTGTTTTAATGCTTGCGTACCAAATGCTGTTATAGCTTGATTAGTATCACCAGTACTATTTCTTGCAGCTTCGTACCCTACGGCTGTGCAGAATTGTGCAGTACTATTATATAAAGCTTGATATCCAATAGCAACACTAGCATTACTTGTAATATTACTTTCAAGAGCATAATTACCAATAGCAACGTTATACTCTCCAGTTGTATTGTTTTCTAAAGATTGATGACCAATTGCAGTGTTGGATTGCCCAGTTGTATTTGATTTTAAAGATTCATATCCTACCGCAGTATTGCTGCTTGCTGTTGTATTTGCTTTTAAAGCTGTATAACCAATCGCAACATTATTGCTACCTGTCGTATTTAGATGTGAAGAATACCATCCTAAGGCAGTGTTATTATGTCCTGTGGTATTACTATGTAAAGCTACTGTTCCAATACCTGTATTCCTGCTACCAGTAGTTGTATTAGAAATTGAGTGTTTACCACATCCCGTGTTGTCAACTCCTTCAGTAATATCTTGACCAGCACCAACACCAATACCTGTGTTATTAGTACCAGAAGTTAAACGTCTAAGTGAAGCGTGTCCTAAACCTGTATTGTTACCTCCAGTTATTGTATTAACGTCTGCTGCACGATCCCCTATGAAAGTGTTATAAGTTGCCTGGTTCTTAAGACCAGCCGTGTAACCTATAGCAACACTAGAATGTCCTGATGCCGATTGTCCAAAAGCGTTTACACCAACTGCTGTATTATTACCGTCAGTATATGTCTCTAACGCTCCACGTCCTATAGCTACGTTATTTTGTCCAGTTGTATTTACTGACAAAGAACTGTAACCTACTGCTGTGTTGTTACTTCCTGTAGTATTAGCATCTAAAGCATATGCACCTAAAGCTGCGTTCTGCGTTCCAGTTGTGTTTAATAATAGAGAATAAAAACCAACAGCAGTATTGTTACTAGCAGTTGTAGCTGTATTTAAAGATCCCGTTCCTACAGCAACATTATTACTACCTGTAGTATTTTGAGCTAAAGCATTTGTTCCAAGACCAGTATTATAACTTCCCTCAGTATTATCATTTAAAGAACTCCAGCCTACACCTGTGTTTTGAGTACCAGTTGTGTTTCCGTACAGTGCTAAAGCTCCTACACCAGTATTATTAGCCCCAGTTGTATTACTTCTTAAAGCAGCATGACCTAAACCTGTGCTAAAACCTGCAGTTGTATTTAATTTTAAAGTTTCAAATCCTAAACCTACATTTGCATCACCAGTAGTGTTTGTTGTTAAAGATTCACGACCTATTGCAACATTATGACCACCTGTGGTGTTAGCGTCTAAAGCTAAAGCACCAACAGCAGTATTATTTACGCCAGTTGTGTTTGTTGCTAAAGCAAATAAACCTATTCCGATATTGTAGTATCCAGTTGTATTAGATTTTAAAGATTCTTTACCAACAGCAGTATTACCTGCTCCAGTTGTGTTTAAATTTAATGCTAAATAACCAACTGCTGTGTTATTAGATCCTGTTGTATTATCTTCTAAAGCTTGATAACCAATAGCAGTAATAGCAGATCCACTTGTATTTACTGATGCTGCTTCATAACCAAAAGCTACTAAACCAACAGAAGTATTAGTAATCGCAGCCAAAGCCCCGACTACAGTATTGTTATTAGACATATTTCCTAATCTTCCTGCTCTATATCCAATTACTGTATTCATTACTCCATCATCTGTACTCTTTAAAGCTTCATAACCAATAGCTACGTTATTAGTGCCTGTTGTATTAGCTGCCAAACTTGATGTGCCTACAGCAGTATTGCTGCCTCCAGTTGTAGTATTCTGAGATGAGCCATTTCCTACGGCAACATTACTTTCGCTAGTTGTTGCACTACGAAGTGAATACCATCCTATTGCTGTGTTATAACTTCCTGTCGTTAATGCACCACCAGAATCAAATCCTATAGCAACTGTTCTTCTAGCAGTAGTAGAAGCATCCATAGCTTGAGTACCTACTGCTACGTTTGAATCACCAGTTGTGTTCTGTTCTAAAGCACTCCTACCAACCGCAGTACAGTTACTTCCAGTTGTGGTTGCTGTCATAGCGTCTTTACCAACTGCTGTGTTGTTTGCTGCTGTCGTATTATTTTTTAAAGCTTCATAGCCTACAGCAACAAGACTTGCACCAGTTGTGTTTTCTCGTAAAGCACTACGACCCATAGCAGTGTTATTACTTGCGGTTGTATTATTTAGTAACGCACCAGCCCCAACACCTGTGTTGTCACCGCCAGTGGTGTTAAAGTTTAAACAATTTTCACCTACTGCTACATTGTAACTAGCTGTTGTACTTTGTTTTAAAGCTTGAATACCTAAACCAGTATTGTGTACCCCTGTTGTATTTAATGATAAAGCCTCTTCTCCAACTGCTACGTTTTCATTACCAGTTGTATTTGAATATAAGGCTCTCCAACCAACTGCTGTATTATATGTTGCGGTAGTATTAGCAGTTAAAGCTTCATAACCTACAGCTACATTACCAGTGGCAGTAGTATTAACTTTTAAAGCTTGAGAACCTATAGATATATTTTGCTGACCTGTAGTGTTTGCTTGTAATGCCGACCTACCAACTGCTGTATTGTTTGAAGCGGTAGTATTTAAAAGTAAAGCCCTATCGCCAAAAGCTGCATTGTTTGTTCCAGAAGTGTTATCTCTTAATGCTGAATGACCACAAGCTGCGTTATCGTTAGCTGTATTATTTTCTAAAGCTTGTCTTCCTACAGCAGTATTATTATTACCACTATTACCACCTAAAGTTGCATAACCGATAGCAGTATTACCATTATTAGTTGAAGTAGAATCTAAAGCAAAAGAACCAACCGCCACATTGTAATGTCCAGTTGTGTTTGATGCAAGTGAGTTAAAACCAAGAGCAGTGTTATTAGTTGCAGTAGTGTTTGATCCAAGAGTATAAGTACCAAGAGCAGTATTTTCACTGCCTGTAGTATTTGCATCTAAAGATTGATAACCAACAGCAACATTATTATTAGCAGTAGTGTTTGCAGCTAAAGCGTAGTTACCAATGCATACGTTTCTAGTTCCAGTTGTGTTTTCAAATAAAGAATGATAACCAACAGCAGTATTATCATTTGCTGTTGTATTTTTCATCATCGCTGCATGACCTAGAGAAGTAAGTCTTATACCAGCTGTATTTGCATTTAAATTAGAAGTACCTACAGCTACGTTTAAATTACCAGATGTGTTTGACTGTAAAGCATTATTACCTATTGCTACGTTATGACTAGCAGTCGTAGATGCTGATAAAGTGTTAGTACCTACAGCAGTAGAGTTACTTCCAGTAAGGTTTGAATCTAATGCACCTTTACCCACTGCTACGTTATTTATACCAGTTGTGTTAGCAAATAAAGCACTAGTTCCGACAGCAGTATTATTACTAGAAGTTGTAGCTCCACTTAAAGCACCAGAACCGATTGCTGTGTTACTGCCACCTGTAGTAAGCTCATCTCCAGCAAACGTACCAACAGCTACGTTATTTATACCACTGGTATGATTTTCTAAAGCATGATAACCAATACCTGTATTTGATGATCCGCTAGAGTTTGCACTGAAAGCATTAACACCAAAAGCTGTATTACCACCAATAGAGTTTGTACCTCTACCAACAGTAATTCCGTTTATGGTTGCGTCTGCCGTTCCAGTTATTGTGTCAACATATATATTTGCAAATCTTCTAGCGTCTGCTCCTAAATTAATTTGACTATCAGTTACAGGTTCAATATGTCCAGCACTCTTAAAATCAATTCTATCTAGTCCACCGAGTGAAAATCTTAAATCCATACCACTCGTCAAAGCTATATTTGAATAACCATTTTGACCAGCGTAGTTTGCATTTATAGCTAGTGTCTTGCCATTTCTGTTAAATGTTACGCAGTTAGCACCAGTATGAGTAAAATTAACTGGATTTGCACCACCACTAACTGTCAATGACCCAAGAGTTCCAATTTGTGTGATATTGCTTTGTAAACTACTGGGAATCGTGCCAGTTAGATTATTTGCACCAAGAGAACCACTAAAAGATGATGCGGTTACAGTTCCATTAAAAACAACATTGCTTGAGTTATATGGATAAGAAAAAACTTCATGCCTTACACCACTTTCCCTTCTATAAAATGTAATGTGATCGGCAGTTTCACCACTAGCCCAAGCTGGACTACCGTCACCGTTGTAGGATATACCACCACCCTGCAAACTTGTCGTACTCTGCATCAATTCAATGGCTGCTGTAGCTTGTGCGTTTGCACCTCCAGTAGCTAAGAACAACGCTTCACCACCAGAGTCAGCTTCTACTCGTATTGTTGAACTTGTACCACTATCAACAGTTAAATTTCCAGTTAACGTGCCACCAGCAAGAGGTAGTTTGGTTGCTATTGAATTGGTAACTGTTGTTGAGAAGTTAGCATCATCTCCAAGTGCTGCTGCAAGTTCATTTAGTGTATTTAATGTGCTAGGGCTAGAGTCAACTAGGTTTGCTATTGCTGTATCTGTATAAGCTGTTGTCGCAACTTTTGTAGAGTTATCACTTGCTGATTGGGTCGTTGCTGTTACTCCGTTGGTCAATACACCAGAACTAGAAGTTAAGCCACCAAATAATGTATCTCTTGTCGCTATATCAACTCCATCTACGGTTCCTGTAACTGTAATGTTCCCTGTAACTTCTACCCCTGCTCTTGCATCAATAACTACTTCCGATAAAAACTCATTTGTTCTAAAAAGAAATTTATTTGCAGAATTTGTCATATCGTAAAGTATTAAACTTCCTTGAAAATTAGTTATTTTCCAATCAGGATTATTTGTTGTACTTACAAAATTTAAATCAGGTGAATAACCTTGTAATGTCAAATCACCTGTCATTGTGTCAGAAGTATTTGACCTTAAAAAATTAGCACTATTAATTCCATCTAAAGTATCCGCATCAAGCCCAGACCCTGCTCCATCTACAGTTTTAATTAATGTAAGTATCTCGCTTGCTGTCTGATCTGCTGTCGCACCTGTCTCAATACCATCTAATTTAGTTCCGTCAGTTGCTATATCACGACCATCAACTGTTCCTGTTACTGTTATATTTCCTGTTACTTCAATACCTTGACGAGCATCTAATCTTTTATAAATATCAACATGACCATCTGAAGCAATTTCGATCCTTATATTATTGTTATCTGTTATATCTCTAACTTGCCACTTACCACTATCTACTTTAATCAAATAATCTCTAGCATCAGTATCAATAAAACTTATTTGTGGGTTATTGTCTGAAATTGTTATATCATTAGAGCCTAAAGTTCCTGTTGTAAGTATATTTTGCGATCCAAAATTAGGATCAATCTTTGTACCTGCAATGGCAGCATTAGCGTTTATATCGGCATTGACAATACTAAGGTCAGATATGTTTGCACTGGTAACAGTAATTCCTGTAGGTAATGCACCTGTAGCAAGTTTTGTTAGATCAATCGCAGCACTCGCATTTATATCAGCATTTACTATCGCTCCATCGGCTATCTTCGCACTCGTAATCGCATTATTAGCAACTGTTAAAGCAGAACCACTACCTGATACAGCTATATCTCCATACGTTCCATCAGCAAAAGCAGGACCTTGAGGACCAGGTGCTTTTACAGTAACAACCTGAGTAACACCTTCAGTTACCGTAACTTCGTAGGTATCTTCTGTAATGTTTACGTTTGTCATTGTGCTGTGTATCCTTCTTTCATATATATTGTACCCTTAATAAAATATTCTCGATCACCATTTGGCTCGATTTTTAAAATATCATATCTATAAATATTATCTGTCATATTTGTAGTCTGAGTATCCGTTACTTTCCAAGTTATATCACCTCCAGCAGCACTTACAACTGTAATGGTCGCATCTGCTAGTTTAGTTGTTCTATTTTCATCCCATATTTGAGATAAAATTGTTTTTCCTGTAAGGTTTTCATTATTGTTATTACTATCTTTAAGATTTATAGGAAAAGAATGATCTGCTCTTCTATAAATTTCTAAATTATGCTTACCAGGTTTTGCCATAATTAAAACTTAATAATGTACATCATAGCGATGTTACGAGGTCTTGATTCTGATCCCCTATTTCCGATTGATGTACTAGCATTAGCACCAGTGTTTTCAGTTGAAGTTCTACCTACGTTTGGTTGGCTCGTTTTGTGGGTTATATTATATGCTTCATTTAAGTGACCAGCACCTGTACCAGATGCAGGGAAGTTACTACTAGTTAAACTACTGTTATGTTGTCTATCTCCAGTATTACCTGACCTAAATGAATGGTGGTAGTGACTTGTATTTGAAATTGATGTTGATGCTGAATGGTTGTGACTTTTGTTGTCGTCTGTTTGCGAACTACCAATAGCTCTATTAGTATCAACTCCTGAATTACTGGTATTTACACCTCTAATAAATTGTCCTCTTAAATCAGGTAAATTAAATGTACTAGAACCATCACCTGCTCCATAAGTAGTTCCTATAACAGCAAATAAAGCAGAGAAAGTTGATCTAGAGATTGCGTCACCATTACAATGTTTATACCCAGTAGGAATACCATCAGATTCATAACCGTCATTACCACCAGCTTGTGTATCAGGTAGTGCAAAAATAGCACCTGTTGGCACGCCATTTATAGTTTGAAAACTTAATTGACCGTTACCATCTGTCTGCATAAAACCACCATTCACTATTGAATTAGGTAATTTAAGAGTTAAGTCTCCAGATAAATTAGATGGGGCTTGTACTGATACAAAATTTGGAGTACCGTCTGAATCTCTAAATCTTACTGGTAATCCCAACATATCTAAGCCAGAGTTGGCTATTGTTACTCTTTCTACTCCTGCTGTGGAAAACCCAATAGCATTAGTAGCAGATTTAAATAAACCAGTAGTGGTATCGCCAAAATTTATAGATGGCGTACCATGGACACCATTAATAAACTGCAAACTACCTGTTAAAGTATCTCCTGCTCTTTTTAATAAACCTAAATTAGCTTCATCTAAATTCCCTACTTCTATTAAAGTTGCACTTCCTGTAACACCTTGTTGAGCTAAAGTACCTCCACTTGTTGCTCGCATAAATAATTTTTTAGGTGTTCCACTATTTTCAGCAATAAACTCTGTAGGTAATAACTCTCCTCCAGTACTTAAAGGACCATAATTATGTGCTGCTACTGCTTTTAAAGTATCCTCCATATCCTCTCTTACAACTTGTCCAGAAGCATTATCTATATTTTTATTAGGCTTTTGAAATGTGGACATTTAAAAAATACTTTCCTCCATCTTACACTCCTTTACCATAACCGACAGCTTGAAACGTAAATTGTTTATTGATAAATACAGGGTTTTGTGAATCATTTTTAATTTTTATATTAAAACCTGTTCTTGTTACATTAGATAGAACAAAATAATCTCCAGTTGCAGCACCTACTATTGTTATGCCAACAGAAGGAGGGAAGTTATTTACTCCTCCTAAAGAAGCCGTACCAGTGAAAAATGGGCTTGCAAAGGTAACATCTTTTCCAGATGAAGAAGTTCCAGAATCAATCGGTTCTGTTTTTATCGTGCCGTCTGTATGTACATACCTTCTCTCTGTTCGTGATTCAAACTTAGCAAGAAAACCTAACTCTTGAACTGAAATATTATGTGCTGCTGATTCTGATTCTAAAGTTGCTCTGAATTTAAATCCTCTACCTTTATAGGTTCCGTTTGCAAATGTTTGAAACCCTGAATAAGTATCTGCTGCTGCTGTGGCTGGATCACTTTGTGTAACATTAACTGATAGAGAAGCAGAGACATCATCTACCGCAGGACCATCAAAGTTACCACCTGTAGCATAATTATCCCAAAAAGAACCTGTTGGTATTATTTGGTCAATAGTGTTAACAAAAGCAAATGTACAGTTAGATGATGAAATTGCACTACCAGTAGCAAGAAATTGAAAAGTATTAGTTGTCACTACCTTAATTTCAAACACGCCATCTGTAGCTCCCCCTGTTACTGCAACAAAATTAATGTAATCACCAACTGATCTTCCATGACCATTGCTTGTTATTTCAATTACAGTTTGAGACTGTCCACTGATAGTAGCTGTTGTTCTTACATAAGTTGCAGTAATAGTTTGACCACCTAAAGCAAAACCTATAGCCTGTATTGTTCTTTGTAAGTTTAAAGAATAAACGGCTCCTAAATCTATAACTTGTGCAAAATCGTATGTACCTCTTAAACCCTTATTGACAGAAACATTTCCAGTTGTTGTTGCAGTTGTTTTTCCTATAACAGTAAACGTATTTGCATTTGTAACAGAAGCCACAGTAAGATTGCCACTTACAGCCTGACCTCCAGAAAAATTAAACTTAAATTGTTCTCCTACACTCAAACCGTGTGATGAGATCGTACAAGTAATAGTACTCCCTGATTGACTATAGGTTCCAGAAATAATTGTAGCTGGATTTGTTAACTGTAGCCCATCTCCAACAACTGACACGTTAGTTTTAACCGAAGTACACGCTCCAGAACTAGAAACAGAGCAAAACGGTTGTGTTAATAGATCTTCTCTTCGTATAACTATTGTTTCCTCATCAATAATATCAGGTAAATCTACGATCACACTTGTTGCACTCAAACTAAAACGACCACCATCATCTTGGAATTTTAAAATATATTCACCTTCTAAGGCAGGAACATCAGCTATTGTGCTATTTCCAGCTATAGCAGGAATTAAATCTACAGAGTTCTGGAACGTACCACTACCATCAGTTCTACTACTGTGTCTGATATAAACTCTTCCACCATGCAAAACATCTGGATCTGTTGCCAAATCCCATCTAAGTCTTACTAATTTATTTGTTAAAGGTTCATATGATAAATTTTGAACAGCACTAGGTGGTTGTGTTTTTCCTTTTGCATCAAATGTAATACTACTTGCACTATTAGATAAACTTAATGACGCATTAAAAGAATATACACGAATTTCATAAGTACCTGCGTGACTATTTAATATCTCAATGTCAGGTCTAAAAACTGTCTCACTTACCCAGTTTGCTCGATTAAAACGATATTGAACAAGATACTGGCTTACACCTGTTCTTACTTCCCAAGAAACAATTAATTTTGATACAGCAAGATTATTTATAACAACTATTTTTTCTTCAGCACCTAAACCACTAGGAGGTGCTTTTAGTGCATTTAACAACGAAATATTTCTTGGAGGCAATGCTTCTCCTAATTCAATATTGTTATATTTGCCATCAATATATGTAAGTCCAGTAATTACAAAATTAGTGTTTTCTTGTTCTTCTACACTAATAACTCTATAAAATTGAGGTTTAAGAGGATTACTAGATAACATCCAGATTGAATGTTGAGCAGGTGTTTGTGATAATGCTGAAGCTAAAGTAATAACACCAGTTGTAGAATTAACACTCGTTGTACTAACTTCTTCTGATTTACCATCTGGTAACAAAACTGAACATTTTTGATCTCCTCCAAGAAATGTATCTAAATCTTTTACATTATCTACTGTAATACTCGTAGTAGTTGCACTTTTAATTCTGCCTGATCTTCTTTGTGATCCTCTTACTGGATCTGCTACAGCTATTACACTTCCAGGTCTTACAATCGCTCCAGCATCTATTGAAGTAGTAAATGTAACTGTCTCTGATTCTTGCTCCTCACCAAAAACAATAGCTTTTGCTAATCTTCGGGCTTGTTTTCTGGAAGTACACCCAAATGCTTTTACAGTTTTCTTAACAATTCCATATTTAGCTATTCTTGCAGCTTGAACAGGATCAGAGTCATCATCACCATATATTTCATAATCTATCTCTCTTGAATCCATATTAAAATAACTGACACTAACTACAGAATGTCTTTGCCTCAAACTACTTCCTGAATATGAAAACCCTGCTTCTGTTACGTTTGACAAACTGAATAAATAACTTGCATTAGTTGGGCGATCCTGTGCGATTGTTATAGTACCTGCTTGCCATATAGGAAAGGCTCTCATGATACCTGCCAATTCGTTTATCAAGGTATAGGCTTCGGCTGTTCCTTGAATAGAAGCATTACAACTAAATCTCGCTTCACTTGTACCATCAACAGGATCAACTAATAAAAAATTTGCATATCTAGAAGCCTGTACATAACTAAACAAATCTATATTTGAGTACATCTTCGCATCAGTAGATTGATCTGGGGCGATATGATCTCCTAACCCATATCTTTTATTAGTAAGTAAGTCAAGCAATATCATCGCAGGGCAGGTACACCAAACTGCTGCTCCCATTGTTCCATTAAAAATATAATTCTCTGGGTAACGTATTCTGCCTGTAGCTAGATCAACGTCTGGAGTACCAGAATTATTAGCACCTGCACCTGGAATCCTTACCTTAATCCCTCTTATACGAAAAGCTCTCTGAGGAACAGAACTAAACTGTTCAGAACTTAATCTTAATGTTGAATATGCACAGTTTGGATATGTTCTTACATCATCGGATATTTCCTCCATTCTTGTAACAGAAAAAGTATCCTGTATTTCATCTGGATTACTATCGTCTGTGTCTCTTAAAACTCTTATTTTTGCCTGAGTGTAATTATTGGGAAGGTCAATACGATACTCTTTTGAATAAGGATCAGCACTTCTTCCTTTTATTGTGTCAGTTACTCTATCTACAAAATTGCCATTATTTATCTGCCTTTGAATTTTTAAAGTTACCTCTGTTCCTGAAATGTCACCATTATTTTCAAACTTTTGAAATGCTGCGAAAGTAATTGTTACTTCTACTGCATCTTTACCAAGAGTTATGTCTGGGCTATCAACAGGACCAGGAGTACCAGTTTCTTTAATAGGGTTTGTATGTGTGGGTGTTATGCTAGTGCTTTGCTTTGTAAAGACGTTGTTATTAACATTACCTACAGCAGATTGATTACTGGTACCAAATTTAGGTTTGAAAGTTACATTTTGAAAACTAAAATCTGTATCTTGTAAATTATTTAATTTATTAGTAAATTCTGTATTTGTCAGATCAGAAGAGACATTTAAAACTGAAGTGTTATTTAAAAATATGTCAGCTAAACAAGCCTTTTTGTAATTAGAATCATTTCTTGCAATATTTCTTTTTGATGGAGTAGCAAAACCTTCAATCTCACCTTCAGATAACAAGTCCTGTACTGTTGCAAATTCTTTACTATTTAAATTATCATCTGCTCTTACTGGATCTCTATTTCTTCCACCTTTTGCTCCTCTAATAATTTTTGACATAGTTTAATCCTCTTCTGCTACTATTTGATGTGTGTCTATTCCTGCTGAAATCACTACCGATCCAGTTACAATCTCTCCATAGCATAGAGGTATGCTGGTTCCAGCCCTTGAAGTGTTTTGTACTCCAGAAAAACTAAATGATATTCTAGGATCTTCTTCATTAGAAAAATCAGGTATAGGTGGTAATGGGAATAGCATATCTGATACTCCGCTTAAAGTTAAAGCTGTACCAATACCAAAAGCAGCTTTAGTAAAACCACCTGCTGCTGCAAGAGATTTGCCAAGACCTCCAGCAAAAGTTAAACCGCCAAACGCAAACGCACCTCCAATTAATGCAGCACCTAATAATATTTTTCTAAAAGCTCCACCACCAGCACCACTAATTACAGGAACTATACTTACACCTTCACTTCCTATTGGACCGTGCAAATCATCTTGAGATAATTCATAATTATTAGCAATTACTTGATAATATCTATCATTCATGTGAGCCTCTAGTCCTGGAAAATTAGTTATTAAAAATCTGATTGCATCAGCAGATGTATTTACCACAGCATCTAATTCCTTATGACCTACAAAGTCAGCTAACTCACCATAAAGTTTAATTTTCTTGAGCATAGCGATACCTCTTACCAGTACATTTTAGCAACCATTCAGAGTAAGGCTCTTTACAAGACAGTCTATCTGCTAAATGATGTAAAACCATATCTCCAAGAAAAATAGCTACATGATTTAAAGTTGGATACATTATTGACATTAATAACACATCTCCCTTTTTACATGGTTCGTCTGGTCTAAGTTCTCTAAAACCTGTTCTCCAAGCATAATCTTCAAATAATGGATTAAATAAAAATTCATCAGCAGACATATTTCTTTTTTCTTTCATAATCTTTTAAAGTAATTCCTTTTTCTTCTTTATACCAATCAACTACTAAAGCCCAACAATCAGTAACACCCCAAACCCATTCTCTTCCTATAAGTGGTGCTTTATATCCTGATGGTTCTAGATATGCCCATTTACCTGTTTCTGGATTAACAATATGCCACGGTAAATTACTTTTTTCACAATTAATTTTGTCCGCTTGGCTTGGTTCTGGAGATGCTATTGGATGACTATGAATTACAGCCGTTATTTCTCCTAAATTATCTGCTTTTACATAATCTTCTGGATTTAATATAAATTCTTGATGACTTGTAATAGCTAAATTTTGACACGGATAATATCTTTGTTTTCCTCTAATGCTTAATAAAAGTCCTACAGATTCTTTAGGATTTTGGTCTTTCGCATGAACCAATGCGTCATCTTGCCAACTCATTGAAAAAACGTACCAATAGCAGGAAATAAAGCTCTAGTGCATTGTCTTTTAGGTAATCTAACACCAGCCAGATCACTAACCGCACTAAGTTCAAATTCTACTATATCTCTATTTTCTACTGATTTTCTATCTACAAGATAGATTTGTCTTTCAAATTCAGCACTAGGATCTGGTGTACCAAAAGGATTACTACCCCCACTAAAATTTGAAGCATCAAGAAATTGTGCCATCGTTGTGATCCTAGTTAAAACTGCCCCTGTTAAATCATTTCCAGCTTTACCATCTCTTATATTAATTCTATTTAATATTGCAGAAATAGCTCCTTCGGCATTACTAACAATAATTTTTGGTCTAGGGATCTGACCACGTTGATATGCAAAACCACTTGCTTCTACTGGAAATCTTGGATAAGTGTCGCCAGCCCATACAATATCACCATTACCATTTAAGTTTGTTCCAGAATGAAACCGTTCAGTAGTTACTTCACCATGAAAATTATTATTTAACTCAAGGGAAAACAATTCAATAACAGAAAAAGGATTTAACTTTGATATATCAGCAAATACACTGCTAAAAGCAACATATCTAACATTATTATCGTAAACTACTTCTCCTATCTTACGAGCCCATTGTGGTTCGCTGTTGCCAGTAGTACCTGCTTGTGTAACTCTAAAAAATAAACCCGTTACTGGGTTTGTAGGAGAAACTATTTCATTTAAAGATACAGAGTCACCTGCACTCCAAATAGTAGCAGCGGTCATGGTTCAAATACCTGCCTAAATGTTGCCTGTATTGTTGCTCTGTTTAAATATGGAATTGATTTAGACCAAGTTTCGCAGACAAATTTAGAAGATGAACTTGCTTCTCCTGGTGGAGTAAAATCAAAACTGGTAGTATCATTGGCTCTTGCATCAAGAAACGCTTCTATAGTATCTGCATCTGTTTCTGAAACATTAAAAGTAAAATTAAATATTTTTGGGTTTTGATGTTCAGGTAATCCAAATAAAACTCTATGTTCATAACCATCAGCAAAACGAACTATTCTAGTATTTGGTGCTGATCTTTTTTGTTGTCCGTATGTTGGTGTAATTGAAGGAAATGTAGCCATTATGCAAGTAAACCTCCAGGTCTTTTCTGTTGTAATAATTCAGATTGTACTGCAACTGATATAAGACGACCAAGCTCTCTACCTCTATCTTCATCACCTTCAACAGAAGAACCAGTAGCATCTACATTTACCACTACATTTGTAGATCCTCCAAGTTCATGGTTAGGAATTATAGTTCCTGCCTTGTCAGGTACAAATAATTCTGGTCCTCTTTCTCCTACGATTGAGGCTTTACCTACAGGAGGTCGACCACCATTTGCAAATCCAGGAATACCAATAGCTCCTAACAAAGAGTTGACACCAAACTGTAAAAGTGATCTTTGTATCTGAGCAAAGACACTATTAGCAACTTCTCCAAGAGTTTTAGTTCCTTGTATTGCACCTTCAAGAGCATCAACAATTCCTGTCTCAATAGAATTGGCAATACTGTCATATAATGCTTTTGTTTTTTGTATTTCTTTTTGTTCTTCATCTAAAAGATATAATTTATCTAATTTTTTTCTAATCTGATCTTCTGTTACATCAGTAGTTCCTTTCATTATTTCTTGTATTCTATTTCAATTTCAAATTCTTTTTCTGATAATTCATTCTTTAAAGTAGCTTTATTAATTTCCTCATCAAGATCAGCTAAACGATCTTTACCAAGAAGACTTTCTTTACTTTGTGGTTTTCCTAAACCTTTTGCTGGTGTTAAAGGTTTCATTCCAAACCTTTCCAACATTTTTTCCATTATTGAAGTTGTTATAGCACCTTTTCCTTGCCCTCCTCCAACTCTTAATTTATTTAATTCTTCTTCAAAAAACTCTTTTTGCGACCCCTTTAAACCACTTCTAAATTCTCTAAATTGTTTTGCAGTTTGATCAGCAGAAATAGTTTTATTTATAGCTTCTAATAATTTAGATAAAGGACCAGCAATAAAAGCATCAAATCTAGTCTTTAATATGCCCATTAATCTACCAAATTCTCTTGAAGCATCATTTAATCTTGAAAGATTTTCTACACCCTGTGTTCCAATTATTTTTTGATATTCTTTATTAAGTAAATTATTTAATTCTTGAACTTTTCCTTGACGTTCAAGTTGACGAGCTAATTCTTCTGTTTGTCTTGATGTAAATAATGATCTTTCTTTTGCTAATTCTAATTTCCCTGAAAGTGTACTTAACTTATCTGCTGTTTGTATTGAGGCTGAACCTATTTGCTGTAATTGTTGTAGTAATGCAGTAGCAACAAGACCTCCTGCAAAACCACCCATCTGTCCACCAATTTTAGTTCCTGCGAAGCCACCAGCAAAACCAGCAGCACCTCCAAGAATTCCTTGCCCAAACAACAAGGGAAATGCACCAGATATTAAACCACTTGTTAAAGCTGCTTTATTACTTGTAGCACCTAATTGATTTGGTCTATTTGTCTGAACTTGTGTAGCAACATTTTTTTTATTTGTTTTAACTTGTGCATTTCTTGTTTTTAAAATACTTTGATCTGTTTTTAAAATTTTATTTTTAATAGCTAACTCTTGTTTGAGAATTTTTAAGCTAGCTTTTGTAATTTGTATATTCTTTTTACTAAAATTATCAGTTTCTTTATTAAATAACCTTGCTTTTTTTAAAGCCCTATCTAGCGGACCATCGTTTATCCTAAAATTTATATTTACACCGTAATTAGCCAAGATAAATACAAAACTTTATTTTAGTGTACCGCTTTTAATGTTTTCTTGCTCGTGATTTATCTTTTGCATTTTGTATTGCTTTATCTTCTAATTCTTTTTTAACCTCATAAAAAGCAATCCAATTTATAAATTCTTCTTGAGTTAATTTGTTTGTAAGTTCATGTACTGTCATTCCTAACTCTGTTGCTAAAAAGAAAATAAAAAACCAATCATTTTTAACTTTTTAAATCTGCTTTCGCTTCCTCCAATTTGTATTCAGCACCAGAATTTAACATTGCAAGTTGAATATCTTGTAAAGTTGCAGCATTTACTTCTCTTCTTAATGATGCTTTATGACCATCTTGAAATAATCTTTTACCATCTTCATCTAATGCCTTAGTAATCATTAAATTTAAAGCAAAATCATCACTAGTTGCTGAATCTCCAGACTTTGCAATAATTGATTCTCTTTCAGCAATAGTTAATGGATTCCAATAAATTTTTAAAACTGTTTGTTCACCCTCTTTTAATTC
>VTLG01001081.1_pt1 | contig 19253 bp, 35 predicted proteins | sample 4694571 | NCBI WGS metagenome assembly VTLG01 (sample SAMN12604809, study PRJNA352737) | marine metagenome | biome: ENVO:00000447; feature: ENVO:00000209|ENVO:00000569|ENVO:01000036; material: ENVO:00002151; isolation source: viral sequences binned using virsorter ...
CGACTACCTGCCCAGTGTCCTCACGGACAACGAACTTGTACAAAGGCACATTCTTATATGTACCGCTCTCAAACGTTGGAATGTGAGCGTCTTCTCTTCGCAGACAATGATGTTGTGCTGCTGGATAATGCACAGGGAACAAAGCCCCAGCATCACCCATAGTTTCACGAGCATATTCCGGCTCGCTGTTTTCTATAACTGTCATACAGTCTCCTTTTGGTTAGCCCATTTGACAAGCGCACCAGCAATAGCCTGTGCTTGTGAACCACGCCCATATTGCTCGGCGTAGTCAACACCACGTGCCAGTCCGCACTGCCCTGCTACCCAATAATGAAAGTCAAGAGACCAAATCCCTTTAACTTTCTCTTGTATCTCACCATCTTTGAAAATGGTGGTTTTACCACTGCTAGTGTCTGATTCAAATTCTGTAATCAGATTCTCGCAGTCGAATCCATGCCCTAAATAATACTGGGCATCCATAATGCTGTGACCATCACCATCAATGAGACCTTCATCAATAGCATTGACCACCTGTTGTTTGGTAATCATCGTTACCCTTTCTGTGAGGCAAACCTCACGTTGTTAATGCCATCGATACACATGTTGCATTCAACACACGCACCGTGACCTGTTTTCTCCGTGTCCCAAACCACTAACGGCAACTTGCCGGTCAGTTCAGGACAACGGGGACCTTTACGCTCACCATCAAACTGGTAAGCAAGACTCTCTGTTTCCTCCCAAGTGTCAGCACAAAACGCCAACTTAACCTCTGGATACCGTTGCTTTGTAGCAAACGCACCCAACATATTCCCAGCGTCCACACTCAGATACAGAATGAAGTTAGGCGGACCTATCACATCATTAACCGCATCAAAGTTTCTGGTGTACGCCCAGAACCTGACGTTCGGATACTCCCACGCCAAATTGCGTATAGCCTTAGCGAAGTTACGGTTAGGTATGTCACCATCCCAAAACCATCTGAACACAGGCTCAACCTCACGTTTAGAACAATCATCTATAAAGTCCTTCAACATAGGTCGTAGTTTCTCCTGCAACAGCAGCCAAGACTGTTTGTTTTCCTGATACACATCCCAATTGTGTAACAGCAGGTTACGCACATTGGGAAACAACCTCTCCAGTTTCCCAGCGTAACAATTAGACAGACACCATTCAGTAGCACCCAGACAAGAAAAGTCCTTGCCTGCTGGCAGGCCGAAACTATTCTTAAGTGGCTTCATCCCATTAGGGGATTTGCCCTGCTTACGTCCGTAAGGTGCGACCTTCCGGTCACTGGATGATCTAAAAAACGTTGATGATTTGGTCATCGTAACCCCAATATGTGTTGCCTTGTAGGTCGACACAATCAAAGCCTGCTTTGCCGTTTTTCACATCGTCGTACACGTCTGTGACTTTCACGTAACGCATACTCATGCCGAACGTCCTGTAGTAGATGTATTCACCTACTTCTGGTCGCCCGACTCGTGGTTTTTTATGCATTGTTTCCCTTTCTGTATTGTTCGATGCCTTTCACAACATCGTTTAATATGCCCGTTACACGCACATCAACTTGCGCATCAATAAGATCACGCAGATCGTTGATCCGCACATAGTTGTTATCTGGTTGCAACTCTGAAACCTGATGACGAAGTTCATCAATGTCCCCATCGATGTCATCTATACGCACACGGAACTCATCGTAATTTGACTGTTCAGCCAGTTCAGTAACCGCAGCATCCAAGTCATCGACTTGAACTCTCAGTTCATACTGATCTAACTCTTCAGCCATACTTTCCATATTGGTACGCAGTTCCTGAGTTTCCTCCTGAACACGCTCTGACACACGGTCAGCAACATAACTATCGCAATACTCCTCTACATGTGCATGCAGAACAGCATCATCCACAAAGTTGTGGTCTGTGGCTAATTCCTCAGCCAACCTGTCGACATCGAGTTCTACCTCGAAGTCTTGATATTGATCAATTTCTATATTGATCTCACCTGATATTTCCATTATTTATTCAGCCTCCTGACTGTAATATTGAGACATGGCTTCATCCATATCTCTGTCTTGCTCAGACACCACAAGCCGATTGTCGCACCAGCGACGAGAGCCATAACTATCCCCGCAGTACTGACACTCAACTCGTGTGTGATCCGAATTGTTACTCCATCTATGCCCAAAATCTTCAGGCACACTATTTAAATAACCATGTATTTGACTCACAGTTACCCCTTTCTATGAAACAGTTGTGCTGTTTCTATCTGCTAACTCTTCGATTAAAGACTTAATAGCATTCGCATCTAATGGCGTTTGATCAGGAAGTCTTAACCACTTGACTAGACGCTCCAATAAACAAACATCACTCTCTGAAAGAGTGACAGTTTTAACAGGAGCATTTAATCTCTCCTGATGTAGTATCTCTTGGAGCAAGTGTTCTTCTCTTGTAAGCATTTTATCTCACCTCCTTCCCTATATTGAAAGCCACGTACAGGAACGGCATTTCCATCCCCGCACCTTCATCTCCTTAGCCTGTTGTTCGGCTTCAGGAGAAACCCATTTAACCTCAGCACCAAAAAGTTTCCCATCCCAAACGAACGAGTCCTCCTCGCCACAATCTCGGCAATAGACAGGTATCGGAACTCTAGAAACATGCTGTTGCACATTGCTATTTTCATAAGTCGGCATCAGCCCTCCTTTCTTTTTCTAAATGAGTTCCAAGTTCATACTCGAAACCCTCTTGACATTTTTGACAAGAACCCACAGGTCGCCCGTCTACAGTCTCCAGCATCGGAACTTCTGTGAACATGTCCGTGATGGCTAAACCATCACGACCACAATCTAAACAAACCCAGTTATCTACCATAAAAAAGTTCCCTTTCCATTTGATTGTTTTTCTTCCTTAAAACGGTCACGTATTTCTATGTCTAACTTTTTGACATCCTGTCTATCCAATGAGTCATTCACCCACTCTTGATATTCGACACACGACCAACATACACAAGGTTCTTTTGCCAATATCTCATCGATAGTGTCGCCATCAGCCATAGTGCATTCTCTAGGATGCATTAGCCCTCCTTTGGTAACGCCAGCACCATCGGAATACCCAACTCATACTCACTATTACGTGTACTGATCTTAAAGGCTTGGCTCGTAGAGCCACCAACCAGATACCCCTCTGTCTGACCCAAGTTGACATGCTGCATGTAATCACACACCTTACGGGTTGTGATTGTTTGCACTGACGAGGTAGTAATCCACTGACCTTCATCCCAAGTCGGGGACTCATAAACATCCCCGCTAATCGTATGCTCATGTGGGTTATACCACCAGTTATGTAGTACACCATTAAATGGTTTCATTATTACTCTCCTTCATTTGCAGAGCATCACGCAAACATGCGTAATACTCCTCTTTCCATTGCTGCTTAACATTAAACAGCACAACATTAGACACCACTGAAATCAGCAGCATCCAAAACAAGATGTTCGCCATCATTGCCTTTCCGAAAATGGTAGTACTACCATTCTCTATTGTTATATTCTTCAAGCCACACGTACGAAGTACGCACAGCACTAGCCCGCACCTTGCGAGCGCCACGCTTACGTGCAGTAACCCGCACGTTGCGAACCTGACGCAACGGGATGGCATTCAACTCACGTTGAGTGACACCCGACACGAAATCCTGACGCTCCCCATTGAGAGTCACGCCATTAATTATTTCTGGCATTACCATTACCCTTTCTCTTAGTTGCCCAACCACAAGTCGGACACCGAAACACATGATGATCCGGTTCACTATCCAACACAGGTGCGCCCCATATGTCATACATACGAGGGATCTGTGCATATTTAATGCGACTCAGAACTGCTTCATCGTCACACGTTCTATTACTACAAGGCACGACTCGTTGTCGTATCCTCTCACGTTCCCGCTTCAGGTCTTGCTCAACCTGTTGCTTGCGGAACGCTTCTATTGTTCCCTCCTCCCACTCTGGGAGAGGGGCTAGTCCGTTAGTCCTCATTGCTTCACCTCCTTTCATCTATTTATATCGTTAATGTATATACATACATTATATCACGGATATATACATGACACAAATGACCACAAAATGTACAAAATAACTACAAATAAAATGATAGTACTACCATTATTTACACTCCACACGCCCAGCCCCATTACACAATCACACACGTAACAAACGCAAAAAAATAAAAAAATAAAAGAAAAAAACACACAAAAGCACATAATTATATACAGGATTCACAGGGTATATGTTCTACGAAATATAAACCAAACAAATGATATATTATTACTAGTGGCAAGAACGCCACCAACAAAATGATAGTACTATCATTCTGTTAAACATATAGGAGGGCATAATGAATGCTCAAAATATGTGGACTAAAGTCTCACAGGCTTTAAGAACCACAATGTCAGTACCTGTACTAATCGTACGGGCGACCTTGATGACAATTCAAGGGGAAGAAGAAGCGGTTCGCTTCATAACTACAGATAAGAAAGGTCAGGCAATGCAATCGGTCAAAATACAATTTAGGCCGGCAGTATGTCACGGCGATACTAGAACCCGTAACAAATTTGAGAAATCAGAAGTTAACAAGGGTGAAGAAATTTGGGTACCGGCGATGGACTTTCTAAATCTAAAAGGTAACCCTTACCGAACCGGAGCAATCAACGCAATTAAATTTGCAGAGATAATCACACGCTGCGGAACTACTAAGTCAATGCAAAAATCAATAGACCGAATTTTAGGAGACGATTCAAAACTCGCTTCTAAAGAAGTCAAGGCATTGATGCTGTCTGTCGGCTTAAGCAGTGACAACTTAGGTGGCATGGGAGATCCGATAAACAAGTTTCTTCTAGGCAATAAAAAAAGTTGGGGTGCTTTTGACAAGTTGGTGAATGAAAAAATTAATCCACCAACCGAAGAAAACAATGACGACAACGAAGAAGAAGAAGTAGTAGAAGAAATTAAACTTTCACCACTTCAGAAAATTCAAGAAGTCGCCGACCAAGTCGAAGCACTAACCGGCAACGCCGTAAGGAATGATACCAAACTAAATAAACTTGGAGCCTTTCTAGGTGATGCCACCGACGAAGAGTTAGCAGAAATTGAGACTAAGGTCTACGCCTTAGGCCAAGCAATTGCCAACGAAAAAGCAAGAAGAGAAGAACTAGCAAAAACTGCTTAACTCTCTGAACAGTAGTCCCCCTACTGGAAATTAGCCCGCTCAGGTCTCAGGACTTGGGCGGGCTTTTTTCATGCCCAAAATTATCTAGGACAGGAACACAGAAACGCCCAAAAAAATGTGCTGGCATGCCTGTTTGTCGCAAAAACCTAGGCTCGGCGCGCGAAGCAGGCAGGGGGGAGACCCCCAGAAAAATCGGCTGATCCTTATATGTATAGATATGGAGGGACGGTGCGGTGGTTCTATCGTTGCAGTGGTTCGGCGTGTAGTATTTTCATGGTTTGTGCTTGCCATGCCATGTTCCCAATTAGCCTCTAGGGGAATCACTCTTCGGTGATTGCATGTGGCTAATTGGGCTATGCCCTGCCATGTATATGTGGAGAGTGTCCCGCTAAGTTACACAACTGTAACACTATTGTAACACAACCGTAACATAACAAGTGGGACTTAAAGCATTTAATAATGGACACGGAAGGACCACAATGGCTCAAAACGGTGGCGGCAAAGGCTGGCAATGGGATGAAGAAACAGGCGAGAAGACCATGCCCAAGAAATGGCGAGATCTTCTCGACTGGCTTCTTCAGGGACCCGACAGGGTTCCTAAATTTCAAAAAGATTGGGCTAAGGAGAATAAGATACATGAGGATTCTATTCGTCGCATCAAGCGTGATGCTCGTTTTGCTAAAGAATGGGATCGTCGCGCTGCTGAATTAAACATTCATCCTGAGCGCACTCAGGGTGTTATTGATGCTTTGCACGCTCAGGCTGTTGGTGGGTCCACTCAGGCTGCGTCTTTGTATTTGCAATATATCGAGAAGTTCACTCCTCGTCGTAAGATTGTTGTTGAGGACAGGGACGCTGCCGCTATGTCGGATACTGAGTTGGCTGACGAGTTGGAAGCACAAATTCATCATCTGAGGGTTGTTGATGGGGAGGGTTGATTATGAGGATGAGACGACATTTGGGGAACGGCCTCCGCTGGTATACGATGGGGCTTTTTCATCTGAAGAATATGATGTTTTTTCCGACGATGAAGAACTCATTTGCGGTTTGGAAAACCCTGAGACTTGTGAATCATGCGAATGAAACCGCCTACAGGGAAAGATTGGATAATAATAACGATGATGGCGATAGTTGGAACTTCTACAGTGTATCTGGTGGGGGTATTGTCGCGGATCGTACAATCGTGGTTCCAGTAGATGAAAGTTTGGATTGATCAAGACCTCTGTACGGGGGATGGTTTATGTGAAGAGATATGTCCTAGTATTTTTTATGGACATGGTGATGGGCTTTTTTATGTTAAAGAAGCAGGTTCTGAAATACCTAAAGAACCTACGCATCATATGACTGATTCGGTTCAAGTACCTGATGATCTGGTAGAGCCTGTTATTGAGGCTGCTGAAGAATGCCCCGGAGAGTGCATTTTTGTGGAGGTAGATTGAACAATACTATTAAAATTATTACAGCGATCACTGGTTTGATTGTTGCTGTTGGCGGCATTATTGCCGCCTTTGGATTAGGTAAAGAAGATGCTGGCAATTATTCTTACACTACGATAGTGTTAGACTCGCCGGAAAAGTATGAACAATTTTTGATTAACCATCCGGCTGGATAATGTCACGTTTAACAGAACTGCAACAAGAGGCTGAGTGGAGGCGTTGTGAAAGAGATGAGTCTTATTTCCTACATAAGTATTGGCATATCGCTCATCCTGCTCATGGGCGTATCCTTTTTGATTTACGACGCGCACAATCCACCGCCTTACAACACTGGGCCACCAACCGTTACAGTCTCACCTTAAAAGCACGTCAGATTGGTTGGACTACTCTTGTTGCTGCTCACCAGTTTTGGTTAGCGTTCTTTTTTTCTGATCAGAACATTATTGATCTTTCACGTACTGAACGTGAATCTGTTTTGTTGTTAAAGAAATCTAAATATGGTTTTCAGCATTTACCTGAGTGGATGTTGGAACGTGGTCCTAAGTCGCTGGTTGAACACCAGCAGAAAATGGGGTTTGATAATGGTTCACAGATTACTTCGATGCCTTCAGCATCCGATCCTGCTCGAGGTGAGTCGGCTTCGCTGGTTGTGGTTGACGAATGGGCGTTCCTTCCAAACCCTGAGGAAGCGTGGGCTTCTATAGAACCTGTCGCTGATGTTGGCGGACGTATCATCGGTTTGTCTACTGCTAATGGTTCTGGTAACTTTTTTCATCAATTGTGGGTTGGTTCTGAAACTGGTACTAACAGGTTTGAACCAATGTTTTTTCCTTGGTCTGCTACTGAGGACAGAGATGATTCTTGGTATGAATCTAAAAAAGAATCTATGTTGGCGTGGCAGTTGGCTCAGGAATATCCTAGTAGCCCTGAAGAGGCTTTTATCAAGTCGGGTAACCCTGTGTTTGATTTAGATATTTTGGAAGATATGGAAAAAACTATGGTTGAGGCTGGGCAAATGGGGTATTTACGTGAACCTAGTCCAAAAGTTATAGAATTTAGGAAAGATGCTTACAGTTTGGCGTGAGCCTGAGTTAGAACACATTTATTGTTTAGGGGTTGATACTTCTGAGGGTTTAGTTCATGGCGATTATTCTTGTGTTCAAGTGTTGGATGTTCGTACTGGTGATCAAGTTGCAGCATGGCACGGTCATATTCCACCTGATGAGTTAGCACACGAGGTGTTTATGATGGGATTGTGGTATAACGCTGGGTTGTGTTGTGTCGAATCTAATAACCACGGTTTAACCACTATCACACAGTTACGTCATTTGGGTTATCCTAATATTTTTCGTAAAAGGTCGTTAAATCAGGCTACTTCTAAGATTTCTCAAGAGTTTGGTTGGAAAACTACTAGAACTACTAAACCTTTGTTGATTGATGATCTTGGTATGGCTTTAAGAAATAATGAGTTGAAGATACATGACAGGTTTACTTTGGCTGAGTTACGCACTTATGTGCGTAATGAGCGTGGAACTATGTCTGGTAGCCCGCATGATGACCGTGTTATGGCTCTTGCGATGGCTAATCAGATGCGTCAATATGCGTTTATGCCTGAATTTACGTTAAAACAAGACGAATATTGGACTGTTAATTGGTTTAGAAATTTGCTTCCTTCGGTGGAAAAACCTGATGAAGAACAGTTACAAATAGGTCAAAATACGGTACGTGGGACACTTTAATTGTATCTAATAGGGAATTTAAGAACCTAGGAGGTTCAAATGGCAAGATTTGTATCGCACACCAGTGCCAGTCAGAATGTTGATGGCAAAGGCACTACAGGCGGTAATAACGTAATGGAGCGTGGTGGCTCTGTTGTTGCTAATCCTATTTGGGAACCGGCACAACCTAATTCACCTCGTCAACGTTTTGATAGCCCGAAGTACGCTAACATGACTGGCGGCTACGGAGAACAAACTGTTCGTGATACTCCATTTAATCAGCATGGCACAACAGGTGATGTAGAACCTTCTGCACCACAACCCGATTTGGCTGGACATAACGCTGCACCGCATACAAAGCGTCCATAGACGTGGCGGTCCTCCCTCGCGAGGCGACATACGAAGATTTCTGCATGTATGTGCAGGATTTTCGTGGTCCAGTATCGGAAACTGAACTGGATGAATTATGGGAACGTCGTCAAAAACTACTTGGCATCAAATTCGTAACTGGAGCAGTCTCCCGCTCACGGTTACCGCTAGACGAGCAGCATTTGACTTTGAACGAAAGAGAAAACAAACTGATCGCCGAAGCCAAAGCGCAAGGGCGTAACATAGAGAAAGTCTGATGGCACGTAAAACAAGAGCGGAACAGCATCAAATAATCCTGCGTAAGTTGGATTCGGCTGCGCGTTGGCGACAAGAAATGGGTTATGACTCTGTTTGGCAGAGAATGATCGATTTATACAGAGGGAAACATTGGCCGCGTGTCACTGCTACAGAAGATTTAGTGGCTGTTAATCTTGCCTTTAGCACCGTTAATGTTATCGCTCCTTCTGTTTCGGTCAACCACCCTAAAGTGGTTGTCACACCTAATGATCCTGAGAATAGTGACAGGGCTGCTTTTGTTGAAGCGGTTATAAATCATGTTTGGCGACATCACGATTTTCGTAAGCCTTTCCGTCGTTCTGTTAAAGATTTTCTTATTTTTGGTCATGGCTGGTTAAAAGTTGGTTGGCAGTTCCTTGAGCAGGAACGTACTCTCGGTGAGGAAGAACGAGAGGATATGATCAACGAAGCAAATTTAGAGGCTGATGCTTTTGCTATGGCTAATCCTGAACTTGCTGGTGATCTTCCTAGCGATGAAGAAATCGCTGCGAATATTACTAATACGGCAATGATGATTGTTGAAGATCAACCGTTTGTAGAACGTATCTCTCCTTTTGATATGTTTGTTGATCCTGAAGCAACTTGTTTAGAGGATGCTAATTGGATCGCACAAAGAATTGTGCGTCCTTTAGAAGAGGCTAAAAAAGATAAACGTTATAAGGCTTCTGCTCGCAAAAAGTTAGATGCTGATAATATTCTTTATCCTCTTAATAGCCCCACTAGCCGTCAACAGCAAGAAGAGTATTTGTATGACGAAGAACGTACTGTTGTTTTTGAATTTTATGACATTGTAAATAACACTATTTCTGTTTTGGCTCAGTCGGGTGATGAGTTTCTTGTAGACCCAACACCTATGCCTTATGTATATGGTCAACCTTTTGTAATGTTACGAAATTATGACGTTCCTGATTATTTTTATCCAATGGGTGATTTGGAAGCAATTGAGTCTTTACAACTTGAATTAGATAAAACTCGTACACAACTTGTTAATGCTCGTAAACGTTATGCAAGAAAGTATTTGTATCACGAACGTTCTTTTGGTCCTGAAGGGCGTGAAGCATTAGCGTCAGATCAGGATGGTCGTCTTGTACCTGTAGTTGAGGAAAATAAACCGTTGAGTGAAACGGTTATTCCTATGCCTCAAACACCTTTGTCTCCTGAGATTTATCAATACAGTGACATTATTGAAACTGATATTAATACTGTTTCTGGTGTTTCTGAATATGCTCGCGGTCAGATGCCGGAGACTCGTCGTACTGCTACGGAAGCATCAATTATTGCTGATGCGGGTAATGCTCGTGCGGCAGACAAATTGGCAATAGTTGAACTTGGTATCGGGTATGTTGCTCGCAGAGTGTTGCAGGTTATGCAACAATTTATGACTGGTGAGCAGATGGCTCGTGTCGCTCAAAAAGGTGGGGGAGATTTGTTTGTTCCTTACACTCGTGAGGACATTATAGGCGAATACGATTTTAGTGTTGAGGCTGGTTCAACTCAGCCGATGAATGACACTATTCGTAAACAGCAGGCTGTTTCATTATTGAATGCGATGGCTCCGCTTGTGGGAACAGTCGTTGATCCCGCAGCCTTAGCAAAACATGTTTTAACAATGGGATTTGATATTAAAGATCCTGACAAATTTATTATTCAGCAGCAAACTCCGCAAGATATGGAAGTTGCTGCTGCGGAGGCTGGTGCAGCGCCTACACCGTTTGGTCAAACGCCTGTGCCTGATGGTCCCGACATGGGGGCTTTTGCTCCCACCGGCGGCGTACCTCCAGAGTTGTTGGCCCAGTTACAGGGTCAAATGGGGATGGATCTTCCAGCCCTATAACGGGACAGAGTTTCCGAATAGTATAGGAGCAGCCTTTTAGGACTCCGAGGAGAAAATAGAATATGGAAGAGGATGTAGTGGAATCCACTGAGGTGGATAATCCAGAGTCTTCAGTTGAAGTTACAGAGGAACCTTCTGGCGAAGCATACACCATAAAGGTGGATGGTGAGGAACAAGAGGTCAGTCTTGAAGAACTTCGGGACGGATACCAAAGACAGTCGGATTACACACGTAAGACGCAGGAATTGGCTTCCGAACGTAGACGGTTACAGCAAGCAGAGGCGATTGTGTCTTCTTTGGAGTCAGATCCAGAGGGAACACTAGCGGCTTTAGGTGATGCTTTTGGTGTTCAACAAACACCTCCGGCTCAACCTCAACGGCGGGATGAATATGATTATGATGATTATTCTGATCCAGTTGAGCCTGATGTGAATGAACAACGGATAGCACTCTTAGAGGCTCGTCTTGAGCAGCAAGATCGTTTGCATAAAAGACAACAAATAGAAAAGCAAGTAGAAGGTCTTAGGGACACATACGGAGATTTTGACGCTCAGGAACTTTACCAACATGCTTTACGCAACAAAATCGGCAATTTAGAAGCCGCTTTGACGCACATGCGTTACGGCGATTTATCCGACAAAGCAAGCAAATTGGAAAAAGAGCAAGAGCGTTTAGATGCAAAACGTGATGCTTCTGTGGTGGAACCGACGGGTTCTAAACAGGCAGGAACTTCACAAAAAGCCGTGGATCAACCTAAGTCTATCCGACAAGCATTTGAGGATGCTAAAAGGGAACTTGCTTCATAGACAATAGTGAGGTAAAAACAAATGGCAGCAGGTAATGCTAACTTTGACGAGATTCTCTCAACCACGCTGAAAAACTATATCCCTAAACTGACTGACAACATTTTCACGGCTAGACCACTGTTCTACGCTTTGACAAATGGTCAGACAATTAGGCGTGTTTCAGGTGGTGCGAATATCGTCGTTCCAATTATTTATGGAACAAACTCGACTGCTGGTTCTTACGCTACAACAGATACTATTTCCACAACTGCTCAAACAGGCATAAGCGCTGCTGAGTATTCTTGGAGACAGTATGCTGCTACCGTAACAATCAACGGTCTTGAAGAAGCCAAAAACAATGGCGAAGCACAAATCATTGACCTTCTTGAAGGAAAAATTTTCCAAACTCAGGAAACTATTATTGAAAACATGAACACCATGTTCTTCGGTAACAGCACAGGCAATGGTGGTAAAGACTGGATGGGTCTATCGGCTCTAGTAGGTCTTGGCAATGATGATGGTTCAGCCGCTCTTGCGGGTATTGATGCTACTGACGGTGACAACTCGTGGTGGAGATCACAAGTTCAAAACGTGGGTGGAGCAATAACTCTTGCAAAGATGGCAACATCATACAATGATGCTTCTGTTGGTAATGACCAACCAACAATTATAATCACAGGACAAAAACAGTACGAAGCGTACGAAGCCCTTCTTGAGGGACAGATTAGGTACACCGACACCGACATGGCTGATGGTGGTTTCCAGAATCTTCTCTTCAAGGGATGTCCTATAACATTTGATGGTACTCTTGCTGGTGAAGGCAAAATGTATATGCTTAACACCAAGTACCTTCAGTTAGTGGCCCACAGCGACGTTTGGTTTAAACCAACCCCGTTCGTGCGTCCAACAAACCAAGATGCGGTTTACTCTCAGATACTTTGCTACGGCAACTTAACAACAAGTAATCGCGCACGTCAAGCATACTTGTACGGTATCACACCTGCATAGTTTGACGTTATAGGGGTAGTTTTTACAGGAGTTATTATGGGTAAGTATGAACAGCATGCGTATAAGAAAAACGCTAGACCAGCAGGGGAACCTGTGGCTGGTAGAAATTTTCGAGATGCGTCACCACGACCACAAACGGTTGGACCATCACGCAGGATTCATCGAGTAGCAGATACGTCTATTCCTCAGAATGCTCCTGTAAAGACACCTACTGAAAAGGTAAGTAAATTTAAAACCAAGTAGGGGTTTGTTTTGCAACTAAGTGAAATGCGCGACTATGTGAGAAACATAGTTGACATAACCAGTAATGATATTGCTGATACGACAATGAATACGTTTATTCGTGAGGGGTATGACATTGTTGTGTATTCTGAGAAGCGTTGGCCTTTTTATGAAGTGTCTTTGACTTTCAGTACGGTTGGTGGTCAGTCTGATTATTCGATGGCTGACATTGCTACTAATCTTAGCATCACACATGATGGTGTGACATTTTCTGGTGGTTCTGCACCTAAGAATGTTGGTATACGTGAAGTTGCTGCTTTAAGAACAGATAACCGTGTTCTTGCTTATATTGGTCGTGACGCTGGGGATATTTTATATCCTCTTGAAACTGATGGTATAGGTAAACCTTGGTATTATTCGATGTGGGCTTCTGGTAACACGAGCGCTGCGGCGGGTATCAGTAATCAGGTGATAAGAATTTATCCGACTCCTAATGGTGTTCAGACTATTAATGTTCGTGCTTATCGGAATCCTATTGAGTTTGGTGGTAACACGGTTGTTAGCCGTTCCGCTATAGCAAACAATGACACTCCTGATTTGCCTGTTCCTTTTGATAATGTTTTAGCGTTATATGCTATTTACAGGTCTTATCAACAGCAGGAAGATGCTGCGATGGGACAACAGTATTATTCACAGTTTATTCAAGAGTTAGATAATCTTCGTGCAAGATTTGAGGATTCTCCTGCTCCTCAACCATTGTTGTTGAATAGTGTTCGCACTTCTCAATGGTTGGGTTCTAATTTTCTTCCTTACCGTTTTCGGTATTCGTGGGAATACTAACGGATGGTTTTACAAGCAACACCAACTACAGGTGCTGGTCCTGATGCTTTTCGTTACGACGAAAAATCTGATTTTAAAGGCGGTTTAAACCTTCGGGCAGATCAGTTTAATTTAGCGGGAAATGAATCACCTGCTTTATTAAATATTTCTGTTGACCCTAGGGGCGGGGTTCGTCGTCGTAATGGGGTTAAACGTATTAACGCTACTGCTCCTGCTAGTGCTGATGAGATCATAAAGTTGATGACTCATTATGAGTCTGGTGACAATAATCTTGTTGCTGCTACTAAGGCTGCTTCTGGTACTGGGCTTATTTCTTTATATTACATGGCTTATAACGGGTCGGATATAAACTTTTCAGGTCCTTTAGAACTATCCAGTGTTGTTTATGGTTTTAAAGATCAGGTTCCTTCTTCTGCGACGTTTAATGGTAAAACATATTTTTCTAATGGTGGCTATGTTTACAATATTGACACTGGTGCTATTCAACCAAATTCTGCTTTTAGTTGGACAGGTGGAACAGATGACACCGCAGGTTACACGCAGGCTTTTGATGGAACTTCAGGGCATTTCCCAATGGCACGTTACATTTCTACGTGGCAAGACAGAATGTTCGCAGCCTACATTAATGAAACAGACGGCAGTAACCGTATCAGATGGTCAAGCGCAGGTGACCCAACAACTTGGGCGGCAGCGGATTACATTGATGTAGACACAGGTGAAGATGGCGATTTTATAACCGCCATTATCCCTGATGGAACCAGACTTCTAATATTTAAACAAAACTCTGTGTACCAATTAACAGGTTTTGGTAGCGAAACGTTCCAATTGAGAAACATTACTAGAACAGTTGGTAACAGAGATGGCTGTCAGCCTGTCGCTGGAACAATGGGTGTCTTTTTCTGGTATGGCGAAGAAGGTATCTATGTTTTGAATCAACAAAGTTTGGCTTGGGCTTTTGAACGTATACATCCAGCAATGACTTATGATGTCGGACAACCTGCTTTAACTTTAACTAATGCTCCTTCTTTGATGTGGTTTCAGGACAAACTTTGGGTGTCAGTCGACTATCAGTCGGATGACAACCTATCAGGATCCATGCAAGAATCAAGACGAAACACTTTCATGTGGGATCCTAGCCTTGGTGATACTGGTGCTTGGGTGAGAACAGATATTAATGCACGTCAACTTTTAGCGTATCGGCCTAGTGGGGCAACACATCACGGTATTGGTGTGACATCCGATATAAGTGGTGCTGCATCTTTTACACGGGTTTCTCGTATAAACGTTGAAACAGAAGATGCTGACACTTATGTGAGTACTGTTAGAGAAATAGAGTCTTATTATCAAACAGGCTGGTTTATAGGTAATCGTCCTACTTTTATTAAACGTTGGGGTAAAACCCGTACTGTCGTTTTGGCTGATAATAATACAACTATTAACATGTACATCTATAAAGATTATGATTTGAGCGGTTGGATAGCGGGTTATTCTAAAAGTATTGTTGGTTTAGGTTCCCCTGCTGTGTGGGATTCAGGTGTCTGGGATGATTCAGAATGGGCTGCTGAAGGCACTCAAGACAGGTATTTGTTCGCTAGATGGCCAACAATTGGGACAGCGCAGGCTATTAGTTTGAGGTTTAGTGTTACTCCATCACCTTCCGCTCGCGGAAAATGGGGGATCACATCAGTTATAGGAATGTACAGGACTAGGAGATTGCGTTAATGGCGGCTTTATCAGTCACAAATTCGTTTGTTGCAGGAACATCTATTGTTGCATCTCAGATGAACGCTAATTTTTCTGATGTGGTCAATTGGGCTACTGGTGGTCCTACTATCTCTACGTCTGGGCAAACAACGACTGTTAATGGACGTTTGGATGTAGCAGAACAAATTTATTCTTCGGATGTTTTATATTTCAATGGCAATGCTTTAACAAAACAAAGAATTGTTTTTGAAGGCGCTAGTGCTGATGTTCATGAAACATACATAGGAGTTTTAGAACCTACTAGTACGAATGATATAAATTTTCCAGATAAAGACGGCACTGTTGCAATGCTTTCAGACATTGCTGGTACCGAATGGAACAATGCGGACAATATTTTAGTTAATTCAGTTTTTAGTTAAATAAAGGAAAGGTAATATGGCGACATATTCAAAAGTACAACTGACTGGTAGTACAGATGGTACAGGCGTAGAACTTGCTGTTGACAGCGGTGCATACACCACAATACATACTACAACTACTACAGCCACAACACTTGATGAAATTTGGCTTTATGCTTCCAACACTGATACAACGGATCGTAAGATCACAATTCAGTTTGGTGGAACAGATGATCCAGATGATCTCATTGAATATACAGTCACCGCAGAAGGCGGACTTCAGTTAATAGTACCCGGATTAGCGCTGTCTGGTAAATCCAGCACAGGGTTAATTGTTAAGGGTGCTGCTGCGGTTGCTTCTAAAGTGACAGTATTTGGTTACGTAAATAGAATAACTGCTTAAGAGGTCTTATAGTGTTTCGACAAGATAGGACTAACCCTAGTACTGCGGTTTCTACGTGGAATGGTCGTAAGGATTTGCCGAAGGCTAATCCGTCGACGGCTGTTTCTGCGTGGATGAACGGCGGTCTGTCAGGTACTAGTATCGTGGCTCCTACTGCGTGGGGTGGCATAATCAGCACATACGAAGATTCGGGTAAAACTTACCGTGTTCACACTTTCTTAAATAGTGCAAACTTTGAGATGGCTTCAGGTTCTGCTGATGCAGAAGTAGAGTACGTTATTATCGCTGGCGGTGGTGGCGGCGGTGGTCGCACAACACAGTTTTATCACGGCGGCGGCGGTGGAGCAGGCGGTATGCAAACAGGAACCACTACGATCACTCAAGGCTCTAGCCCTTATGCGGTTGTAGTGGGTTATGGCACTGGTAAAGGTGGTGCTGACGCTTCAGGCTTAGATGGTGGTGATAGTTCTGTGTTTGGTGTCACTTCTGATGGTGGTGGTAAAGGATCAGACTATGGTACCGCTGGTACTGGTGGTTCAGGTGGCGGTGGTGGTACTACTTCCACTCCTACTGGCGGTTCAGGAACTGTGGGTCAAGGTAATGACGGCGGTGACGGTGGTACTAACTCTTCTGGTACGAGAGGCGCTGGTGGTGGCGGTGGTAAAGGTAGCGTAGGTGAAGATGCCAACACTGACGGTGCAGATCATGGCGGTGATGGTGGTACTGGTGCAACTAACTGGGGTAGAGGAACTACAAGTGTTTATTACGCTTCTGGTGGCGCAGGTGCAGGATCAACTGTTGGTGAGGCTTCTATTGGTGGCGGTGCGGATGGTCGTATAAATGGTAACAGTCCTTCAGGTCAGTATTATGGTCGAGATGGAATCGCTAACACTGGCGGCGGCGGTGGCGGCGGTGGCTCTGATTCTACTGCAACTTACGGCGGTCAAGGTGGCGGCGGTATTGTAATGATTAGATATCAGGTGGCGTGATGGCAGATCCAAGTTATGTAGTAGATGGTGTTTTAACTGATGGGGATGCTTTAGTTGCTATTGAGGAAACTTCTTTGGCTAGTGTCGGAGGTTTACAATGGGATAGCGGTACTGGTACTAAAAACTGGTCGCAGTATGAGGATCTTTTAATCATCGCTTCCAGTGCAAATACGTCAGCGGGGGAATTGAATATTTCGTTTTGGGGTTTAGGTGGTGGTAACTATTTCTCATACCAATATGTTGCTGGTTCTGGTACTACTGTTTATGCCGCTGATAACGTTGACACGAAAGGTATTTTATGTTGGGGTCACACGGCAAATCCTACAGGCGGTGTTGCTCGGATTCATAATATTAATTCAAACGCTACTAAAAAGTGTGTCAGTAAATTTTTAGACAACCGAGGTTCTACTAACGGCTGGTCAACGCTTTATTGCACGAACTGTTTGTTGGATTGGCCGATAACAAGAATAGACATTGACTATTCGAGTGGTACTGGTTCTACTGGCAGTAAAGCGTGGTTGTACGGTGTTCTTCCAAGAATGGGAGCGATTTAATGGCATCATGGGAAGCAATCAACAGCATAACGGTAGAAAATGACACGACTTCAACTGTTACTTTCACTTCGATTCCGCAAACTTTTTTGCATTTGGAAGTTACTTATAGTTTAACTTTTAATAATAACAGCGGGAATGTGTGGAATAAATTTAACGGAAACACAGGTGATCATTACCGTCAAACCAATTATGGTGTGGAAAGTGCTAAATATGCTTACAAATACACCAGCAATGATGGGGCGCTTACAGCAGGTCATTCTTATGGCTCTGCTTCTAACAATGATTTATCGGTTTGTCGTTACGTTATTTTTGATTACACCGACACTAATAAACAGAAATGTATGCAAGGTTATTCAACTAAAACATATACTTCTAGTGGTTTAACTACAGCGCAGAATCAGATGTTTGGACCTTTCTTCGGTTTTGGGCCGTATATTTATTTCGAGTCAGGCGGTTATTACGGTGATGATGCGGCTTTGACGAGTTTAACTTTGGCTAATTCAGGTGGCGCAAGCAACTATTTTACGCATAACAGTAGGTTCAATTTGTACGGATTAAAGAGTTCATAATGGCAACAGTAGAAGTTATATCTCACACTAAATTGGGTAGCGCACAAAAAAGTTTCACTGTGTCGTCTATCCCAGCGACGTACGATCATTTGTACATTGTTGGTTCTTTACAGTCAGACCGTGCTAGCACTGTAGATAGTTGCAACATTAAACTTAATGCAAGTGCTTCTGGTTATGCTAATCAAAGTTTATATGGTGCGACATCAATTTCTGCGGCACACACGAATGGGGCGAGTCAAACAGAACATAGATTTCTCATTTGTGCTAATAATAGTGGGTATGACAGCGGGGCAGGGTTCAGTTCATTAGAAGTTTGGATTCCTAATTATGCTGACACAAATTTAAATCAAAATTATCTTGTAGAAATCGCTGTTCAAGGAAATTCAACTACAGCGTGGGAGTGGTATCAGTCACAAGATGCTTGCCAGTGGGCTACTGCGGCGGCTATTCACACTTTCTACGTTGAAGCAGATGTAGGTGATATGAATACAAACAGTACTTTAACAGTGTACGGAATAAACGGAGTATAAATAAATGGCAGAAAAAAGATACAAAAATGTTAACGGTGAAGTTATAGAACTCACCGCTGAAGAAATCAAATTTTTTGATGATAGAGCGGCGGCGCAGGATCTTGATTTCACTCACATTAGAGCGCAACGTAACGGCATGTTGGCTGGATGCGATTGGACTCAGATAGCAGACGCAGCCTTAGGGTCGCATACTGCTGAGGAATGGGCAACATACAGGCAAGAACTACGTGACCTACCTGCTGGTTTCAGCAAGGTATCTGAAGTTGTTTGGCCAACACCACCTGAATAAACATGGATGACGTAACAGACATAAAACGAATAGGAGTGTCAAGGCTAACGCTTGGACTCATCATGTCTGTAGCCTCCATCTCAGGCGTGGTCGTTT